>Ga0169931_10012264_pt1 | contig 11915 bp, 7 predicted proteins | sample Kivu_15m_20L_FD_129675 | JGI IMG/M metagenome (GOLD analysis project Ga0169931, IMG submission 129675) | Freshwater microbial communities from Lake Kivu, Western Province, Rwanda to study Microbial Dark Matter (Phase II) - Kivu_15m_20L... | ecosystem: Environmental > Aquatic > Freshwater > Lake ...
ACAGCCAGTTCCGCTGGCCAAAAAAGAATTTGAACTCCTGAATTTTCTGGCTTCCAAGCCCGGCAGGGTTTTTTTAAGGAATGAGATTTTAAATACGATTTGGGGAACAGAAGTGATTGTCGGCGACCGCACCATTGATGTTCACGTTAGAAAGATCAGACAGAAGCTGGGAATCGACTGTATCACTACCGTAAAGGGAGTAGGATACAAATTCGAGATCTGATTTCGTAGATTGCAGCATGTTCTCTTCCAAGAACCCTACACCCAAAGGAATTTCATTCATGATAGCGCTGGTATCGGCGCTGTTGATTTTCCTCATTGTGTTGTTGGTGAATGGAAACCTTGTTGCTGCACTCGTGTCCGGATCTATTGGGATGGGCATCAGCTTTTTTCTTGCCCGGTATCTCATCACTGAGTTTGTTGAAAGGAAAATAAAACTAATTTATAAATTCATCCATCAGACCAAAGCTTCCAAACGGGAAGAGTTTTACCTCAATAAACTGCTACCCAAGCAAAGCATCGATGAAGTGGGGGAAGAAGTATTGCAATGGGCAGATCAACGCAAAGCTGAGATGGAGGTGCTGGAGCGCAATGAGGCATTCCGTAAAGAATTCTTACAGAACCTATCCCATGAATTCAAAACTCCCGCTTTTGCTATCCAAGGATATCTGGAGACATTGATTGCGGGCGCTTCGGAAAATCCAGAAGTTCGAACCCGCTTTTTGAACAATGCCTTTAAAAACACCGAGCGATTGATTCACCTGATTTCGGATTTGGATGAGATCACCCGATTGGAAAGCGGAAAGCAAGAACTTCATCAGCAGCAATTCATAATACAGGATCTCATCGTGGAAGTCTTTGAAACGCTGTCCATAAAAGTGGAATCAAAAAATACCCAGTGCCTCATTAAAAAAGGGTGCGAGCAACCGGTAGTCGTACTGGCAGACAAAGAAAAGATCAGGCAGGTGGTCACGAACCTGGTAGACAATGCCATCAAGTACGGAAACCAGGATGGAAAAGTGGAAGCCAGTATATACAAGACAGACGGTGCGACTGCCCTCATTGAAATCAGCGACGATGGCATCGGAATCGCAGAAGAACACCTTCCCAGAATCTTTGAACGATTCTATCGAACAGATTACGGAAGAAGCCGCAACATTGGCGGCACGGGGCTGGGACTGGCCATTTGCAAACACATCATCGAAGCACACGGACAAATCATCCATGCCCGAAGCACCCCGGGGGTTGGCACTACGTTTGGGTTTACCCTGAAATGCGGATAATCTTACAAAAAAGCCCCAGTAAGAATACCGGGGCGGTTGCAATTAAAAGCCTGATAAGGAGAACCTCATCAAAGCCATTCGAATGTGATGCAATAAAATGATCGCAGTGTTAAGGGAGTATTACGGGAACGTTAAGTTGTGGAGCTAGTTAAAATGATGGAAATAGATCCATCAGTGATGAACAGATGTCGCGTACAAATGTTGGATGAGTCCGTCTACCAATCCAATTTTTGGCACAATGATTTCATCGATTGAAGCCCACTTCATTACTTGGATGTAAATAGATAACGCCGGTACGATCACATCAGCTCTATCTTCTCTCAGGCTAAATGTTTTTTTACGATCTTCTAAGGTTAGCGTGGAAAAATCTTTATAAAACTCTTTGAGTAATTCCAATTCAAGCGGTTTGCCGTCCTTTTTTTTGCTCATGGAGAACACCTTATTGATGTTCCCTCCTGTTCCAATTGCCGTTAGATTCCTAACATTTTTTAATTCTTCTTTGAGCACATCTTTCATTTGATCCCAGTCGCCTTCTTTCACCTGATCTTTCAAGATTCGAATGGTACCTATATTGAACGAACGTTGGAAAACGGGGACTTTCTCGGAAATCAGAGTTACCTCTGTGCTTCCTCCCCCGACATCGACGTAGAGATAGTTATGATCCGTATCAAGTTGTTCTGCAAAATGCGATTCATAGATGAGGGATGCTTCAAAATCGCCGCTGATCACTTGGATGTGTATACCCGTCTCCATCAACACTTTTTGAATGATCTCTTTTCTGTTTTTCGCGTCCCGCATGGCACTGGTCGCTACAGCTATGTGCCTGTCAACGCCATATGCACGCATTAGGTGAGCATAGGCCTTCATCGACTGAAACAGCATCCCTTTCTTTTCTTTTGAGATTTCGCCTGTTTCAAACACATCAAAACCGAGTCTGAGTGGCACCCTGACCAGGTTCAACTTATTAATGATGGGGAAACCACCACCGGATGGAATAACTTCTGAAATCAATAACCTGCATGCATTGGTCCCAATATCGATCGCTGCCAGTTTCACGTTTGTTCAGGTGTCGACTTTTTCATTAAATACGAGTAGGTTTCCAGTTGCGACCTAACCCGTTTTTTACCCCGTGAATGTACATATATATTGGAAATGTTGGCATCGAGTAACCTGGCTTTTACATTATCAGCAAGCTGTATGCTCAACATGTCCATCAGCTCTGTCTTTAATTGCTCATCGCGAATGGGACATGCGGCTTCAACCCGGTGATCCAGGTTGCGCACCATCCAGTCCGCACTGGAGATGTACATCTCTTTTTTACCAGCTGCATAAAAATACATGACCCGACCGTGTTCTAAGAACTGATCCACAATACTGATGGCCAGTGGAGCGGGTGTATTTTTCTTAAGTATTTTTTTCATCGAATAGATGCCTCTGATCACCAGCTCCACCTGCACCCCTGCTTCCGATGCCTTATTTAGGCGTTCGACCAAACCGGTGTCGCTCAGGGAGTTCAACTTGAGAATGATGGCTGCAGGTCGGTTCTTTTTTGCCTCCCGTACTTCCCGATCGATCAGCGCATACAACTGTTTGCGCATCCCAACAGGGCTCACCATCAACGCAGTGCAATCTTTTATACGAGCGGCATGAGCAATCGGATTCTCCAAATAAAAAAAGATTTTATTGATGTCCGCCATGATGCGCTTGTCGGATGTCAATAAACAATGATCGCAGTAAACTGAAGCTGTCTTTTCGTTCAAGTTTCCTGTACTTACAAAACCATATTGGACCGTTTTATTGCCTGTCCTTTTTTTGATCACACAGACCTTTGCGTGCACTTTCATGTTTGCAACTCCCAACAGTACTCGGACCCCCTCCTCCTCTAGAATTGTTTTCCATTCCAGATTGGCTTCCTCATCAAAACGAGCCTTTAACTCCAGCATTACTTCAACTTTCTTGCCATTTCTGGAAGCATTGACCAATGCATTGATGATTTTAGAGTCACTAGCAAGGCGATAGGCGGTAATCTTAATCGACTTGACATCCGGATCGATTGCAGCCTCCCTCAGCAAATCAATGATCGCAGAAAAAGAATGATACGGGAAGTGCAGCAGTATATCTTTTTTAATGATTGCATCCGTAACCCGCAGGTGCTTTCGAAGTTCAGGATGCTTGAGCGGTTGCAGCTTTCGCTTTTGCTCCCTGAATACATTTGGAAAATCCATAAAATGACGAAAATTATGAATGCGGCCTCCCGGGATGATACTGGATTTGGTATTCAATTTGAGTTTCTTGGTCAGAAAATTCAACAGTCCACTGTTCATCTCTTTGTCATAGACAAAACGAACCGGCTTTCCTTTGCGTCGCTTCTTGAGTCCCTTCTGCATTTTTTCAACTGCGGAAAGAGCAAGATCATTGTCCAAATCCAACTCAGCGTCTTTGGTTACCTTGAACACATGTGATTCAAAATGATCGTATCCAAAATAAGAAAATATGAATGGTAAGTTAACCCGAATCACATCCTCCAGCAGGATGATATGGGTTTCATCTTTGGAGGTGGGCAGTTGTACGAACCTGCCCAATGACTTACTGGGAACTTCGATCAGCGAGTATTTATGCTTGTACGCATTGTCTTTCTTCCGCATCACAATCCCCAGGTAAATGCTTTTGTCCCTCAAATACGGCATTTCCGGCAAGCTTTCAATCATCAGGGGTATAATATTGGAACGCACCTCACGTTCAAAATAATCGATTACGTATTTCTTTTGTTCGCGCGACAACTGACGATCGGTTTTTAGATAAATACCGCTCTTCTTTAATTCTACCAATATCTCTCCCCATATGCGTTCAAATTCACTTTGCTGCTGCAAAATGATGTGCATCAATTCATTCAATGTTTCAAATGGCGATTCCTCCACATGCATATTCAACTTACGCTTGGAAGAAGAAAACTCAATCATGCGTTTAATTGTAGCCACCCTGACCCTGAAAAATTCATCCAGGTTGTTAGAAAATATACCCAAAAACCGGATCCGGTCCCGCAACGATACCGTTTTATCGTTGGCTTCCTGCAGCACCCGGGCATTAAAGCCCACCCAACTGATGTCCCGCTGAAGAAAAGTACTTTTTGGCATCTTGCAATTTAGCTCAGTCCCCGATCTGCATGATTTTGTGCAAAATGAATTTTGTGTTAAATTAATGGCAATGATATTTCTAAAGAGCAACTGGATTCATTCCCTACTCGTCGTTATGCTTGTCTGGTCGGCATTGATTCGACCTGCAAGCGCTCAACCCAATTTGACTCCTCCCACTTCCTTAAGCATTGAATATTTAGGAGAATCCATTGTGCTGTTGAACAGCATTGAACAACCACATCCCTCTTCTGAACTCAAAACTAAACCGGATATAGAGGCATATATCCAGCAGATGCAACCCTCCATCCGAAGCATCATTCCCCGGGTACTGGAAGTAAAAAAAGAAAAAGAATTAAGCGACTGGCATTATTATCAACTGCTGCGAAGGGTTGCACAGCAACTTGCACCCAAAGAGAACAACTATTTCCGATACACTGTATCTAAATACCTGCTGCTTGGGGCTTCAGGTTACAGTCCACTATTGGCATTGGGTGAAAACAAACTACTCCTATATATTCAGAGCAATGATATCCTATACAATTTGCCAATCAAGAAAGCAGGTAATCGACAATTTGTATGCATGAACTACCACGACTATGCCTACTCGATCGATTTTCAAGGTGCCGCATTTGAAATTATTGGTCCGCCATCCATGAGCACGTCCTTGCCCTTCAACTACTCCATACACCAAGTACCTGATTTTTCACGCAAATCAATCCAGTCAAAGACGATAACTTTTCGACACAAAGGAAAAAACGAAAACATCACCCTTGCGATCTCTCCTGAATCCATGGACTATTTTCGCAATTACCCGGTGATCGACTACCGCTTCCAATTCAACATACCACTCAGCAAAACCACATACAACTCACTGATTCCTGAACTCAAAGAACGTACGAACAAATTCAATACTCAAGAAGGATTGGATTACTTACTTGCATTTGTCCGGGATGGGTTTGAGTTTGGGACCGACACTGAATTTTTTGGAAGAGAAAAAAGATTGTCGCCTGAAGAAACATTGCTATCCGAGAAAAGTGATTGTGAGGACCGCTCCGCACTGTTCTTTATTTTAGTCAAAGAAATATATGATCTGCCCATGATTGTTTTATCCTACCCCAATCATGTAAATATTGGAGTACAGATAGATCACAAAAAGGCTAAACAATATTTTTACCAAAATCAGCGGTACAGCATTTACGAACCCACTCCTCAAACAAAAAAAACAGTTAAGGCCATCAATCGCTCCGCTGCAGAAGTGGTGTATGAGTATACACCAAAAAAATGAGTCGCATTGCTGCGACTCATTTCACTTAATTATAAAACAACCAATTAATACGCTACTGTCTGCGGATCCCAGTTGGCCCAACCCTTCGTCCAATCCGTTGCACCCATTGCACCACGGAAGGTTCCGGTAGTGAAAAAGGCATTCAATCCGGTATAGCTTGCACCAGTTAAAGCTGGAGAACCGGTCTTAGGAAGGAAATTAGGCGTAAGAGAATAATAAGGTGCCGTCAACTGAACATCGTCCCCGCTTGCATAGGTGATGCACCCTTCAGACTCAGCTTTTGTCTTTAACTGATCATTTGTTGCGATTGCTGCATTTCCAGTACGGTATGGCAGTGCAACAGCATGCAAAAGATTATTCTTGAACTCTGATGTGTTATTCGTAAAATAAGAACGAATGGTATTATCTGACTCTAGCGAAAATCCTGCTTTTTGCCATCCGATCATAATGGAGTTCCGAAGCACAAATTGTGTAGATCTTCTCCAGCGGTTTCCAAAATTATGATTGGCTGCAGTGCCGGGTGCGTTATTGGGACCAACAAATGTAAAATTACTGAGAACAGGTCGCGTAATGGGTGAGGTGGTAGTACCGGTTCCATCGTTATCGCACTCGATTCCATTACCGGCATCACCACCATCAACAAAATCAGGTTTGCGGCACGCAATGCCGTATTGAATTCGACCAATGTATCCAAAGTCAAAATCGAAATCATCATCCGCAGTAGCAAACGCAATCAAGTTCTTGCAGTTCACGGTTCCTCCAAAAAATTCATATGCATCATCGTTACCAAACGACACCTGAACATTTTCAATGATTGTGCCAGAACCTACCCCACCCATGGTCAATCCATTGATCTCCGAACCGGGCTCAGCAGCAATACCAGCAAACTCGATGCGTACATAACGGAGTATTCCACTGTCATCATTGGGATCTGTTCCACCGTATTTACGGCCAACTCCACCTTCGATGACCGGGGCCGGATCAAGTGGACGATTGGTGGGAGCTTTGCCCAATAAAATGATTCCACCCCAATCACCGGGTGTACGCTGTCCAATAGCCTTACCGCTGGTGAAAACAATGGGGAGTGTAGCACGGCCATCAGCAATGAGCTTAGCACCTCTTTCAATGATCAAGGCGCCTTTCTCGGTGATGTCGCTGACTACCACACTGCCAGGAGCAATGGTCAATGTGTTGCCATCGGTAACATACACATATCCCTTGAGGGTGTATTTCCCTTTAGGGAGGTAATAGCTTTTATTCAAAATTCCCTGAATCACACCTCCGTTGGTAGCGGGGTCCTGAGGATCAGTTGTGCCACCACCACCGGTACCAGTATTGTTGATGGTCTCCTGGAAATTGACCTTGATGCATGAAGTTGTTGCCAACATCATGAGTGTCACTAAACCAAAAACGATTCTTTTCATAATTGCTGTTTTTATTGCGTTATTTTCTGTTTTTTCCGATTTCAAAATCATAGGTAAATCCTACTGTTATGGTAGAACCTGGCGTGTATGCATTGAAAAGCCGATCCACTCCCTTGGTGTACGCTGTATTCTCGTCTACGTTTTCATAGAAGAAAAATGCGTTATTCAGCATATCCTGAAAGTTGATGCGGAACTCCCCTTGGTTGTTGAACACCTTTTTAGAAAGCTGAAGATCCAGCTGGTTACGTGGTCGTTCGTATACGTTAGGAAATTCCTCGTTACCCACCAGTGTCAGGCGCTGGCCCACGCGATTGTACATCAGGGATGCATTGAACGAGTTACCGTTGTATTGGATACCGGCATTGATCAAATAAGGCGATTGTCCCTGCAACGGACGATTTGCTTTGATTTGCTTTTGATCTGCACCGAGGTCGTCAAATACCACCTGTGAACGCAAGTAGGTATAATTTCCGAATAGGCTGAAATCTTTGAGTGATGCATCGATAAAATCAAGTCCTTTTCGAACTTCAATCTCAAAACCAAGTGTGCGGGCACTGACTGCGTTTTGGTAGAAATAACGACGGTTGTCCGCATTGCTTCCGGGATCGAGTCGGAATTCTATAGGATCGGTGAAGTCTTTGTAAAACACTCCCACACTGATGGCTTCACCACCCTTTGGATAAAGCTCATAACGAAGATCATAATTCAAAACCGATGACCTTCTCAAAGCAGTATCACCCTGTGTACCATAATTCATTTCATAATCATAGAAAGCAAATGGTGCGAGTTCACGGAATTCTGGGCGGGCGACAGTCCGACTGGCTGAGAGGCGGAGATTTTGTTTGGCACTGAGATTCAACAGCACATTGGCGGATGGAAGAACATCCCACTTCTCAGTGAGGCGAGTACTTCTTCTCCCGGTTTGCTCTTTGGAGGTAAGCAATTGCTGAAAATTTTCAGCCCGAAGGCCCCAGATCATTCTGAAAGGACCAAACTTATTGTCCAATTGTGTATAGGCTGCGTTCAGGACAGACACCCCAAAGTAGCGGTCTTGGTTATTGGTGAAATCTTCCAGGATGTATCCCGACTCCCCCATGTTATCATAGAAAAATGCTTTATCAACTGGCTTCTTGGCATTGGCCGCTACAAATGAATTGAAGTTGGTGATGTTGTACCTGAAAATTCTACTTCGGAAATCGCGAAACCGCACGAGCGTAGACCCCCCAAACTTCAAGGTTTGCTTGTCTTTTCCACCCCAGTTCATCGGCACAATGAATTGTCCACCCGTACCTGCACTGTAATCCTTCAAATCGCTGTAAAATCTGCGGGTATCATCCGGGTCAATTTCAAACGGCTGATTGGTATTGATGGCCCTTGCATATAAGGCACTTCTTAAATCAGGCTGGGTTTTCCAATTGTACGCCGCATTTCCATTCCATTTGAATTTGATGCCGGAACGCGATAATTGATGTTCGCCCTCCAACTGAGAACTGAACAGCGAACGCTGATTCAAATAAGATGAATAAAATAAAATATCGTTTTGCCGATTGGTATTGTATCCTGTGCGGGTATAATAGTTATCCTCGTACAATTGATTGAACAGGTTTTTAAAGGAAACCTTATGCTTTCCTTTTACCCATGCGATATTGACAACACCGCCCAGATTGGTTTGGTACCGATTTTGTTCATCATTGAATTTGAAAACAGTGGTTCCATCTGATTCAAAGAACGAGCGTTCTACATTGTACTTGAGCATGGCATTTCTATAATTGATGCCTACTAAAGTGCCCAGATTACCACCCTTCTTTAGCTTATGATTCTGTGCATATGTAAAATTGAAGGTCTTGATTGGAGCTGCAGTGGTTGTATAGGGAACATACACATCTCCACGGAAAAGCTGCGTCAACTCAATTTGTTTTTTTAACCCCGCTGCATCTTTACCCAATGCACGGTACTCCTGGGCAGTAGCAGGAAAACTATCCGGAATATTGCGTGTGCCATCGTCAAACCCCAACCAATCATAGGCGTTGCGCTTGTTGGACGTGAAGGGGCGGAATGTGGATTGATTGTTGTACCCCAACCCAAAACCCACAGAAATAATATCTTTTGCCGGTATATCACGGGTATTGACCTGCACCAGTCCGCCTGAGAATTCACCAGTGTATTCAGGAGTAGCCGTTTTATTGATCACAATATTATCGATCAACGCTGCAGGAAACATATCAAATGAAAACGCTTTTTTATCCGGCTCCGAACTGGGAAGCAGTGCAGAGTTCAGCATGGCTGAGTTGTAACGGTCCGATAACCCACGCACCACAACAAATCGATTGTCCTGTACAGCAGCACCGCTGACACGCTTCAATACTTCACCGGTATTTTTATCCGGAGTCCTGCGAATGAAATCTGCTGCCAGTCCGCTGGATAACGATGCATTGCTGCGTTGGAAGGTGAGCAGGGCGACTGTACTCTCTTGCCTTCTGGTGGATCGAATTACAATGGCTTCGCTGTTTTTGGACTGTGGTTCCAACACAATACTCACCGTATTGTCGGCTCCCGCAGCCACGTCCACATCGCTCACAACTTTGGTACTGTACCCAACACTGGAAACTGTAAGGGTGTATTTTTTACCCGGTTCCACCGATGTGGAGAATTGACCTTCCAGATCCGCCACCAGGGTTCGCTTCAATTCCTCGATTACAATTGAGGCCCCTGAAACCGGTTCGTTTTTGGTATTGATCACTTTTCCCTGCAACCGAATGCCCTGAGCCAGGACGGTTTGCAAGAACGCAAGTGAAAATGTGATGATAAACAACGAAACCGTAAACTTCCTTGGCATATCCTTCATTTGTTTTGCAAAGGAATTTCAGTATCGTTAATTGGGCGTTAGCCATGCGTTACGCAATTGTAACCGTTATGTTACGCCAATGTTAACGGTAGACAAAATGTCAAAAAAAACAGGATCTTTGTGGAATCAACGCTTAACATGAAAGGCATCATTTTGGCTGGAGGATCCGGCACCCGACTCTACCCCATTACCTACGCGATCAGCAAGCAGATCATGCCGGTGTACGACAAACCAATGATTTACTATCCGCTTTCTACCCTGATGCTTTCAGGTATCCGGGACATCCTCATCATTTCTACCCCTCAGGACCTGCCCCAGTTCAGGAAATTATTTGGAGAGGGACATCACCTGGGATTGAATTTCAGCTATGCCGAACAACCCCTGCCCAATGGGTTGGCACAGGCATTTGTCATAGGAGAATCGTTCATTGGGGACGATAGTTGTGCGTTGGTGTTGGGCGATAATATTTTTTATGGAATGGGGCTGGGCAAAACTCTGGAAAAAAACAACCAACCCGATGGTGGAATCGTGTACGCCTATCAGGTCAGTGATCCCGAACGCTACGGTGTGGTGGAATTTGATCAACACATGAATGCCATTTCCATAGAAGAAAAACCCCAGCAACCCAAAAGCAAGTATGCCGTCCCCGGCCTCTACTTCTACAACAACCAGGTGGTCGACATTGCAAAAAACATCAAGCCCTCTCCACGGGGTGAATATGAAATCACCGATGTGAATTTGGAATATTTAAGAAGAGGAAAACTAAAAGTATCGGTGCTTGATCGTGGAACCGCCTGGCTGGATACGGGCACATTCGATTCCCTCATGCAAGCCTCTCAATTCATTCAGGTGATTGAACAGCGACAAGGCATTAAAGTCGCCTGCATCGAAGAAATCGCCTGGAGAAAAGGCTTCATCGATGATCAACAATTGAAAACACTGGCCACACCGCTCCTGAAAAGTGGATACGGCAGCTATTTGATGAACCTGATCAGCTGATTGGACATGAGAAAACAAATTCTGGTTACTGGAGGAACGGGATACATTGGGTCACACACCATCGTTGACCTCCTTGAAAATGGATACGAAGTCATCTCGGCCGATAACAATTCCCGTTCTACACCCGGCATGCTGGAGGGAGTAGAAAAAATCACTGGAAAGAAAATTAAGAATTACAAAGTTGACCTCTGCAACTTCGATGAAACCCGTGCCATTTTCGAAGAAAATACGGCATTGGTTGGCGTCATTCATTTTGCGGCTTACAAAGCCGTGGGTGAATCCGTCGAAAAGCCCCTGTTGTATTTTCACAACAACCTTACCTCGCTGATCCATATCCTTCGTTGCATGGAAGAGTTCTCCATCCAACACTTTGTTTTCTCGTCCTCCTGTACGGTTTACGGCAATCCGGATGCCATTCCCGTAACAGAGGAAAGTCCACGCAAAAACGCAGAATCACCATACGGCCTCACCAAGCAGATGGGCGAACAAATGATCGAAGCCTTTGCACAGGCTCATCCTTCAACGCGATCGGTTTTGCTGCGGTATTTCAATCCTGCCGGAGCCCATCCTTCCGCGCACATTGGAGAACTGCCCATCGATCGACCTCAGAACCTTGTTCCGGTCATCACGCAGACGGCTATCGGAAAAATAAAAGAAGTGGTCGTCTTCGGAAACGATTATCCAACGCGCGACGGCTCTTGCATCCGGGATATGATCCATGTCTGCGATCTGGCCCATGCGCATACCCTGGCATTGAATCATCTCTTCGAAAAACATTCCGAAAGCAACTGTGAAGTCTTCAATGTAGGAACAGGTAACGGCGTAACAGTGATGGAAACCATACACGCGTTTGAATCCAGTACCGGACATTCACTTGCCTATCGTATTGGACAACGAAGACCAGGAGATGTAATTGCGATTTACGCCAATAACGATAAAGCCAGA
>Ga0169931_10012265_pt1 | contig 11915 bp, 8 predicted proteins | sample Kivu_15m_20L_FD_129675 | JGI IMG/M metagenome (GOLD analysis project Ga0169931, IMG submission 129675) | Freshwater microbial communities from Lake Kivu, Western Province, Rwanda to study Microbial Dark Matter (Phase II) - Kivu_15m_20L... | ecosystem: Environmental > Aquatic > Freshwater > Lake ...
TATCACCAAACATACAAAAACATATTTAATAGCTATGAAATGACTTATATGCTTTAGATTTCTTCGATTTTATTGACTGAGATTGTTTATACCATATTTATTTGTATGATAGCAAGAGTTTGCAAGATCGTTTTCAAACAAACAACAGCCAAACCCTGTCCTGGATTTCTAGCTCTAAAAGACACAAAAATACGACAATAAGTGCTCAAAGCAGCCAACCCAAAACTAGATGCACTCGCATAGGTAGTCCTCTCTCTCTAGGCCCGCTAGATGTAGTACGTCAATTTGCTACTAGCCTAGAAAACTATAAACTCAGGACAGAGTATACTTAAAAATAAAGTCTTATCGCTTCAAGGCTAGGATCTACTACCAGTCCAATATTTTTACCAGAAAGCGTGGATGAAGCAAGAATGGAAAGAAACCAACTTACTCCACTACATCATTTCCAACGACAAATAGTAAGCAGGCGGACAGTAATAAGTGTAGGTCGTAAAGTAAAACTACGACGTGGAGTTGACCAGTTTAGACCCAGCCCAGAAAATAAAAGCCATTAAATCAATCAGATAGATATTGAATTTGGGATTGAAGGAAGCTAAGGAGTTCGCAGACAAGGCGCCGTCGATTTTGAAGAAAGATTTGAAGAAAGATTAGGCGGAGAAGTTGAAAGAGTAGCTGGAGAAAGTGGGGTGTGTGGTGACGCTTAAATGAATGTATGGTTTAACTTTACTATGTTTGTAACTGAATATGTGTTTAAAATTATTAAAGCAATAAAATACAAATATATAACTGCTTTTTAATTCTTTAATAAGGGAATAGTAAGCAATAGTAACGTATTAAATCATTTCAGACATTGGCTCTGCAGTTGGGACATGTGTCTTTCTCCATCAGCCAAGGTCTCAAGCAGTGTTCGTGGAACTAGTGTCCGCAAGCCAAGCGGATACCTGAGCCCTAGGTTTCCTGGCAGACTGAGCATTCTTGAGTAAGTTTGTCAATCTTTTGTAGAGAATTCCACTTCTATTCGCTCACGTTTTTCTTTTCCTGCTGTTGTGGAAAGTCAAAAACGAAGGTCATTGTGAAGTTGCCGAGTCTGTTCAGGATCAGAGGCCTGAAGAAGGATTACTAGGAAGGCTAGGGAAGCTATGAAAATGAGGAAGATTGGTCTTAGAAAAATTAAAGGATGAGGTCGTATTGTGGATCGCTCTATTAACCAGAAATCCTCTATAAATCAAAGAAGCTCTATTGATTGTGTTGTTCGTGAATATGATGTAAGTTAAACATTTGCCGAATTCTTTGCTGTCTTTATTGATGCCTTCGTAGTCGATCCCTATTTCTGATTTCTTAGCCAGCTCTTCGTATATTCTAGTTTGACTGATTGCTCCTCTCATCAAAACTTTGCTATTATTCAAAGAGTCTTCTTCTTGACTCTCTTCTTGTGCTTCTCATCTCTTAGAAAGTTCTTCTTAAATTTTATGAAGGTAGAGAGTGTGTTTGTTGTTCGATGACATGAGGAACGAAGTGAGCGGGATGTTGCGGTCCTTCAATCTCTTCGATGGCACTCGAGTGGCAGAACTGACACTAGAGATTGTGCGAGGCTAGGGTGATTTTGCTGCAGTTGTGGCACCAGTATTGTGTTCGGTTAGACATTTCAGTCAATTGCTATTATAGGCTACTAGCAAAGCGGTTAAATTTATAGAAATGAGAATGTTCTGGAACAATTAAACACTTAAATATTTTAACTATTTTTTATTTTCTATTCGTTTAAATTATTCATTACCAACAACAAGTTTTATTCAGATTTGATTGCCTATGCATTTTTTATTACATTTTATCATTCATGATGACCTTTATCTACAGTTTAATGCATATTAATTCAGATCCATGAACAAAATCAAATAAGCACTGCTAAATCTTGGAAAACTACCTAGTTTCCGCAAAACGCCATCAGTCGAACCTACACCTTCACAACCCAAACCTACTAGATCCACCTCTACCCCACCTGCATAACCCACCGTGTCAACTACTCAATCCACTCAACTCGCAACCAAGCCTGCAACTAATTAATCCAAGGGTCCAGTAGACAAATACCGAAGATACAAAAAAACAGGTCCTTAGTTGCTCGTTACCCGTATTTTGATGGTAAATGGTCCATTGACTTCAAAATAAATCTGGAGGGTATACTAGCGCATGTTACTTTAAAACAAATCAAAAGGACTTCCCGAGTAGTTATAGTACTGGCCGAGTTTGACCAAACTGAAGTAGACTATCAAAAATATGCGTATGAACGAGAAAGTAGTGACTAATGGGTACATGAAGGCTAAAAGATTGCATAAGGGATGGTTGATAAAGTAAAAACTAGCACTAAGATACGTGCATCCATAGGTGATATAGCTGATCCAAAAGGAGATCGCGCAGAGGGAAACTCTATGATATCCTATACTCAATCATAATCAATCGAATAGTTGCATAAATATGAAGGAAGCATGAGTAGATAAGCAATAAAATTAAAAAATATCAAGATAAGCTTGTATCAGCCTTAAGTATACCTTTAAGCTGGCTGTTTCTTATTACTAGAGTATGCTGCGGCCCAGCTGATATTTTTAATAGTTTATACCTATCGAATGGGTCAGTCTCAAGGAATGATGCAACTTTGCTGTGGCTGCCTAGCTGGAGCCGCACAAGGTGGTGGTGGTGTTCAGAGCGGAGGCTATGCTTACTAATCCTTCAATAGAATCCCTTTCTTCGGCTCTATTGCTCAGTATTTGCGCATGAAAGATGGACGAGGTGGTGCCAGTTTCTTCGACAGTATCGGTGGATTTATAGGAAATGTACTACCAGGGGGCAGAGGGGGAAGCAGTTCTTTCAATCTAATTCCAGGTATGGGACCAAGTGGTGGACAGGGCGGACCAGGGGGTCAAGGTGGAGGTGGAGTATTCGATATGATGCAATTCGTCAATTTCCTGCCTTTTAAGCAAGCCGATGCAAGCAACCCTAACAATTTTTTCGACCTGGCAGACGACAAAAGATACGTGAAAAAGATCAAAAAATCAATTTATTCCTAGGTAGTAGCTAAACACTAAGGCACTACTAACATGTTCACCGACGACGAGTTCCCACCAACAGCCCAATCTATTGGCAAAATCGACGGATACGACTCAAACAGAATCCAGTGGAAACGCATAGGCGAAATCATGAGCAATCCAATTTTCATAAAAGATAAAGTCTAACCTGGAGATATCCTTCAGGGTCAGCTAGGAAACTGCTATTTTTTGAGTGCCCTTGCTTCGCTAGCTGAGCAGTAACACAGAATTAAAAATATTTTTCCGAATGTGAAGGTCAATCCTAATGGTATATACATGGCTCGAGTGTTGCATGATGGAATATATCAGTAGGTCGTAGTTGATGATTATTTTCCTATAGATGACAAAGGAAAACCACTATTCGCTCGTCCTTCTTAGGGTAATTAAATCTGGGTGATGGTGGTATAAAAATGTTGGGCCAAATTGTTTGGATCTTACGCGGCTACTGTTGGTGGTCTGCCTCATTAAGTCTTGCATGCGTTCTCTGGCGCCCCTACTTTCTATAGAAGTATCAGTACTAGTCCATAAAAAAGAAATTAGTTGTGGAACTAGATGGTCAGAACTTTCTAAGAAGGTGCTTTGTTATGCTGTGGAACCAAAGCAGATGAAGCCATTTAAAACTAAGGTTTTGTCCTTGGCCATGCGTATACCATCGTACATATGTACCTATGCAGCTTGGAGTGTATCATACGCCTCATCAGTTGATTAAATTACGTAATCCTTGGGGCAACAAATAGTGGCGAGGCAGAGCAAGCGACTTCGACACTAATTTCTGGAACCAACTAAGCCCCCAAGACAAGCAAAAACTAGATTACGAGGACAACAAGAGAAACAAGAACACAGATGGAGTCTTTTTCATCTTATGGTAGGACTTTCTTACCTATTTTGCTTTGGTGGATATCTGCAAAATCAATGACAACTCGAACTATAACTTCATAGATACTACTCTATAGACTAACAACCCTAAACTGTATGATATTTAGGTGAAGAGTGGAGGAGAAAGGAGTGATAAACTTACACTTGCCTTGAGTCAGGCCAGTACCAGAGGTATGGGGTAGCGAGCTGAGCAAAGAGGATATGCTAGATCTTTCATGGCGCTAGGAAGGTATGACGAGGACACGAAACAATATACTTATGTCAATTCTAATACAGGAAGACTTTTTTCAGACAACTACCTTTAAGTTCCCGACCTTAAACCAGGAAAGTATATTCTTTATGGTCTGTACTTGTGGAACAACGGTCAGCAATCTAATCCTGCGGTAGTCAGCGCTTATTCACCTTCAGCCATAGTCATAACATAATCCAAGTAAAACGTCTAGCCTGTTCTTCAGCAAATATTCTACGATCACGCCAGAAAGAATCCAAAAAAGAAGCAGTTGAATGGTCCCTAGGACTGGCTCTGTAGTGATTTCCTTCTCAGTCAAGGCGCGTTCGGATACGCTGTGATCAACTTGGGTCAAGGTTCAAAAGATAGACTATCTTTCTAGGTCAACTAAAAGTATTTATGTATGTATTTAGTGAGTACACGCAGAGGAGAATCGAGTTGATGAGGCCTTACAAGGGCAGAGGAAGAATCGTGGAATAGGTTAGTGCTGGTAAGCCTTTGGTAGTTGTTATGCATATGCCTGTAGAACAGCTTCCGCAAGAGGTTAGATTGCCTCAGCCTAAGATTAACCAGCTACCCTCGTGATCATTTCCAGTCATATTTTAAAAAATATACTAAAAAAATCAGAAAAACACATTTTTTAGCATTTTTTAGCTTATTTTTTGTGTTTTTTTTGTCATAGTTTAAATATTTTTTTGTGAATCTTTTTACATATATATATAGATTAATCATTCTTTTAAACTATGCAGTTCTCTATTTTCTATAATTTTTGAAAAAAACACTCCCATGGATATCGAATAACCCTAAAGCTCCCTCTTCATTCCCCTACAACCTCACCAGAACAATCTCCTAAATTCGAATCCCCTCGCATCTTCTTACTTTTCGCTCTCACCACAATCCACCCCTACCATTCTGCTCAAAATCATCAGCGACACTCTCATCCTCTTTCAAGACCAACGAACACCCACTTGTCTTCCTTTGTTGTTTTAAATCAAATTCCAAGTGATATACTTGCTATAAGTACTCCTTTAACCATTCAGAACGATGTTACTTCTCAGCAGATCGGCATTCATCTCTTCGACTAGCAACAAAAAAATATCAAAATATACGCCTCTCACTAGCAAATCAGCTTCTGGGCTGCACTACTAGCCAAACGCATCAATGTCAAAGGGTTTCACTAAATGTTCAAACCACTCAGAAAATTAGGAAAAGGCAACTTCGCCACTGTCTACTAAGCTCAACGAGTCACAGATAAAAAGAATTTCGCAGTTAAGGCGTTTTCTAAACAAAATTCATATAGTGCCAAGAATGGAAAATAAAGTCTTATTAACGAACTTTCACTACTTAGAGCACTCAACTAGAATCCTCATCCGAACGTTCTCAACTTAGAAGCAGTCTACTAGTCAGACAATTCAATTTATGTTGTTTTGGAGTTGCTTACAGGAAAAACTCTTTTCCAGAAGATTCAAGATAGAAAAGGAAATTTTGATTTAGAATAGACAAAAACCATCATGAGAGGACTTCTTAAGGGATTACAGCATATGAAAAAAAACAGAGTGGCCCATCGCGATCTCAAGCCTTAGAATATAATGCTCAGACAGGACTCATTGTAGCCAGTTATTGTTGATTTCGGACTAGCTACCAACGTAGATCTGTAGGAATATCTTTTCTACAGATGCGGCACTCCTGGTTACGTGGCTCCTTAGATAATCTTCCAAAGCAGTTGTCAGCATATCGAGCCTATTGTTGATGTTTTTTCGCTAGGAGCCATTTTTCATATACTTCTGACTCGAAAACCACTTTTCGCTGGAGTGAAATACGACTAAGTATACAAGAATAACAAAGAATTCAAGATGAGAATCACCGATTAAGACCTTAAATCAGTCAGTTAGAAGGCTGTTAGCATGCTTAGACAAATGCTGGCTATTAACACTAACTAACGAGTGTGTGTCTAAAAAGCTCTATAGCACTAATTTTTTGAAAAAGATGCCATAGAACCTGTAGTGATGGACGACGGAGTTGAAGAACTGACTGAGAAGAAAATAAGTTCTCCAGTAATGACGAGCGACGATTCTGCTCAGAAGGCCAAAAAGAAGAAAACATTTTTCATCTTCTGATAGTGGATAGTTGCTTTTAAAATTGTCACATGTTTATAATTATCAATCACTCTTACAAACAACTAACAATACATTAATACTTGTCATGAGCTTAGGGTTCACTGCAGGACTATACAGACCGCTTGTCTAGCGTCTCTTTCTTCAGCTCACAAAAGCCATTTAACTCGGAGAAATCCGTTGTTTTTATTGCAGACGCAAGTACAAAGGAAATTTCTTTCTGTCGATACAGTCCGACGATTTTGCTTAAAAAGTAGACATGCCTGCTCTGTGCTAGGGCTGTATTAATAAAAATGAGTCAGCCAGATCGAAATAAATATTTTTTATAGGCCTTGAAGACCTCCTTGAATTACTAAAATGTATTCTATCTAAAAGCCTTAAGACTCTTTCAGAGCCAATACTAAATCAAATAAAAAATCATCTAAACAATCTTGATCTGGTACCGGCTTAAGCTAATCCTAAAAGATTACTTTAATACATATAATAAAAACTTTAAGGCTTCTATTTATAGGACTCTGACTTTCAATAGTACTAACAGCATTCCAGACGACGCACTTGCCTTCTTCTCGATTAATTCTACTGCGATCTGCATCAAACTAAAGCCGTAGACATATTTAGGGCCCTGCATGATCGAGACATTAGCCTCTGGATGACCTCAACGAAATTCATGAATTTCATGCACAATTACATCGCTCAATAGGACGCATTTAAACTATAACTGCTCAGACAGAGTTAGATGTTGCTCAGGTAAACTAAAGATAAACAACTTTTGGTAAAATGGTTCTGCAAAAGTATCAGAGGAGTAGGGTGTTTCTAAAGATCCTTTTCGAGAATACCTGCATACAAGTAAAAACTAAGTTACTCTCTTAATAGATCTACAGTTATGTATAGATTTGTCCAGAATTCTTAGGGAACTTAGTAATTCACAAGCGTATTGCTTAAAACATAGATTCCTTTCAATGCGAAGCCTTTTTATTGTAGAGTATCAGCCGATCAGCGTGACCTCATCGATATTGGTCTGTATTTTTCAAAAACCTTAGCAAACTAGAAACAAAAAGTTTGTCCTCTTTTTCATCGATTCTGTGTAAGTCCCATGTGGTAAACAGGCAAGTCAAAGATCTAAGGCTAGAGCTTAATGATCTAACGTTCAAATCAAAAACATGTGTCTTTTTTCGGAAACAGTGAAGAATAAATTAAAAAACCCGTTTTCGAGTTTAGTATTGAAAGCTAAGATATTTTAGAAATGAGTTTTAACTATGCGGATTGGAAGTTCTAGATGCGAAATCTGACAGCAAGATCACAAATTATTAGTTAAGATGTGAGACATAAGTATAAGGGAAGTTGCTTTGTGTATCCTTGTTTTCGAATCATAGGCCTCAGAACTGTCGTAGAAACGGTAGATATATCAAAGTACAACGTATAGTGAGACATGATTTATTCCCTATTAAGTCAAATTTTAAATGTTTTTTTCATTCTTTTTTAGCCATATGCTGTATATTGTATACTCTGATATAAGTGAGTATAAGCCAAATATAATCTTATTTGAAAAATGAAAGGAAGTTACTACTCAAACATGGGCACCTCAAAAGTCTCAGCCCGCTCAATCGAAGACACTTGTCTCTAGCACTAAGGCTAACCATACACAAACTTTTGCGTCGCCATGACTTGCATAAAACCTTTGTGCCCCTAATGCATTTAAAGTCACTACGGTCATCATCGCAACATACGTACACCACCTTAGATCCACTCATTCAAGACACTCAAGAACAAGTGTGTGGGCAAAATTGCAGACATTTTGCAGCAAGTCGGGTCGGAATAGATGTAGGGGGCTTTGAGCTAGCTGCATTCGATCTTCTAGTCGTGTAAATATGTGTAGATTTAGCAATTCAAAGAGTCAAAGAAACAAGGTAGCAATGCCGTAAGATCCTAGACGCGTATTTTAACAATCTTGAAGACTTTATTAAGAAAAAAATGAGCAAAATGACTTCAGAACAGTCAGATATCATCAGCGAAATGGATAGGGTCAGCAATATCGTAGCTTAATTGAAACTTTTACTCAACAAATTATAAAATAACAAATATTTTTTGAACTCAGCATCGACGATCATAAAACTAGACGGAGACAAGCTTGAATAAAAAGTAAGGGAAGGGTACGCCAATATAAGTAGATTCAAGTAAGGTCAAAAGAACAATTTGTTTATAGATAAGAGTTTCGAGCATCGTCTGACTAATTTTTTGAGCAATACTTTTTACTACGGCAACAAGGACAATCTTGAGAATATGCCCAAGATTGCAGACTAGATGAGAACCAAGACTGCAATGGATAACCTATCTAGATCGCAATCTCGAGGAAAATAAGATTTTATAGAAGAATCTAAAGTTTCTAAAAGACAGCCTTACTAGAACGATAACAGCTATTATAGGAGATAAGATAACACTCAATTCCGCAAAGAAGATAGCAGTTTTTATCGGAAATAAGACAATAGTCGCAAAGATGACGATGACAAACGTTCAAATGCTTCTCGCAGATCATCTAAAAAAGGACTAAAAGCACCCAAAAAGGATGTAATCGGCATGAATACCTTCAGCAACAATAGTCCCAGAAGATACCTGCATTTCTTCCAGCATGACTAGAATATTCTGCATTATTTAGATCTTGACTAAGGAGCTGATTTCACTGCCATTCCTCTTGCAGGTAATACCCGTATCACTGATTTCCATAAATCTATTGCAGTTTCAACCGGAGATCTCTTTTTGATCGGAGGTGCTTAGTCAGACTCCCCTGATCGGAAATCCCCCAATATCTTCAGATTCTAATTCGATTCCCGAAGTCTAACTTTGATGAACAAACTAAAGTACGGTCGTTCATCACATTCTATCTGCTTCAACAATCGTTACATATATGTGTTGGGAGGGTATCTAGACGGTCAAATGTTGACAAATCGTTGCTAGAGATACGATATCGTAAGCAATAGGGTGTAATAGGTACGGCCTATGAACTATCCAGCCTGTTCTTTTGCTTGCTGTTCTTTCGGAGGAAGATACATATACAAATTTGGAGGAGTCGGATAGAATAACGAAATCATTCATTATATTGTATAAATATATGTATTTAGGAACGATTTGACTAAAAGACGGGAATATGGGAAGAAGTCAATCCTGTACTTGATCTACCACAAGGCGAAACTCTAGTGACTTTGAGTTCATCCGCAGCCGTGCAGATCACAAGACAGTAAATTATGGTGATGGGCGGATATGATTAGGCTAACAACGGATACAGACAGACTTATATTCTACGAGTTGAGGACAATTTAAGTACCAGTATAAGGGAGGTGAATGTGTATCCCTTGCCGGCTGCTTAGGGCTTCTGGAATAGCAATCCTATCGTGCATAAAAAAATAGTTTTTGCGTTGCAGAATGTGTCGACTGGCTAAAATGACTGCAGTTAGAGCGTAAGGAGGATATTGTCGTTCGACGGAGGAAGCTGGAAAGAACTTTGATATTTGTATTACCAAAAATATAGGCATACATACATATCATTAGGCAATCCTTTATAAAAAATAAAGAAAAATGATAAATAGAAGTAAATTAGCTAAAGATATCACTTTTTCTTGTTCTTGCTCATAACAGGCGCAATATTGTACTTTTTATTCACATGTTTCTGCTTAGGCGCCATTCCTTTCTGAAACTGCTACAAAGACTACATCGCAAATTTTCTAAATTCTTAAGTACTATAAGCTTTTTCTCCCTCATCTTACCTCATTTTTTACTACTTCACCCGACCGAGCAGCTACACTGGTGACTCTCCTGCTCTTCCTCCGCTAGCAGTGTTCATGGCGTTGACATTATCAAGGGTTATAATGTTGCTGAGCTAATCGATCTGACGCTGGACTTACCAATTTGCTCCTTTCTAGGCTCGCAGCTGCTAACTTACCAGCTTACCATAATGAGCAATAGCCTGTAGTCCTCTTCTTTATAATTCGCCTAAAAACTATGAGATGTTTTCTTCACTAAAAGTGCAGTTTTTAAGCTTCTAGGAAGTCTCTGCACCGACACCTACTTCTTCAAAAATATCCATAAGATACTTCCGGATAGTTTCCAGAGTGCCCGCACTATTCTTTATTTGTTTTTCTAGCACTTCTTTTTTTCTCAGCTGTAGCTAAAATTTCCTTTAATGCTCTTAAGCCAATTTACTACTTTATCCCTCTTAAACACTACCTCTCAAGTACATAAGTTTCATCTCTTAACGCTTTGCGTCGATCCTGGTCTGCAATTAGTCTACCTCTGAGCCTACCTATCTCACAAACTGCTTCATTATTGCGTTTTTTTAGTATAGATTGGCGAAAACAGTCAGGAGTTATTTGCTATCAGTACCCTCAGGAAGTCCCACTTATCTTCTTATTTTCTAGAATGCAGATAAAATCTAGGCTTATTTTTATAAACTTCGACGGTACTACTACTCGGCTCTCGCATTTTCCTATCTTTTTTGTTCAACGAAGCCCTAATTTTGTTGTATTTCTTTCTAAAGTTGTTCCAGCTAGCCTCTCTAGACCTACTTGCTTCGAATAAATTGCTTAAATCTTAGATCATGCTGGATCTAGTTATTTAGTCTTTAGCACTAATCCCTGAACTGCTCTTTTCTCAACTAAGATTGTTCCTTAAGTCCCCTGAGGTCGTCTTCGGCCTTGTTGCGCGAACAGTACGCATCTCCTGCAAATTTTATAGTCTTTTACACGTTTTCTTTTTTCTATTCAAGCTAACTCTTCAATTTACTATAAATAGCTTCCATAGCTCCTTTTTCCTTTCTCAACTGATTGACTCTTTCCCTTAATCCTTAGTTGCTTGCCGATAACTGGTTCAGTTTTTGGTTAGCACGCATCAACTTATTCTATTGATGTTCGGCCTTTGCCTCTGCCATTCTCAACGATTTGCAGCTCTATTGGCCTTACACACCCTTGGCTTATTCTTACTCGACCACTCGTCTATTCTTTAAAAACTGGCCTTATCCTGATTTATGTCTTTAGTATTCTATCAATTTCTTGTTTTTTTTGGCTTGTAATGCCTACTAGGCCTCTCTGATTTCCTATTCCAATCTCTAGTCTTCCTGCAATTACTTCTCAATCTTCACTATAAAACCCTTTTAAGCTGGAGACACAACAAGTTCTTTCAAAATCTTGAAAACTGAAGCACAAGGTTAGGTCTCCTACCTGCCCAAAGCATCCAGATCTTCACTGAGGGCCTTTTGTTTATCGTTGTCTAGCACTGATCGAGCGTAATAGATCAAGGGCTGCTTCAGCTATTGATCGAGTCTTTTCGTTTAGAGATATTTTAGCAGTGCCTTTTTGGGAGGCTGAGCCAGAGATGAGATGCTGAATAATTATGTATGTACTTGACTATTTTTTTGAGTGTGGCCATGTGGTTGGTCGCGCTGTTGGCAGTTACTGTGAGCTTGCTTGCTGTCATTGTTTTGTTGAGTCGTTAGAAGATGCGTTTTTGGGCGTTTGAGGGACAACTCATCTATAGAAAAATAGAAAAATAATGTAGAATATTGCAAAAATGTAAAAAAAACCTGAATACATTTTGTTCTTTAAAAAAATTAAAAGCATCTTGATTTGATCA
>Ga0169931_10012267_pt1 | contig 11915 bp, 7 predicted proteins | sample Kivu_15m_20L_FD_129675 | JGI IMG/M metagenome (GOLD analysis project Ga0169931, IMG submission 129675) | Freshwater microbial communities from Lake Kivu, Western Province, Rwanda to study Microbial Dark Matter (Phase II) - Kivu_15m_20L... | ecosystem: Environmental > Aquatic > Freshwater > Lake ...
AGCACGTGCTGCCAGACCCCGACCGCGAGCGGCTCCAGCGCGCGCACGGCGAGCGCGTCCCCCGGCCAGAAATGGACGAGCGCCACGGTGACGTGGCCGTCTTCGATCAGCATCTGGTACCCGCGGCTGCCCGAGTCGTGCCACGCCTTCGAGCGGTGCAGCACCACGGCGCGCTCGTAGCGCTCTGGCGCGCGCAGCCAGAGGCCGATCGAGAACGGGTCACTGCGCTCGAAGACCCCCACGCCGGGGAACGTCAGCGCGTCCTCGCCCGAGAGCCGGTAGCCGTGACCTTGGCCCTGGGCGCCCGCGACCCGCGTGGGGTCGTCGTGGCGGACGGGCAGCGGCGCGTCTGCCGCGTCGAAGTCGTAGCGGTGCGCCGTGTTCCACACCGGCAGGGTGTCCGACGCGGCGCGCGCGGCGGCGAGCGCGCGCTCGGCCTCGTCGACGCGCGCCTTTGCGGCTGCGAGCAGCGCGACCTGCTCGGGCGTCGGCAGGTCCAGCGCAGGCGTCGGCACCGCGTCGGTGAAGTGCGAATAGAGCCCCGACTCGTCGATTCCGTCAAAAAGCGCGAACAGCGAGTAGTAGTCGCGCTGCGCGATGGGGTCGAACTTGTGGTCGTGGCACTTCGCGCAGTTGAGCGTGACGCCCAGGAACGCCGCGCCCATTGCCTCGACGCGGTCGCAGACGTACTGCACGCGGAACTCTTCCTCGGTGCTGCCGCCTTCGTTCGTCTGGCGGTGCAGGCGATTGAAGGCGGTGGCGAGGCGCGCTTCGTGCGGCGCGTCGGGCAGCAGGTCTCCCGCGAGCTGCCAGCGCACGAAGGTGTCGAACGGCAGGTTGCGCTCGAGCGCCGAGATCAACCAGTCGCGCCACGGCCACACGCGCATCTCGACGTCGGACTGGTAACCGAAGGTGTCGGCGTAACGCGCGACGTCCAGCCACGACGCCGCGAGGTGCTCCGCGTGCGCGCGGGACGCCAGCAGGGCGTCGACCGCGGCGTCGTAGGCTGCGTCCGACGGATCGGCGGTGAAGGCCGCGAGCGCGGCGACGCTCGGCGGGAGGCCCGTCAGGTCGAGGTGCAGCCGTCGGAAGAGCGCTCCCGGGTCGGCGGCGGGGGCCGGCGTGAGACCCGCGGCGGCGAGGCCTGTGAGGACATACGCGTCCAGCGGATCGCGCACCCACGCGTCAGGTGCGGTGGCGGGCAGCGGCGCGCGCTCGGGGCGCTCGAAGGCCCAGTGCGCGGCGTAGGGGGCGCCCGCTTCGATCCAGCGGCGCAGCACGTCGCGCTCGCTGTCGCTCAGGCTGAGCTTCGACTCGGGCGGCGGCATGAGCCGCCGCGGATCGCTGTGGGTGATGCGCCGCCAGAGCGCGCTCGCGGCGGGGTCCCCGGGCACGATCGCGGCGCCGCCGAGCGGGTCGACGGCGTCTTCCGCGCGGTCGAGGCGCAGGGCCTCGGACGCAGGCCCGGAGTGGCACGCAAAACAGCGGTCGGAGAGCAGCGGCAGGACCTCGCGGGCGAAGTCGACGGGGGTCTGGGCCGCCAGCAGCGCAAAGAGGGTCAGCATCGCCTGCACAGTGTGTACGGAAGATGCAATCCGTGTGCTCCCCTCTTTTCGCGTCGACGGGAATGGTGTTCACTCCACAGCGCCTCCATGCGGCCCGCCTCGCTCCTCGCCTGCGTCGTCCTCGCCGCGGGTGTCCTCCTTTGGCTCACCGGGACCTACCCCGGCGGAGCCCGCGGCATCGTGCGTGCCGAGGGCGCTCAGGGCCTCGCGCTCACCCAGGACGAAGAGCGCGCGCCGCTCCCCGGCGCGCCGGCCGACACCGCGGCGCCTCGCAGCCAGCCGGAAGGGCGCGCGGTGATCGAGGAGCCCGTGGCCCCTGTCGAGGCCGAGCCCGAGAGCGCGGCCCAAGCGGGGCCTCCGCCGCTCCTCGTCGGGCGTGTGCTGCGCGCGGACGGCGAGCCGTGCGCGCGGGCAGCGATCGTCGCGGCGACGGGCTGGGCGCAGGTGCTGCCGATCGAGCTCGAGGACCTCGGGCAGGTCGGCAACTGGGTGCAGCGCGTGCGCGTCGAGACCGACGCCGACGGGCGCTTCGAGGTGCGCGAGGGGCTGCACCTCGGCGGTGAGCTCGTGCTGCACGTCGCCGCCCCGGGCCACGCGCCCCTGCGCCTCGACCGGCCGCCCCCCGGTGCGCGCGGCTCGAGCGCGCCGGTCGACTACGGTGACCTGCGCTTGCGCTCCGGCGCGGTCGTGCGCGGGCGCGTCGTCGACCGGGCGGGCGGCGCGATCGCGGGCGCGCGGTTGCAGCTCGCCGTGGTGCTCGGCGAGCAGGGCTTCAGCGTCGACTTTCCCGCGCGCGGCGTGACCCTCGCTGCGAGCGGCGCCGACGGCACGTTTGCGCTCGACCAGCTCTCGCCTGGGCCCTTCACGCTGCTCGTCGAAGCGCCCGGGCGCGCGAGCGCGCGGGCGACGGAGGTCGCGGGGCAGCGGCCGGTCGATGGTCTGACGGTCGTGCTCGACGCGGGGCGCAGCATCGCGGGGCGGGTGACGGGCCTCGACACGCGCCGCGCCGCGCAAGGTTCCAGCAGCGCAGAGGGTTCCAATGCGCCCGCAGACGGCGCGGTGGGCGCGGCGGCTCCGGGCCTCGCTCCCCTGCGCGTCGAAGCGCGGCCGGGCAAACCCGGCGGAGAGCGCGTTGAAGGCCTCGAGCGCGCCGTCGGCGGCGCGCGCGTCGCGCTGGTCGCTGACGACGGCGCCTTTGTCGTCGACGGGCTGGTCGACGGGCTGCCGTACACGTTGGTCGTCGCCCAGCTCAACTCAGAGGGCAAGGGCTGGTCCCGCGCGCGCGAGGTGACGCCCAAAGAGGCTGCGCCTGGCACCGCTGGCGTCGAGCTCGTCTGGGACGCGCAGCGCCGCGCCACGCTGCGCGTCGTGGACGGCGCGACCGGGGCGCCCATCGAGCGCTGCACCGTGCAGTGGCGCAGCGGGCCGCCGCCGCGGCCTGGGCGCGGAGACAACCTGCAGTACCTCATGGACGGTCCGCGTGTACGCAGCGCGTTCCCCGGCGGGCTCGTCCCGCTCGAGGGTCTGCCCGCGGGTAAGCAGGACCTGGAGCTCGCTGTGCGGATCACCGCAGTCGGCTACAAGACGAAGCTCGCCGAGCGCCTCACGCTGCGCGGTCAGATCGAGACGGACCTCGGCGAGGTGCGCCTCGAGTCCGCCCCGACCGTGACGGTCAAAGTGCAACTCCAGGGTGACGGGGGGCCCGTCGCGGGCGCGAAGGTCTACCTCGCGCGGGCGGACTATCAGTGGCTCGACTGGTACGCCCAGAGCGGCCAGGAAGTCTTCGGCGATGAGGACGTGCAATCGGCCGTGACCGACGCCGACGGCCTCGCAGTGCTCGCGTCACTGCCTGGGCAGCGCGCGAAGCTCACCGCAGCGTCGGAGCGCTACGTCGCGCCGGAGGCGAAGGACCACCTGCTCAGCGCCCAAGGCGGAGACGTGCTCACTGTCGAGGTGGGGGAAGGGGGCACACTCCTCGCGCGTGTGCGCCGCCCGAACGGGGCGCCGGCGGTCGGCGTGAAGGTCATCTGCCGCAAGCAGGAGCTCGGTAGTCGGCGCAATCAAGCGCGCACCCGCGAGGAGGTCACGGACGAGACCGGCACGGCCCGCTTCCTGCGCCTCCCGGCGGGCCTGCACGAAGCCGCTGTGTCGACCGAACAACAAGCCCAGCGCGGCCAGGCGGCGTGGCGGCCAGGCCTCGTCGCTGTCGGGGGCGAGGTGACGGTGGTGCTCGACACTCCTGCGTCGGGCACGCTGAGCGGCCTCGTGCTGGAGGCTGGCCAGCCGCTCGCCCGCGCGAGCCTCACCATCGGCACCGAAGCCGAGAGCGGCGGCGGTGAGGACTGGGGCGGGTTCTGGGGCGACGATGGCCGCTCGGGTCGCCAGGCGACCAGCCGCGCGGACGGCTCCTACACGCTGGGCCCGATCGAAGCGGGTGAGTGGTGGGTCACGGTGCGCCACGAGTCGCGGGCGATGGCCACGCGGGTCCCGGTGCGCATCGTCGAGGGCCAGAACACGCTCGATGTGCGCCTCGACGTGGCGCTCCTCGAGGGGCGTGTCATCGACGAGCGCGACGAGCCGCTCGCGCAGCTCGAAGCGCGGGTGTTCGCCGAGAAGGTGAACCTGCAGGGCGGCTCGCAGCGCATCGCGTTGACGGAGAGCCCCACGGGGGAGGTCGACTCCGACTGGAATTGGATCAGCCTCGACCAGACGCGGACCGACGCCGAGGGCGCGTTCCGCTTCCGGGGCCTCACGACCGCGCGGCCCCTGAAGCTGGCCGTCAACGGCCCCTACATCGAGCCGCTCCTCCTGGACTTGTCCGACTTCGCGGACGCGGAGCTGCGCGATCTCGGCGCCCTGCGGGCCAAGCCCGCGGGAGTGCTGCGAGTGCGGAGCGCTGGCGGCGGGAACGACCGCCTCCGTGTCCGCCTCGTCACCGCCAGCGACGACCCAGCCGAGGACGGGCGCGAGGTTCGCAAGCCTGCCGACCTGCGCGGTTCGAACGGCCCGCGCTGGTCGTCCGTGCCGCTGGGCCGCTATCGCGTCGAGGTGGTCGACAGCAACGGCCAGCCCACGGGCCAGCGCGCGGAGGTCGAGGTCCGTGCGCGCGAGACCGCCACGGTCGAGGTCTGAGACGCACCCCTGCGGAGCCTCGCGCGGGTAACCTACGGCGATGCAGGGACGCTCGTATGACGCGCTCTTGGTCGACCTCGACGGGACGCTCTTGAACTCCGACGAGCGCATCCCCGCGCGGACCCACACCGCGCTGCGCGCGCTGCGCGAGGCGGGGGTCGTGGTCATGACCGTCACCGGCCGCTCGCTCCAGTCCGCCGCGCCCGTCATGGACGAGCTCGCGTTCGATGCGCCCACCGTGCTCTTCAATGGCTGCGCGGTGTGGTGTCCCAAGGAGCGCCGCTTGATCGAAGAGCGCACGCTCTCGAACCGCACGAACCGCCGGGTGCTGGAGTGGGCGGCCGCGCGCGACGCGCAGGTCATCGTCATGACCGCGACCGAGAAGCTCACGCACGCTCCGCGCACGGAGGCCGAGCGGCGCAACTTCGAGGGCTTCTACGGGATGCAGTTCGCGCCGCGCGAGGAGCTCTTCCGTGAGTACACGATCCGGTTGAGCGTGCTCGTCGACGACCCCGACTCCGCGGCGGTCGCGCGGGAATTGGAGCGCGCGGCGGGGGAGCTGGTCTACGTCTCGCACTTCCCGCTCGCGATGCTGCCGCGGCACCGGAACAACCCCTACTGCGCGGTGGACGCGCACCCGCCGTGCCGAGGCAAGGCCGAGGCGCTGCGGCTCCTCCAAGAGCGCTACGGCATCCCCGCGGAGCGGGTGGTCGCCGTGGGGGACGGCGACAACGACGTGCCGATGCTGCGCGCGGCGGGGCTCGGCGTCGCCATGGGCAACGCCGAAGGGGTCGCCCTGCGCGCCGCCGACCGCACCATCGGGACGAACGACAGCGACGCGATCGCGGACCTGATCGACGAGCTCTGGCTCCGTTCGGCCTGAGGCGCCGCGCTGCGGCGCCTCGCTGTGGCAGCTCTCAGGTGCCGTCGGCCTTGGGCGGGCGCTTGCCCTTCGGCGTGCTGTCCTTGTTTGGGGCGGCTTTGGATTTCGCCGCCTCCTTCGCGCCGCCCTTGTTCGACGGCGCGGCCGGCTCGCCCGCCGGCGACTTCGCGGGCTCGGAGGACGAGGACCCTGGCGCCGCGCCGCTCTCCGCGCTCCGCTCCGCCTTCTGCCCCTCGACGTACGACTGCGAGCGGTAGTCGGTGAGGTAGTACCCCGAGCCCTTGAAGATGAGCCCGGCGCCGCCGCCGATCAGGCGCTCCAGAGCGTTCTTCGCGCACGACGGGCACTTGCGCTTCTCGCGCTCCGTCATCGACTGGAACAGCTCGAAGGTGTGACCGCAGGCGTTGCAGCGATAGTCGTACGTCGGCATTTCGGTCTCCGAAACTCAGGCTCCGATTCCCATGCGTCGCTCCTCAATCACCGATGCGCTCGCCCGAGGTATCGTCGACGCCTTCGACTTCGGCCTCGCCTGCGGTGCCCGGCGCGGCTTGCGCCACCTGCGGTCCCGCCGCGACCCGCACCTGCGCGTAGCGCAGCACTTGATCGCCGTACATCCAGCCCTTGCGGAACGTCTCGACGATCGAGCCCGGCGGGTGGTCGCTCGTCTCGACGGTCGCAAACGCCTGGTGCTTCGACGCGTCGAAGACCGTCGTCGCGGGGATCTCCTTCACCTTGAAGCGCTCCAGGAGCGCCGCGAGCTGCCCGCGGGTCATCGACACACCGATCTGGAGGTTCTTGCCCTCCTCGGTCGTGCACTCCGTCGCGAGCGCCATGTCGAGGTAGTCGAGCACGGTCAGCGCTTCGCCCAGCACCTCGCCGCGCGCGCGCCGCGCCGCGGCGTCGATGTCGGACTGCGTCCGACGGCGCAGGTTCTGGTAGTCCGCCATCGCGCGCTGCCCGTTGGCCAGCGCCTCGTCGCGCTCGGCCTCCAGCGCCAGGATCCGTCCTTCGAGCTCCGACACTGCATCCGGCGCGGCGTCGGCGTCAGCCGCTGCATTGCCGTCGGCAGCTTCGTTCCCGTCGACGTCGGTCGCTTCGACCTCGGTTTCGTCCTTCGAGTCCATGCGTCTCTTCCAGCCGAATGCCATGGGGGGTCCTCAGTGGGGGGTCGGGGTCAGGAGAAGAAGTCCACCACGCGCTCGTAGAACGACTTCTTGCCGCCCTTTTCGCCCTCGATCTCCTGGAACTCGCGCAAGAGCTCCTTCTGCCGCTCGCTGAGCTTCTCCGGGATCTCGCAGAAGACCCGCACGAGCTGATCGCCACGCGTACGTGAGTCCATGCGCGGCAGGCCCTGACCGCGCAGGCGGAAGACCTTGCCGGTCTGCGTTCCCGGCGGCACGGTCATCTCGACGCGGCCGCGCAGCGTCGGGATCTCGATCTTGTCGCCGAGGGTGAGCTGCACGAACGAGAACGGCGCCTCCATGATCACGTCCGCGCCCGAGCGCTGGAACGCCTTGTGCTCCGCCTCGCGGATCACGCAGTAGAGGTCGCCGCGCTGGGCGCCCTCAGGGCCTGCGTCGCCTTCGCCGCTGACGCGGAGCTGCATGCCCTCCTCGACGCCGGCCGGGACCGTGATCTTGATGTCTTGCACCTTGGGCTTGCCGCCGCTGCCGGAGCAGTCCGCGCACGGCGACTCCAGCATCTCACCGGCGCCGCGGCACGTCGGGCACGGCGTGGCCATCGAGAAGAAGCCCGCGTTGCGCGCGACTTGGCCGCGGCCGTCGCACGTCGCGCACGTGCGCTTCTTCGTGCCCGGCTTCGCGCCCGAGCCCGAGCACGTCGTGCAGCGCTCGACGCGCTTCAGCGCGATGGTCTTCTCTGCGCCCTGGTCGATCTCCTCGAGGGTCAGCTCCAGCTCGATGCGCAGGTCGCGCCCGCGCTTCGGGCCCCGTTGCCGACGGCCGCCGCCGCCGAAGAGGTCGCCGAAGACCCCCCCGCCGCCGCCGAAGATGTCCCCGAAGTGCTGGAAGATGTCCTCGACGTTCGTGAAGCCGCCCTGACCGCCGTTGCCGAAGGCCTGGTGCCCGAACTGGTCGTACTGCTTGCGCTTCTGCTCGTCGCCGAGCACGTCGTACGCCTCGGCGGCTTCTTTGAACTTCGCCTCCGCGTCCGCGTTGCCCGGGTTCTGGTCCGGGTGGTACTGCAGCGCGAGCTTGCGGTACGCCTTCTTGAGCTCGGCGGCCGAGGCCGTCCGGGCGACCCCCAGGACCTCGTAGTAGTCGCGTTTCTTGCTCATGGGGCGGTGCAGCAGGGCCGGCGCGCGGCGCGTGACATCAGGCCGGGCGACGGGGCGCGTGTGCCCCCGCCGCCCGGCGTTCGTTCCCAAACGTAGCGTGCGGGCTCAGGAGATCGAGCCCTTGACGGACTCGTCGTCCTTGATGTCCGTCACCATCGAGTCGGTGGTGAGCAGCAAGCCCGAGATCGAAGCGGCGTTCTGCAGCGCGGTGCGCACGACCTTCGCGGGGTCGATGACACCGGACTTGAAGAAGTCCTCGTACTCACCCGTCAGCGCGTTGAAGCCGAAGGTGCGGCCCTTCTCGCGGATCGTCTCCGCGACGACCGAGCCGTCGTGGCCGGCGTTCTCGGCGATCTGGCGGCACGGGGCTTCCAGCGCGCGCTGAACGATCTGGGCGCCGAAGCGCTCTTCGTTCTTGAACTTGGCCGCCGCGACGGCTTCGGCCGCGCGCAGGAGCGCCACGCCGCCGCCGGGGACGATGCCCTCTTGGATCGCCGCGCGGGTCGCGTTGAGCGCGTCCTCGACGCGGTCCTTCTTCTCCTTCATCTCGGCCTCGGTCTTGCCGCCGACCTTGATGACCGCGACGCCGCCGGTCAGCTTCGCGAGGCGCTCCTCGAGCTTCTCGCGGTCGTAGTCCGACGTCGTCTTCTCGATCTGCACGCGGATCTGGGCCGCGCGCTCGTCGATCGTGCGCTTCTTGCCCGCGCCCTGCACGATCGTCGTCGCGTCCTTCGTGACGACTACGCGGCCCGCGGTGCCGAAGTGCTCCGGCGCGACCTTGTCGAGCGTGATCCCGATCTCGTCGGTGATCGACGTGCCGCCGGTCAGCACCGCGATGTCGTCGAGGTACGCCTTGCGGCGGTCGCCGAAGCCCGGCGCCTTGACGGCGACGACCTGCAGCACGCCCTTCAGGCGGTTGATGACGAGCGCCGTCAGCGCCTCACCCTCGATGTCCTCCGCGATGATGAGCAGGGGCTGACCCTTGCGCATCGCCGTCTCGAGGGCCGGGACGATCTCGCGCACCGTCGAGATCTTCTTGTTGCAGATCAGGACCGCGCAGTTCTCGTAGACCGCCTGGAGCTTGCCCAGGTCTGTCGCGAAGTACGGCGACAGGTAGCCCTTGTCGAACTCCATGCCCTCGACGTGCTCGAGGACGGTCTCGACGCCCTTGTTCTCCTCGACGGTGATGACTCCCGTGTCGCCGACCTTCTCGAAGGCGTCCGCCAGGAGGTTGCCGATCTCGCGGTCGCTGTTCGCCGAGATCGTGGCCACCGCGGCCTTCTCCTCGCGCGACTTCACCTTGCGCGACTGGCCCGCGATCGCCTCGACGGCGATGCCGACGGCCTTCTCGATGCCGTTGCGCACGTCGATGGTGGAGACGCCGCTGGTGACGTACTTGAGGCCCTCGTTGAAGATCGCCGCCGCGAGGACCGTCGCCGTCGTGGTGCCGTCACCGGCGACGTCGTTGGTCTTGTTCGCGACCTCGAGCACGAGCTTCGCGCCCATGTTCTCGAAGGGGTCCGCGTGCTCGATCTCCTTCGCAACCGACACGCCGTCCTTGGTGACGTGCGGCGACCCGAAGGACTTCTGGAGGATGACGTTGCGGCCGGCCGGGCCCAGGGTGACGCGCACGGTGCGGGCGAGCTTGTCGATGCCCGCCTTCATTTTCTGCCGCGCCGCGTCGTCGAACATGATCTGCTTCGCCATGGTCGTGTGCTCTCTTTCGTGTGCTGGTGTGGGGGAGCGCTGCGTTCAGGGACGCGGCATCAGAAGTCCATCCCGTCCATGTCGTCGCCGCCTTCCATACCGGCCGGCGGGCCCGCCTTCTTCTTCTCCTTCTTGGTCGCGATCAGCGCGTCCGTGGTGAGGAGGAGCGTCGCGACGCTGACGGCGTGCTGCAGCGCCGACTTGGTGACCTTGGCGGGGTCGACGATGCCCATCTCGAGCATGTCGCCGTACTCGCCGCGCAGGGCGTCGAAGCCCCAGTTGACCTTGCGCTCGCGCCCCACCTTGTGGGCCACGACCGGGCCGTCGAAGCCGGAGTTCTTCGCGATCTGCGTGATCGGCTGCGCCAGCGCCTCGTAGAGCGCGTCGAGGCCGATGTTGTAGTCCACGTCGTCCCGGACCTTCAGGTCCGCCAGGACGTTGCGCGCGCGCAGCAGCGCCGTGCCGCCGCCTGGCAGGATGCCGTCCGTCACCGCAGCGCGGGTCGCGTGCAGCGCGTCCTCGATGAGCGCCTTGCGCTCCTTCACTTCGGTGTCCGTCGCGCCGCCGACGTTGATCTGGGCGATGCCGCCGGTGAGCTTCGCGAGGCGCTCCTGGAGCTTCTCGCGGTCGTAGTCCGACGTGGTCGTTTCCATCTCCTGGCGGATGCCGGTCACGCGGGCTTCGACGTCATCGCGCTTGCCCTTGCCGCCGACGATCGTCGTCGCGTCCGTCGAGATCGTGATGCGGCGCGCCGAGCCCAGGTGCTTGACGGTCACCTGGTCGAGCTCCGTACCCGTGTCCTTCATGACTGCCGTCGCGCCCGTCACGGCGGCGATGTCCAGCAGCATCTGCTTGCGGCGGTCGCCGTAACCCGGCGCCTTGACCGCGCAGACCTGCAGGATCCCGCGCATCTTGTTCACGACGAGCGTCGCGAGGGCCTCGTTCTCGACGTCCTCCGCGATGATCAAGAGCGGCCGGTTGCCGTTCTTCACGGCCTCGAGGATCGGCAGCAGCGCGTTCACCGTCGAGATCTTGCCCTCGTGCACCAGCACGAGGCCGTTCTCGAACTGCGCTTCCATCTCCTCCGGGTTCGTGACGAAGTGCGGCGACAGGAAGCCGCGGTCGAACTGCATGCCCTCGACCACGTCGACGGTCGTCGTCATGGACTTGCCGTCCTCCACGGTGATGACGCCGTCGCGGCCGACCTTCTTCATCGCGTCGGAGATCAGCTTGCCGACCTCCTCGTCGTTGTTCGCGGAGATCGTGGCGATCTGGCGCACCTCGTCGTTGCCCGACACGGCCTTGGCCATCGACGTCAGCTTCGCCACGACCGCTTCGGCGCCGCGCTGCAAGCCCTGGTTCATGCGCGCCGGGGAGACCCCCGCCGTGATCGCCTTCAGGCCCGCCGCGAAGATCGCGCGGGTCAGCAGGGTCGCCGTCGTCGTGCCGTCGCCCGCGACGTCGCTCGTCTTGCTGGCGACTTCCTTGACGAGCTGGGCGCCCATCTGCTCGTAGGGGCAGGAGAGCTGGATCTCCTCGGCGACCGTGACGCCGTCCTTGGTAACCGTCGGCGCGCCCCAGCCCTTGTCGAGCACGGCGTTGCGCCCGCGGGGCCCGAGGGTCGTCGTGACCGCCTGGGCGAGCTTTTCGACGCCGCGGAGGATCGCCTCGCGCGCGTCGGACTCGAAGACCATCTGCTTGGCCATGGGATGTGTCGACTCGTATCCGGGGTGGGTGGGGAGCCCGCGGGCGCGGTGCGGTGCGCCGGCAGGGGATCGTGTACCCGGGGCGTTGCAAAGGCCGTGCCGACCGCCCTGGGGCACCCCTGGACCCGCCCCGCGCCCTCAGCCCCCCGTGCTCCCCTAGGCTGCCCTGCCGACTTGGCAGCGGGGCCAGGCCACCCTCGCCCCGGCTGCCAGCGTGGCAGAGGCTCCAGCGTGGTAGAGGCTTCTGCCCCCCCGACACCGCGGCCGATAGCATCTGCACCCCCATGAGCGCCGCCCCCGACCCCAGCGCCACGGCGAAGCTGCCCCACGAGGAGCAGCACCTCGCCGCCCTCGAGCGCATGCGGGGCCTCGCGCCCTACTACCGCTGGGTGCTCGACCTCGCCGAGGCCTTCCACGGCGGCCCCCTCGGACCCCGCGTCCTCGACGCCGGCTGCGGCATCGGCAACTTCGTCGAGCTCCTGCGCGGCCGCGCCGAGCGCGTCCTCGCCGTCGACCTCTCTCCGCAGAACCTCGCCGTCCTCCGCGCCCGGTTCCAAGACGCCCCCGAAGTCGAAGTCCTCGCCACCGACCTCGACGTCGAGCGCGAGGCCCTCCGCGCCCGCGCC
>Ga0169931_10012268_pt1 | contig 11915 bp, 12 predicted proteins | sample Kivu_15m_20L_FD_129675 | JGI IMG/M metagenome (GOLD analysis project Ga0169931, IMG submission 129675) | Freshwater microbial communities from Lake Kivu, Western Province, Rwanda to study Microbial Dark Matter (Phase II) - Kivu_15m_20L... | ecosystem: Environmental > Aquatic > Freshwater > Lake...
CATAATGGGGTTATATGATTTTAATATAAAAAAATCATTCGTTCAAAAGAAAAAAACTATGAAATAAAGTTAAACTCAGCAGGAAATTATTAAATTAGAATGAATTCTTTCGAACCTCCTAAAGAAAGAGATAATGAATGGGTACTTAATTATTTAACAAAGCAAAAAGAGTTATTTTTAGAAAAAGTTTTCGAGCTAAGATCAGATAAATTAAAAATAACAAAAAACGATCTTGAAAACTATTTGCATTCAGGCGTTCTAAATACAGAGGAAGCTATTAAAATCGGATTAATGGACGGACTTCATTCTGTAGAAACTTTGAAATATAAAAATTTTAAGGATTCTTCAATAAAAAATGTAAAAGGAGAAGTTGCTATTAGCAAAGAGTTTGATGTCAAACACTTTGTATAGACATTAGTAGTTTAATAAAACAAAGTTTAATCGAAGAACTTAATCTATGCATAAAAATCAGTCAGAATACTTTATGGATATATGTGAAAATATTTTGAAGCGTGAATTACTTTAAATATTATAACAACAAGCTAAATGTTGCAAAACTAATAAAATAAAAATTATTTTAATTTGTTAAATGTTCTCAAATATTATAGTTAACTGAAAAATTTTAGTTTATAAAAAATTAATAATAAACTAAGAAATATATATATTTTTCATTCTTAAATTTATTACACAAAAATGAATGAATATGTTCCAGATGAAGTAAGAGATAGAGTAATGGAATACGTGCTTTCAATTGCAGAAAATCACACATGCTTCGACTGTGGAAATAAGAATCCAAATTGGGCATCAGCATATCTTGGGGTAACATTTTATTTCTCAATTATTCTTTAAATTATAGATTTTAATTTGCTTCGAATGCGCCGCACGGCATAGAAGTTACGGCACACACATCTCATTTATAAGATCAATCAATTTAGACAGGTGGAATAGAAAGCAACTTAAGTCAATGGAAATTTCTGGGAACAGAAAAGTTAGAGAAAGACTGAATGAATTAGGAATTAACAAAATTTCAGGAATATTTGATTACAGCTCTGACGGCATACAAAAACTCAAAAATGAATTGGCCGAAAGAGTGCTTGATATTCTAAAAGTTGAACTAGGCTCCAATTCTAATGGAACTAATGATTCGAATAAAGCTAACTTAAATAATAATACAAACAATTTGAAAACAAACAATGAAGAAACATCAAACACTAAGAAAATAAAAAAAATTGAAGATGTCAATTTCGATGATGTTCAAACTGACTTACCTAAGTCAGAAATCAAAGAAGCTACTGTCTTTAAAAATTTCGAGGAAAATTTGAACGTTAAGATTACATCTACCAATACCGAAAACAAAGGAAGAAAAATCAATAAGATTCAGAAAGTAGATTTTGATTTTGACTTTGATAATTTTAAAGACACAAATTTCTCAAATTTAAATATAAAAGATGATAATGACAAAAATAAAATATTGGATAACCAACAAATTGAACTAGATAGGAAATCAAAAGAGAAAGCTTCCTATAAGAAGGAAGAAGATGACGAAGAAAGAGTGTACCAACAAACAAAATTTACCAAAGAAGAAATAAATAAAAAATTTGCTAATAAAAAGGCTATATCATCAGACGATTATCAAAACTTAGAGGAAAATTCTAGTGAAAAGAATTACTACAAGAGCAAAATTAATTCTATGAAAAATTATCAGGCAATTTCGTCTTCTGATATCTTCGGAGAAACAGAAGAAGGTAAAGTTTTAATTAATTCATAATTATTTTTCTAATTCTAGACAGTTCGAATTCCTTCGGATTCAAGCTAAAAGATATGGCACTTAATCTAACAGTTAAAGCTGCTGAGAAAGCAAAAGATGTAAAATTCTTATGATTATTTTTAGTTTAAAAACAAAGCGTCTAATTTCATAACTAGAGTTCAAAACAAGTATGGAAATTAAATAAGGTGGTGGTCATCTCTTTAGATTTTTTATTAATAGATGGATTTCTTTATATTACCTTAATATACAGAATTATTAAAATATTTAATTTATTTTACATTCAAATCAACTAGATTTATTCCCTTCATAAAATTTATTGTTAAAATTATAGTGTCATTTCTCTTTTTATTATATTATTTAATTTTTATAATTCAGAATAAAATTTAAAAAAACATACAATTTTATTATTAAAAAATTAATTCATATAATTTATATTAGAAAAATGGAATATGCCAGCATGAATTTTATGAATAAATTTGATAACAATGAACCATCAGAAAAAATGGTAAAAGAAATCAGCAGCAAAAAAGAAGACTTTGAATTGTATTATGAAAAAGATCTTGGAGTAAATTTAAAATTAAATTGATTATTTTTGTAACATCATTTATAGACAACAATCATAGCCATAACATACGATGGTGGAGTTTTGTTAGGAGCAGATTCAAGAACTTCTTCAGGAGTTTACGTTGCAAACAGAGTCGCCGACAAAATTTGGCCAATTTCCAAAAATATCTTTGCTTTGAAAGCCGGAAGCGCTGCTGACACCCAATTTTTACTACAAGTAAGTAAGAATTATGTCTCTCAATTCGCCATCGAATATGGAAAATTACCATTGGTTAAAGTAGCAGCCAGAATCTTACAACAATATCAATACGAATATAAGGATAATCTATCTGCCTCTCTTATCGTATGTGGGATTGACAATGTTGAAGGACCTCAAATCTATTCAGTTGGAACCGGGGGTTCAGTGGCAAGACAATCTATAGTCTTATCAGGAAGTGGATCAGCATTCATTTATGGATTTTGTGATACTGAGTATAAAACAGGTATGAGTAGACAGGACGCTAGAGAATTCATAAAGAAGGCGGTTACCTTGGCCATGTATAGAGATAACTCCAGTGGAGGTATAATAAGATTGATCGACATTACTAAGCAAGGCTATACTAGGGAATATATTAGTTATAACGAGCTTGATTTCCCTAAAGATAAATAAAGATAAACCCTTATTCGAATAATATATAATTAGACAAAACTTTAAATGGATTTTAAAAAATCTTATTATTTTCATTTAAAAATTTTTTATTTTTAGTGAAAGTTAAATGTATTAAACATATATGAATTTTGAAAATATTATTAATTATATTATTTATAATTTTTCTTAAGTTTTAAATGGAAAATTCAAATGAGAATTTAACAAATAAACTACAAGAAACAAGAAAAGATTATTTCGGTAGTAAATATTCAGAACATTTACATGGAAAATATGGAGGTAGAGTCACAGATATCTCTAAAACAGCAAATGATGAAGAGGAAATGGCTATTAAACAATTTTGGAGAGATGTTGAACAAAACGAATCTTACAAAAGGAAAATGACATTTGGTAGTTAAATATCTTATTTTAGATGATAAAAAACAACAAATGATAAAAGAAAGACTTGTTTCTTCTAGTAAAATTTTTGATGAGTTGAAACCAAAATATCTAAAAAGAAAATTCAAAAGATTTCTTGAATCGATTACTCCTGAAGAAATTGAAGCCCTAATTGCTATCAAAAATGTAAAAATAAATATAAATATAGAATTTTTTTAAAGAGTGGAAAAAAGCCTCCTTTTCAGCTTTCCTATTAGTATCTCCTATAATGTGTAAGAGATTATATTATTGATTACTAGACTACTTCAGACCCCTGTTAAGCTACAGATTTATCTTTGTCAATTCTTGTAAGAAATAAATGCTAATTTTATTAGTTATCTTTCCATTTATTTTCGGGTTCTTTATGGGTGGATATATGAATGCTAAGAAGGCTATAGTTTTAATTGATAAATTGGGCAGTGAATATCAGTTAAGTAGAATCTACAAACAAACTATTTTCACAAAAAGAAAGGACTTAACTGAGGAAATGAAGGCTGAAATATATATGAAAATGAATTCTGAAAGAGAGAAATTAGATAAAAGTTTGAATGGTGAGTCTAATTATGAAAATTAGATTTGAAAATAAATATAATATCTATAAATAGAAAATATTTTATATATATTACAACTAATTTTAGTTTAGCCATACAAAAATAAAATTTTTTAAAATTTATTATGAATAATAAAGCAAATAACAATTAATTTTAATTTATATTTCTTTGGATACCTTGCTGATTAATTTATTTTATTTATTTCCCTGCTTGGGATGATTTTCTCTTTGTTTCTTTCTTGAAATAGTTTTCATTCCTGAATTTTTAAATTTATGACTGTCTTTGTTACTCATTAGATTTTTACTTCTGGTTCCTTTACCGCCTTCCCAGAAGCCTTTATTTGATACTACCTTAGTAAACATCTTTCCGCATCGAGAGCATAAATTATTTTGAGAGCCTTGTTCAAAAGAGCAGAAACCACATAAATTCTGATGTGCATATTCACTCTTATGTCCAGCTTCTTTATCATGGCATTCATCACAAGGATAAACTCTACCACAGCATCCGAATCTAAACCATCTAAAAGATTGAGAGTAATGTTGGCAAGTACCATTATCCGGAAGAGCATTTCCTACTTGACCAACTCTATCGTATAGTTTCGCATAATTAGAATCTGAATAATCTTTAATATCTAAATTAAATTTCACAAAATTTTCGATTTTTAGATCCTGTATGAATGACTTATGAGTTTTCGAAGTTGCCGATAGCTTAATTGTATCAACACTCATCATTAATTCTTTCTGACAAGTTCGGCAGTTTCTATCCTTATGTTGTAATGAACCAGTGCGTAAATTAATTTTTTTAAAAGAATCTTCACAATACATACAGTTTATCAAGTAATTAGTGGCAAGTATATCTGTTATAATTACTCCGATTGAAAAAATTGTACCCGCATTATGGATATTTGTCTGGTGGATGAATTCAGATTTTACAAGAACATGCATGTGATTATTGCATTTTTGACAAACTGCTCCACAATATAAAACATTTGAGTTACGATTCAATTTGTAAAATTTGGATTCAAATGCAATTTTTTTGCAATTTATGCATTTGAGATGCAACGTTAAATCAACAATTTCAGCTAATCCTATGTTTTTCATTTCAAATCCTTCAAGTAATAAGGAATGTTTTTCTCCAAAAAGTACTAAATTTTTAATAAACTTATTATTGTTTTCATGAGAACTTGTTTTATATTTATTAGGATCGTAGTTTTCTATTTCGTCCTCTTCATCAAATTCATTTTTATTTAACATATTTTCGTCTGTATATTCATTATCTGAATCATCATATTCATTTAGTTCATCTAAATTTTCTTCATCGAACGCCTCATCTCCTAATTTATTTAATGGTTCAAATTTGACAGTAGAATACAAATTATTGAATTGGTTGATTATCTCATCTACTAAATCATTCGTATTAGTAAACTTATAAATAAAAGGCTCAAATTTTTTATTTTCTTTAGTATTTTTTAAAACAGATGATTCCTTTTCTTTTATTTCTATCGGTTTCTTAGTTTCCCCTTCTTGTTTATTGGGAGTTGAATTTGTTAATTTTTTATTTTCCTCTTTTTTTTCTTCAAGATTTTCTTTAGTTTTTGCATTTTCATTTAAATTAATTTTAGCCAATTCCTTGTAACGCTTAATACAATCAGATATTGTTTTTGTTTTTACTTCATCGGCTATTTTCTGAAACTTTTCTTTTACATTTTTTTCATTTTTAAATTTGATCAATGCGGCCTCTAAAAGATTTAGCTCCTCTTGACTCCAATGAAGAATCATTTCCTTTTTGGATTTGGATAATGATTGGTTAACGATTTGTGGAAAGTAATTTTCTAAATAAGTTATGAATTTATTAACCCCTGTCACAAAATTTTCCGAATATTCGTTTAGGAATGTTATTAATAAATTATTTGTTAATTTGTGAATATTAGTCAAAGTTTCTGAATTTAGTAATTTCGAATTAAAATCAAAATTCAAAAATTCTACAGATGTATTTTCATATTGAGAAACCTTAATATCGTTATTTTCATTCATTAATAAAATCAATTCAAATTTACATCTTAAAACATCTTCAGGTAAAGAGAAATTTATCTCATTTTTTTTAAATTTAGGCAAAATTTCAATCTCTATTGTTAATTTGTTGTCCGATTCTTTTTTAAAATAAGATATCAAATCATTTAATGAACATCCACCAGATTTACTAAAATCAAATATCAAATTTTCATTTATTTTTAATTTAGAAAAGAAATTTTGATATTTTCTCATTAGAACATAAATTTCTTTTAAAATTGGATTTTTCACATTTCTTATAAAATTTAGATAACCTCCCTGATCTTCGAATATTTGCGAAATATTCTTGAAATTCTTAAAATACTTTTCTTTTTTAAAATCTACTTTATAATTTAGATCTTGAATAACAGTGTCATTTTTAAGATTATCAGCGTTTGATTTTTTCTCCATAATATGTAGAAATAATACTAATATAAATACAGATTTAGATCAGAATTTAAAATAAATTAAAATAAATTCATTAAGGTTCAACAAATCTAAAATTCATTTGAAAATTATTTAAATGATTATCTTTTAAATTACTCGATCTTGAATTCGTTGCTTTAGGAGATAGGATTTGACTTTGACTATTATTATTGAGCTTAGATTTTAATTCATCTAAAGAAGCTTCGTATGATTTTAATTTCTTAAAAGTAAACAATTGCATTTCAGCCACCGACTTAAGCATCGGCCTAAGTCTTTGATTCTGTAAAGACACACTTTCTACAATTTGGGTAAGTTGATCGATCTTCTTATCTATTTCATTTAGAGGTGCTTGATTTTTTGATTTAAAAATACTATTGGATAATGGTTGTGTTATCTGTGATGAATTAGAGTCTAAATTTGTATTTGAATTATCTCCTGATAATGTTTGTATTAAACCTGATATTAACTTCTTCTTTCCCTCTATTTGCTTATATAATTTAGTATATTCCTCAGCTAGTTCTCTAATTTAAATATATATTTATTACGATTGGGTTTTAAGTTTGAGTCTTGTAAACTTAAATGAGCATAGGAAACTTTATCTTCTGTGTTTAAATTTGATGAAAAGAGTGGCAATGAGTAGAATGAACACTGTAGAATAGAAAATGTTATTAAAAATATAAACAACGTGCAAAAGTTTATAGTAAAGGGTTTTATAAACAACATTTTATTAAAATTATTATTATTTCAATTTAGAGTTTAATTAGATAATTTTCTGATTATTTTGTGCTGGGCATTTATATTATGAATCAAACGAACAGTAAATTTTTAAATGATTTATCTGTTTAAGACAGATTTTGGCACAATAAAATGCGATTATTATTTATAATATTTTAATATTTATAATTAATTTAACAACATGGAAACTCTCGATTCATTTAATCCAGCTACTAATTCTACAAAAAGAAATTTTTCCTATTCAGAGGACAATTTGCATAAAACATTAGAAAATTTTTTAACAATTCTAAAATTACAATTAAGTAAAAGCAAATATAAGAAAGTTATTAAGGATATTCAATCAAAAGAAAATATTTATGCTGAACTACCCAGTAGTTGGAAGTTAAAAGAGCTTAAAATTAGAGCGATGCTAAAACTTATAGAAAGGAAGTTAAACAAGCTTGAAACAAATGAATATTCAATTCTTGAAATTAAATTAAGAACAAGAAGCATAGAAGAATGGCTTCACAGATTAGATACTGAGTTACAATCCTTTTTCAATTATTTGTCTTTAATTTATATGAATAATTTTGAAGATAATGAATTTCTACTTGAATTGACCACACAATTTATACTTGAGGAATTATTTCTATGGGCAGAACACTCCAATAACAATAAACTATTCAGAGATTGTGTTGCATTTTTAGGGATAAGCGAGCGAATCATCAACACCTTCATCGATTTTAGCAAGGACCCTAAGACAGTTAACATAGCACAAAAAACTTTTCTATTCATCTCCTCGCTGCTTATCTCTGATTGTGATTACGAAAATGCAATCAACTATCAAATGAGAACACTAAACCTTTGCTTTAGAGAACTTTTCATTAGGGTAGATTTGTTTGAAGGAATTATATACGAAAATCTTTCAGAAAAAAGGCGACATTACCTAAATAAAATTTTTACTAATATAGCAATCGCCTTCTATCAACGAGGTGTCTGTCTTGAAAATCTTGGGGAAATAGTAAAAGCTATAGAATCGTATCGGCAGAGTAGATTCTTTGTAAAAAAGTTTCTCAAAAATGATCATGCTGCATTTACTGAATTTGTTTCATCCGTCGAAAAAAGAGCCAATAGCTATTATGCAATAATAAATAATATTAAAAATAAAGAAGTAGATCAAGCCTATCTAAAAAAAGAAAATTATTCTCTTTCGAAATCTAGAAAAGAAAACAAAAAACATAGTTCTCTTAATCTGGTTGATCCTTTTAGAAATTTGGAAAATGATTTGCAGAAGCTTGATGTTAATTCTAAAAATACACAATTAGAATTTGATCCAAACAAGAAAAAAGATGAAAAGATAAATTATATCTTGTCAACAGTAAACTTAATCGAGCTTCTTCTTTCAAACGATTTTAAAGATATCGTTCAAGATATGAAAGAACTTAACATAACAAAAATTGATATAGAAACATTGGACCGTATTCAGAATCGAATCAACGAATTAAGAAAAGAAAAGAATAAAACTAACAATTTAAATATAACAGCTAAGACTATTGAAGCAAATAAATCACATTTCCGGAATCTGAGTGGTACATCAACCTTTCAAATAGATGTAAAAGACATTTTAAGTAATCAAAGCTCATACAATAATTCTCCTAATTCAAAAAAGAATAATGGAAAACGTTCGTCAAGAACTCAAAGTACTTTAAATATAAATAATGGTTCCAATTTCAGCAATTTTAATATTTTTCCAATCACATCTCAAACAATTAATAAAAACGTATATGATCAATACGTTTTTTCTCAAAATTTTCATAAGAAAATAAATTACTTAAAACAATATGAAAATAGGGAGTTAAATTTTCAAAAACAATTGTTAGATTTAAAAAAGAAAGAACTTTGTAATACTGATGAAATTGGTAGTCATTTCAAACAAGATTATGAAGGTTTATTAAATAGGGCAGTTAGTGCCAGAATTCCTTACCAAAGAGAAGCTTTCAAAAGTAGCTCTACAGTTCCGAGAATATTATCAGATATTAAAATAGATGATATAATAATAGATAGAAAACGCAAATTGGAAACATCTGTGATAAAATCTCTAAGTACTGAAAAATTCAAAGAACTCAAATGTAGAATAACAAATTCCTATAAACCCACAATAAAACAAACTAACCCCAACCCCCTTTTGAAAGATGACGGAAAAAGTATCATGTGGGACAAAAAATTAGTGAATTTACATAACACCCATCAATTCTCTAAAATTACAAAGGAAATTGAGATACTCGAGAAAACAGAGAAATTATATGACGAAGCATATAATACCTCAGGACCCATTGATTTAAAAAGAAAAATTACAAGAAATAAATCCACTAAGGAAAATAAAAATATGGATTATTTTGTGAAAAGTAATATTAGTAAAAATTAAGCTATCATTTAATCTTAAGTAAAGTCATGATATTATTTAAAATTTTGTTATTTACTATAATAAAAAAATATAAATCATGAGTATAACATTTAAATTAAATTCGGATTTAAAATTTTAATTTTTCCATTTCATCTCACGCGGTTTAGTCAGAATTTAAGAAGGCTAACAATACATAAAAATAAATGGAAAAGATAACTGTTACTTGTGCTAAAATTGACGCAGAAGAATTGATAAATGAATTCAGAATTCAAAATGTTGAAACTTTCGTCTCATACTTAAAGGAAATTTGGATAGTAAAAAATTTTATAAATATTTCATAGGATCTTGCACAAAGAAGTGATATAAATTCCAAAGGGGTTAACAAAATCACATTCACAAAGTACTACGACCTTCCAGGAATCATCTCAGATAGATTTTTATCTGTTTTCGACAAAAACAACAACACTCATTTGGATATAGAAGAATTTCTTGAGGGGATGAAAACTCTCTTTACGGGAAATTTCTACCAATCCGCAAAATTTATTTTCGATCTATACGATTTTGACAAGAATGGACTTATTTCTAGAGAAGACATCCGAACAGTCCTCTCATATGTTGCTATAGACCCTAAAAATAAACAGAATCGAAACAACGTGCTTAAATTCGGAAGCCAGAGCTTTGAAGACAGAGTAGAATCTCAAGAGGAGTTACATCTAATTTTAGAAAAATGTTTCAAGGAGTGCACAAGCGAATACATGGATTTAAACAAATTTTTGGATGTAGTGGAAAACGTTTGTTCTGATATATACTTCTTTATTTTAGTATTTTTAATGCAAATGAGACCATTCAGTAAAACTAGCATACTCGAGTACGAAAAGCAAAAAAATCCTGAGAAGAAAGAAAACAACAATAATCTGAAAATTAATAGTAGTCCTAAGGGATTTCTAGTAGCTTCCCCGAGTCTAACATCTAAATTTTCACCATCAAAAAGGATCAGTAAATCTCCTTCAGTCAAAGGTAACAAAGCGGATATTTTAGAGAAGCTTTCTACCAGAACTGGTGAATCCATTGAATATTTACAAAAATTAACAGGTAAGCCAAGCAATCTATCACCTATTCCAAAAGATCAATTTCTTAAAGTCACAAAAACCATGAACGTTGATGATCATATTCCTGATGAAATCATAAAATCTCCTTCAATTCCAGTTAATAGGAAAATAAGAAACGATTTGAAAAAAATTAATGAAATGACCTCTAAATTAAATCTGGATGGTAAGACAGATACAAAAAATAACATTGGTGATCTTCCAATTACTCCCGCATTTAAACAAAGTTTGAAGAAAAGCTCTACAATTAATGATAATTTAAAGATTAATATAACTTTTGCAAAAGATATTGAAATTAATACAGAAAGTTTAAAATACAACAGCAACGGGGACTCTGTAGACACTTCTGATGACGAAAATGAAGCTGTTAAATATTCAGGTTATCTTTATAAAATCACGGAACATAAATCATTGAAAAAACTTTGGTATAAACTGGTTGACAGAGATTTCTATTATTTCAAAAATAATCTAGACAATAAGCATAAGGGGATGCACAGCTTGAGTGGAGTCTTTGTGAAAGAAGAAAAGGTCACAAATATTGAAGGAAATGATTATTTTACTTTCTCTATCACCTTCCCTAAAAAAGTTAGATTTTACTATACTGAAACTAAGGAAGAAATGCTAGAATGGATTAGGGCCTTAAAAAAAGCTACAGGCTATTTTGATCTAACTGAAATTTATGATGTAAAGGAGAAGCTAGGAAACGGGAAATTCGGATTAGTCAGATTAGGAATCCACAAACTAACAGGGCAGAAAGTAGCAATTAAAATTATGAGTAAAAAAGAGATGAATAACGAAGATTTAGAATTAGTCAAAACAGAAATAGAAATCCTGAAAGTTTGTCAGCATCCCAACATCATCAAGCTGTATGACATTTTTGAAAATATAGATTATATCTACATAATTATGGAATATTGCGCAGGAAATGATCTTTTTCATTATATCGAAAAAAGAGGATTCAAATTACCAGAGAAGAGAGCATGCCAGATCATTCATAAACTGTGTACTGCTGTATTCTATATTCATTCATACGGAATTACTCACAGAGACATCAAACCAGAAAATATTTTGATGACTGATGACTCAGAGGAAGCAGATATTAGAGTTGTTGATTTCGGATTGAGTAAAAAAATCGGCCCGAATCAACAATGCAAGGAACCCTATGGAACTATTTCATATGTGGCACCTGAGGTTTTATTAGAAAAGCCCTACACTAAAGCTGTTGATTTATGGTCTATTGGTGTCACGATATATCTTCTCTTAGCTGGTTA
>Ga0169931_10012270_pt1 | contig 11914 bp, 10 predicted proteins | sample Kivu_15m_20L_FD_129675 | JGI IMG/M metagenome (GOLD analysis project Ga0169931, IMG submission 129675) | Freshwater microbial communities from Lake Kivu, Western Province, Rwanda to study Microbial Dark Matter (Phase II) - Kivu_15m_20L... | ecosystem: Environmental > Aquatic > Freshwater > Lake...
AACGTCCACCCTTGTTGGCGCTGACGCGGTAACAGCTGGCGTACCCCTTTATCAGCAACCCAGGCGCAGATTTCATGCAACTCAGCGCTGCGTTGGACGGGGTCCTGCGGAGCCTTGCCTGACTCAAGCAGCCGGATGATGTGTCGAAGCGTGTCGCGCACCGGAGCGAGGTTGTCCGCATAGCTTTCAGGGGCGCTGACTCGGGTCCCCACCATGGATAAGATGACGCGCCAGGCGTCTGGGTCCATTTTGCCTGTGGGTTTGAGTAGCGCAATGACGCCCAGAAAGTCTTCCGTGGGTTCGCGGTGCCAATCCCCCATGAACTCGCGAACGAAGATTTTCAAAAGCGGCATGAGCGGTGCGTCAGGCGCGGCAAGCAGCTTCCACTGCGCAGGTTTGACGCCACGATTGACACAGGCTTGCTTGAACCTCGCACCGGTTTCTGCGCAGCCGCGAGCGTCAACCTCCGGTAACGTGAGCCAACGGGCAAGCAAAGGAAACATGGGCGTGAACGCTTTCAGTTCCAGCAGAACATCGCGCTCGCGACGGCAGTTGTTGTAACCACTCACGGTCTGGCGATACCGCCCGCCGTCAAATCCACGAAACCATCGCATCAGACCAAGGGTCGGCAGATCGAGACTTAGCCCTGATCGAATTTTTGAGCGCAGGCGGCGCAGGTCAATCGGATCAACGATCCGTTCGCGGATGAGGGACCACGCCCATTGCGCCCACTGTTCCCCGGCGCGCGCATCCTTTAGCCGCTCCTGGGCTTCACGAACGAAGGCGAGCCGCAGCGTCTCATGCCAGAGCGCTGTGCTGGGGAAGTCGAGGATGGGGGTATCCCACGGATAAAACTCGTGCAGCCAGCTTTCCGCTTGATCCTGTGGGCGCTGCCAAAGGGCAGTGGTGAAGGCACCGTCATCCTCCTGGTGGTAGACCACAACGCCAAGAATGGCGTGGAAAACATGATCGTCGACTTCCACCCGTCGAATGGGGTCGGCAACGACATCCTGGATGTGTCGGGCGAACGACACGAGATGGTTCGAGCAGTGCTCCTGCAAAAGCTCAGGCGGGGGCACGGCAGCCAACAAGCCCTGTTCAAGGGCAGTCAGCTCATTGGGTAAAGAGTCGATTACGGGGCGATAGATACCGCAGTGCAAGAGCGCCGGATAGGCGTTGAAGAGGTCATTCATGTGTGGCTCCTTGTGGGAAATTGGCTCAACAAGACGTCCGACTGGATCGCAGGCAGGCGCCTTGGTGAACCCCGAACGGGGTCTCCTGCTCATCACAGGTCCTCCAGGACAGGGGGAAGTCACCCCCAACCAACCCATCGATCCAGCCCCCACGCTGGCTTCTCCGGAGTCCGACTACTAACGGAAGCCGTTGCCGACACATCACTTAGTGGCATGATGCACATATGTAATGTAGCACTGTTCGTGGTACTCTGCAACTATCAATTAAAAGTAATACCCAAAGCGACTTTATGCCCACCTATCCGATGCCCCTGGTTCGAATCGAAATCGCGCTGCAGACAATCGTCGATGGCGAACTCGTCACCCTGATGGTCCGGCGCGAGCAAGCGCCCTACAGGGATCGCTGGGCGCTTCCTGGGGGCGTCATCCGGGTTGACCAGGACCGCGATCTCGATGCCGGTGCACAGCGAATCGCTCTTGAGCGTCTTGGAATAACCCCGCCCTATCTCACGCAGTTCTGCGCAGTCGGCTCAGCCGGCCGCGAGCCGCGTGCCCCACATGACTGGGGGCTGTCTGTCGTCTACCGGGCACTGGCCCCGGCGGGAACCATCGCACCGGTCGCCGGCAAGCGCGTGGCCGGGCTCCGGTGGGTTCAGGCTGACAACCCTCTACCTGCGTCACATACGGCGTTCGATCACGCCTTGATTGTCGCGAGCGCCGTCGCCGCGACTCGCCAACAGACCGCTGCGCTTGAGTTCCCGCGCGGGCTTATCCCGGAGCGCTTCACGCTTGGCGCCTTGCAACGCTTATGTGAGGAAGTGCTGGGCACTCCCCTCGACAAGTCAAGCTTCAGGCGAAAGCTTCGCGACCGCAAACTGGTTGAATCAATCGAAGGGGCGCAGCAACGAGGCGAGGCACACCGACCTTCAGCGATTTACCGGTTGTCGTCGGGTGGATCGATCGGTACGACACCCCAGGACCGCTTGGAAACCGGCTTCGCGTAGTAGTGACGCCCGCTGTACCGGTTGGACTTGCCACCGCACACCACCCGGATGAACCGTCCAGCGAATACGCTCAGCGCTCCGCGCTGGTTGAGTGGCACCTGATAGAGGGAACTATTGCCGCTACCCGATATCCGGTAGTCGCGTACATCCGCCGTAAAGTGCAGATAGCCCTTCTTTCTCGCCAGACGCTCAAACTCGGCAAAGACTTCAAATTTTCGAGCGGTCCAGGTTGGCATTGAGCGCATCTCACGCAACACTCGGCCGATCTCGTCGTCGAGGTTGTCTGGGTATCGATAAGCGTCGTCAATGGCCATAGACTTTTGACCTGAGCGTGAGTCAGGCGATCACTCAAGCCCCTCAAAATTCACGTGCATTGCATGACCGCGCCAAAGGGGAACCGCCGCTTCGGAATCAGACTCGAACGGTTGCTCTACGCTCGCCATCGCAACAGATGCGAAATGCCCGATAGAAGTCACCTTCGCACATTGAGCTGCAATCGCGCTCCAGTTCGCTGGGCGATCCGCACGGTTTGCAGGAAACGATGTCGAGCGCACGACCACCCACTCCGGACGCTTTGATTTTCCGATGAACCAGATCGACGGATCAACATCGGGGCTCCCCTGCCAGGACATCAGCCGATACCCCTGTTCTGCAAGGTAGTCGCGAACGATCTGCACCGCCATATCGTGCAATTCCCATGGCGTCATCTCAATGTCTTCAGCCGTGACCAGCGCTACCGGATCAATGCGTCTCCGACTAGTGGCGTCGAGTAGCCCCCAGCCTGGCTCTGCCGGAACCCACGCGTCACCAACAAGCCTGCGAGTCATTGGAAGGATGCACGCGTGCCCATTCGCGGCAGCGGCCGCAGTAACAACGCCGTTTGGGTTCCCGGGCCCCGTCACCCTGCCATCCACATCCTCAATGCGAACGAAGAACAACTGGTTGCCGAGACGGAAGGACAAATGCTCGAGGAACGGGGGATAGGGATGCGCGCGCAGCCACGCCTGGATGCCGCCATCGACCTGCCTGTTCAGATAAGTACCCGCTGCGCGCCAGCAATCCTGGAACGCTTCAGACATCTCATTCATTTCGATTTCATACATGCCGACGCCTCATCTCTCGGGAGTCTTGTCATCCGCCCGACGCACCACTTCACTGCTGCCTGTCGTACCTACCGGCGTTTCACTTCAACAGGCTGGATCGTCTGACACTGGTCGAAGCGTCTGACGGTGCCGTAGGGACAGTAGTTGGCGGGTACCGCGATCTGCCTTGATAGCGCCGGCAGATCGATCAGCGGCGTCGTACAGCCTGAAAGAGCCGGAAGCAGCACAACCAATAAGCGATTGGCCACGCTCCTACCTGCGAACGTCTTCCTAGTCATGGCATCACCCCAAACATCACCTGCCCCATCAGATCGCGCCTCATTGCCTCTCGCACCGGAAGGAAGTCGCGCTCGTCCTGCGGAACGCAGTAGCTGCGATCGCGCTGGATGCTCAGTTCCCGCACCACGCGCAGCCGGTTCCCCTCAAGCTTCCACTCTGACCGGTACCGAAACGCCCCGCTCTCTGCCGACACCCCGGATGGGATGTAGGCAATTTTTGCTGCGATTGGAAGTTCGATGTCGATGTCGTCGCGCCAGCGTCCGGCACTACACTCGAACGGATTGCGCCGGTTGGCCAGCGGTCGCCAGTTCGCGATCCCGCGGATGTCGGCCCGGGTGATTCCAACCGGAATCCTCATGGCAGACGGTCCCGGCAGCGTCACCACCGATTCAAGCTCGAACTCGGCATTCACTTCCCAGGGCTCGCCTTGCTTGAGCGGATCACCCGCCCACATACGGCCGGTGCCGCCCTCGTCATAGCGCTGAAGGATGCTGTTGATCCGGTCCTCCATTGAGCGCGACTGCGCACCGTGCTGGGACCGCCGCGAGTCGCCCTCCTCCGCCCCTGCCACGCGAGTCTTCGATGAGCCTCGTACCCTCCCCTGCTCATCCACTTTCATGCGCACGGTGGTCTCGACAAAGTCCCGATCGGGGGATGTCACCGGCAGTCGAACCACCGCCCCGGTGGCGGTAAGAAGCGCAGGCTTGCCATAGAGCGCCTCCGGCAGCGACCCGAGCGCCGAATAACGGTCGGTGGGATCCACATACAGATCAAGCGAGGGGATGTAGACGATCACATGGTCGAACGCTCCGGCCTGCGGCAAGCGCGGCAGGTAGTAGGACGACCGCGTGTTGATCAGCGCGGGTGTGCTGTCGATACCCACCGCCCGCAGCATCGCCTGCATGAACGCCGTCTGATCCTTGCAGTCACCGTAGCGGGTCTTGAGCACATGGGGCGCCGGATGCGGAATCCAGCCCTCCACGCCGATGTGGACGGACAGATAGCGGATATTGCGATTCACCCAGTCGCGGATGCGGGCGACTCGCTCGCGGTCGCTCTCCGCACCCTGTGTCACCTTGAGCGCGAGTGCACGGATATCGTCATCCGGCTGCGCGCGGGGCGCTGCGCGACTCTGGTAGGCAGCAGCCAGCGTCGCGTAATCCGGAAACGTGGACATCAGGATAGAGGGCGCCCAGTCGGCGATATCGAGCTCATCCCCTTCTCGCGGCAACGCCTTGTCAATCGAACCCACGAACCGATAGCGCACGGAATCTGGCGCGTCACCAGGCTGCAACGCCACCTTGCCGCCCTCAAACCGGTCGGAGAGCACCTCTAGCGGAACCTTCGCCGGGTGAACGATGTTGACCTCATATCGATCGAGCTTCAGTCGCGGTACCAAGTGAAAGCTCATCGACACATGGCCGGGATAGGGCATGGTGTGATGCACCGATCGCGAGCGACGGTGTACCGTGCTGCCCACCTCGAGCCCCGGATAGATGAGCGTTGCCACCTTGTTGTCGCTGTCGCCATCGCCGTCATCGTCGTCATCTTTAACGCGCACCGAATCGACCGGTACATCAATGCGCTTGCCCTCGGGAGTCACCGACCAGGCCTCGGTGACGTAAAGACGCATCATCGTTTCGCGAAAGCGCATCTTGTCTTCACCCAGCGCGCGCACGCCTCGTGCGTTGTCGGCCCGGCGGGCGAGATCGGTGATGACGTGGGCAGTGCCGTCCTCGTTCACGGTGACATGAACGATTCGGTGGAGGACAGAGTGCGTGGGCTGGTAGGCGTCGGTTGCTCCGGGGTCTGATGCGCTCAGTGGTTGCGAGACGCACAGGATCGTAAGAAGAAGGCTGGCCGAGAGGCCTGCCCTCAAGCCCCCAGAGACTCCGTTCACGACATTCGACGATGTTGCGGCGATATTTTTCATGCGACTTTCGATTCCTTATTCGACCAGTCGAGATGCAGATGAATCAGGCCCGGGCGCTCCTCCCGCTCCACCCGAATCGGTCGGTGATAGGTGTAGTGGCGCTCGTCATTAAGCCGCTCCATCCCGAGCAGGTGCCGACTCTCGATGCAGCAACCGCAGAACACCAGGGACTCGGGCGCGTGGGTGGGCTCTACATCACAAAAATGCGCAAGGGCTTCGCCCGTACAGGTGGCCATATCCTCGTGGTATCCGCAGCTCGATAAATGTGTGATGGCGAGTTTTCGTGCACCCCATTCCACGCAGGCGAGGTAAATCGCCTCGTAGGCCACGTTGTAGTAGTAGTCGCGATTGGGCCGGCTCGCGAAATATGGCCGGTAACTCAGGCAGTTGCTGCCAGGCGCAAGGATCGCCCCCCGAAGAAGACTTCCCGCGCGAACGCTCGGAAGGCCCACCAGCGTCACGCGTCGGTTCTCGAATCGATTCCAGTCCGCTTCCCGGGAAAGGAGCCTGGCATCGATCCCCAGATCGGACACAAAAAAATCTCGCGACTGCCCCAAAGGCGAAAAGCCGTTTTCGGTGGAAACAATCGCAGCGTCAGCCTTGCCCGCTCGAGCAAGCTCCTGAAAGTAGGCATTCAGGCTCGAGCCGATTACGGTGGATGTTCCTCCACGCGACCGGAGTTCAGCAAAGGGCGTCACTATCGGCATGGTCGTCTCAACCTTCAGAGTTTCACCACCGACCCAAACGGAATCTTGCCCGAGTCGCCACGGGTCAGGAGCCAGATCACGGCATTCTCCGGAGGCTGCTGCGGAAAGCTTCCCAGGCCATCCGTGGCATAGAGCACCAGCGCATCCGGCGCGTGCTCGGCGAGCCAGGCGAACACCGGCCGGAAGTCGGTTCCGCCGCGTCCGTACACGGTCATCCGCTTTTCGATCTCCGAGCCGTCCATCGCGTCGTACTCTTTGAGCGAGCGGATGGCGGTATCAGCCTGAATCACCGTCAGGCGGCAGGGGAAGGTCTCGCGAAAGGTGCGCAACTCCCCCGCAATCGACTCGATCAGCATGTCGGTCATCGAGCCCGAGGTATCGATTGCAAACACGATATGGCCTGGCACCAGCATGCCGGGGGATGGCATGAAGAGGCCGCGGTGAAGGTGGCGCTTGCTGAACGGATAGGACATCCAGTCGCCCTTGATCCGCTCGGTCAGGCGATCCCTAAGTAGCGCCCGCCAGTCCACCTTGGCCTCATCGGCCGCATCGCAGGCGGCGGCAAATACCTGGGCAGACGACCCCTGAAGGCGGGAGAGCGCCTCGGCACGCAGTTCGCCCCTGAGCGCCTCGACCTGCTCGGCATCGGGCGCGTCATCGGCGCGAAGCGGCCTCACCCTCGGATCCTCGGGGTCGAGCAGGTCAGCGCCCGCGCTCGGAATGTTGCAGTCGGCAAGCCCTGCTGGAGGCAGGCCATCGTCTGAATCCCCGTCGCGAGGCGTCGCCCTAAGGCGGCCATTGGCCGTCACGCGTTGTGCGGCCCCGCGCGAGGCTTCATCAAAGAGTTTCCGGTAAATCGTCTCGGCGGGCTCATCCTCGAATTCACCCGAGATGAGACCGCCCTTGGGAAGCTTGAACCCCTGGGCGATCAGGAGCGCATTGATCGCAAAGTCGCAGGCCCAGTTCCAGGTGAGCGCATGACGGCCGCCCAGCCGCGAACTGTGGGCAAAGAGCACATGGAGGACCTCGTGCGCGAGCAGCCCGCGAAGCGCTGCATCATCAAGCGTTGCAATCCACTCCGGGTTAAAGAAGATGTGATAACCGTCGGTGGCGGCGGTGGCGCACCAGGTCTGCTGCGAAGCCGGCCTTAACGGAAGGCGCATGACCGCTGCCGCCAGAAACGGATGCGAGAGCGCAAGCCGCACGCGGGCGCGCATCAGACGCTCGCGGATGAGGTCATCGTCGACCGGCGTCGGGTTCTCAGCCGGCGCGGCTTTGGCCTTGCGGCCTCGGCGAGGGGCTGGCGTGGCACCCTGAGGTATGTCGCTCGACATGCCAAGCCTATCGGCTGATGAGATGGCCATGCTGCTTCATGAAGTCGCGGTAGCCCGGCTCGCGGGCAAACTGCGGTCGTGCTTTCATCATGTCGCGCGCCAATACCACCCCAAATTCAGGTGGCAGGCGCCCAAGCAGCCGTGCGCTGGACTGCGATACCGATTCATCGGCCGCATGCCAGGTGAGCCACGAGGTAAGCACATAGAGACCGTCCAGGGTGTCTGGCACTTCGGCGCGCTCGGGGTCGGCAAGAATGGCCCGCATCTTCCTCTCGCTGATCGCCTTCTTCACGTGCGAGGCAAACTCAGTGGCAGCCGCCTGCCCCACCACGCCGGGGATCACATCGGCGCAGTCGTTGTGGGTGTCGAAGGTGCCCAGCATGTCGGACACCATCTCCCAGGAACGCGGGGTGGGATAGGCCGAGCCTTCTCCCGGCTCCTGCGACAGAAGCGCTGGCCTCACGGCGATAAAGGACACCACCAGCGGATTGAGTCGGCGCTCGATCGCCCAGTTGCGCCAGTCCTCCACATCGGGTTCGAGCGAGAGGTGAACAAAGCGGTTCGCCAGAGCACTGGAGAGCCGGAAGGTGACCGCGCGGTCCTGATGGCGGTTACCCGCCGCAACGATCCACCAGCCGGGCGGAAGTTCGTACTCGCCCACCCGCCGGTCGAGGACGAGTTGATACAGGCTTGCCTGCACCAGGGGTGGCGCGGCATTGATCTCATCCAGAAAGAGGATGCCTGGCACATCGTTCGCCGACGGCAGGAAGGCGGGCGGGCACCACACCGCGCGGCCGGACTCGATCGCTGGAATGCCGCGCAGATCGGTGGGGTCAAGCAGGCTTGCCCGAAGGTCGACCACCGGTACGCCGCGTTGTCGCGCAATGTCGTGCACGATGGAACTCTTACCCACGCCGGGCGGCCCCCAGATGAAGGCAGGCCAGCGCTGCCCGACCATGGACTCGAGCACATGACGTAAACGCGAGGGCTTCATTGCGCAGCCTCCGCAAGCGCGCGCCAGATCACCGGATGGGGCGCGGCCATCCAGTGAAATTTGCGCATGAGGTCGAGCGCAAGCGCGGGGGGCACCGCAAGGGTCTGCAGATCCTCACCGCCCAGCCAGGCGGCGAGGGTATGGATGGGCTCAATCCGTGCGAGCGCTTCGCTTCCAGGGGTGAACAGATCTGGGAATGGGCCGATCGCACAGACCTCGGGATGCTCGAGCAGCAGCCACTGATCATCGAGTGCCGCGGCCTGTAACTCCATCACCCGCTCAACCGGTAATTCGCGAAGCGCAATCCCGGTGTCGTCTTCGCTAAGCCCCACTTCGGCCAGGAATGCGACCGAGGAGCGCGACACGAGCGAGAGCGCACCGCGGTTTCGGGTTCGAACCCCGAGCGGCTTATCGGTAACGAGTGAGCGCATCGAAGGCTCAAGGTCCACACGGAGCCAGTTCTGGTCGGGCTCCACGGTAACAAAGCGGGCCATCGGGCGGGAGAGCGCCTGAATGCGCGGCAGCATCTTCTCGACTTTCGATGGGTCGAGTAGTGCCTCTGTGGGTTCGCTCTCGATACCACTGCGGTCAATGTAGCGAACCGAGGCGGCCCCCCGCCCCGGGGCCGAATGACGAAAATAGCCACCCGAGACGCGTGTGTCTTCGCCACGAAGGACCCAGTCAGTGTTGCTACGAGACATGGCAGCGGCATAGGCGATGTCAGCCGCGCTTCGGGAAAAGGGAAGCATCGTATCGTTCATGCCCGAGCGCGCGAGATCGATGAACGCGGACATGGCGCCGACCTGCCTCGCCTCTTCATTGAAGGCAGTCTCGATGCGAGCGTCCTTCGTGAGCCGGTAAGCGACATAGGCGCCCATCAGCGACACCGGCACGCGAGCGTGCGCCTCGGTATCGATTCGCCAAGCCTCGTCCCCCAGCGGTAGCCGGGGGCAGTTTGCAGCGTATTCAGCGCGCAGCCTTCCCGAGCCGCGTCGCACACGTTCAAAGTAGAGGGACCTGACGATCGTCATAACGAGATCTCCGTAAAGTTGGTTTTTCAGGCGAGTGCAGCTTCACGAAGCCACGAATGCGCGCGCGGATAGCGGTCGGGGTTTGTCGGTTTCGTTCGATGGCGCGGATCAGGTCGCGGGGCGCAAGGCGAACCAGTGTCTCCAGCGCATCGGGATCGAGCGCAACCCAACGCAGGCAGTGCGACGCGATCTGCCGCACACGCTGCCCGGGCTCGTGAAGCGCGATCGCAATCGCCTCGCGCATGGCCGGAGCGTCAACGGGCTTTACCCCCCCCTCCAGCAATACCACGGCCTGCATGACCAGTGGCTGCTCGCGCGTGGCCTCGTCTCGAACAGCCTGCCACTCGGGCGTCCCCACGGCAGACGCACAGAACCGACCCCACAGGTCCTTGGGCACAGAGGGCCCGAGGTTCATGCGAAGGCAATACTCGGCAAGGCTCCGTAGATGATGCGCATCACCCTGCGCCATGACCGCAAGCCACGGCCTGGCATCGGGCAAGGCGCGCAATCGCGCCTTGAGCCGGCCGAGCGGCCCGGGTGGATGGGCCCGCAACACCCGCGCGAACTCGCCCAGCGACAGATGATCCCAGGCTGCCTCTTTCCAATCGATAAAGGTCCCGGCACCCGACCGGATCAGAGCAACTTTCTCTTCGTCGGACCAGCCTCGTCGGATAGCAGCGATGTCCTGCGCAAACATGCCATGGCGGCGCTCATCGGGGCGCAGCCGCTTCTGCAGAATGGCGCGCTGCACCTCGCAGGGTGTCATCGCCCAGACCGCGGGCAACGCTTTCTGGCGCCACATGCCGATCCGCTGGTGCGAAGCCGCTGTCAGTGGTTGCCAAGGGCCCCAGTCAGGATCGATCGCGGGATGCGCCCAGAGATCCATCTCTGAAAAGTCGCGCAGCATGAAGTAATGGCGAGCGACCGCGTTGATGAGCGGATCGTCAGGCAGCCCGGCGAGGAACGTGTTGACAGCAATGAAGTCGCGCCGGTTGAGGGCCTGATCGACTGCGGTGAAGGTATTGACCAGCTCTTCGCGGCGTAGGAGCAGTGCATCAAGGCCTGCAAGGGGGGCACGCATGCGAGCAAGTGAAGGGCTGACGAATTCGGGCCAGTAAGGGGCCATGAGGCGCAGGAGTCGCAACTCCCGCTCATCGAACATCACAATGGTGAGCGGAGTGAGTCGACTCGTGTGTCCGCTCTTGGCGCGCGACGCATGCATGGCTTTCAGGAACTCGACGCGTCGTGCGCTATCGGATACGGCGGGCTGAGCGGCGGCGCGCCGGAAAAGATGCGCGAGCCCCTCTCCACGTGCCACGGCACTCGCCAGACGGAAGCGCAGGCGCCATTGCGGCCGCACACTCGTGACAACACCGAAATCAGGAATTGGCGCAGGAGCCCCCTTCGGTTCGTTGGCAAGCAGCCAATAGCCAAGGGAGTCAACGGCATGCGAGTTGCGAGAGAGAATGCGGATGCCTGCCTGCAGAAGACCAGGGCAGAGCTCGAGGAGCCGCCGCGCTTCCTTTCGCATCGTGTCGCTCTCCCGCGTGGCGGCGCTGTAGAGGAGGCCTGTCCAGAGCGGTGAGTCGGGCGAAATCGACCACGCCTGTCGCAGGGCGGCCTCAGCCTCCAGACCCACAAACACACCGCACAGATCCAGCCAGAGCTGATCGGCGCGAGCCCGAAGCGTGACCGAGAGCGACTCACGGTATACGGGACTGAGCGGATGGGTGTTGCAGACCGACCGTGCAACATCCGATTCGAGACCGTGGCGAAGGTCTCGGAGCAACTTCATGGTGGCATCGACAAGTGACATGGGCGGTAAAGCTGGCGGCACCGGATCCCAGAGGCGGGAGACGGCAGCGTCGCATCAGCAGGTTGGCCAGGGAGCGGTGACTATCTCAGGCGCGAGGCTCACCAGATGAGCCTGTGCGTGGGTAGAGTGAGCGTTTTTAAACGGCAAGTCTCACCCATGATCCGGGCTCTGGTCGTCGTCCTCGCGTGCGCTCTGCCAGTGGCTTATGCCTGGCTGATCGAGCCGTCGCAGCTGGAGGTCACCGAGCACACGATTGACGCTGGGCCCACCGGCGATCGACCGATCCGGGTCGTTCAGCTTTCCGATCTGCACATGCAGTCGGTGGGCGATCGGGAGCGCGCGGTGGCGGCCGAAGTGGCGCGACTCAAGCCAGACCTCGTGGTGCTGTCAGGCGATGTGATTGACCGCGCCGACGCGCTGGCGGTTCTCGACACCTTCCTCAGCCTGCTGGGTTCCGCACAAAAGGTGGCGGTGCTCGGCAACTGGGAATACTGGTCAGGGGTCGATTTCGCCGCGCTGC
>Ga0169931_10012272_pt1 | contig 11913 bp, 8 predicted proteins | sample Kivu_15m_20L_FD_129675 | JGI IMG/M metagenome (GOLD analysis project Ga0169931, IMG submission 129675) | Freshwater microbial communities from Lake Kivu, Western Province, Rwanda to study Microbial Dark Matter (Phase II) - Kivu_15m_20L... | ecosystem: Environmental > Aquatic > Freshwater > Lake ...
AATAGAGAAGTATATGGACCACCTTATAATCCAGAAATTAATAGAGAAGTATATGGACCACCTTATTATACAGAAGTTAATAAAGAAAGATTTGGATTACCTAATTATAATTACAATTATTCAATAATTCCTTTTACCGAAAGACTTTTGCTTACTCCAAATATTGAACTACCAAGTAGATTTGTTATAGATAATGGAGTTGGATATCGTTTTGATACATCAATTATACTATTAGGACCAAATGGAGTAAATTATAATACACAGGTGGATGGTGTAAATGTTAATCTTTCTTTGGATTTTGGAATGATTAATCATTTAGCTTGTGTATATGTACCAACTATTATAGGGAATGCTCCAAGTACCTTAATCGATCTAGGTAATGGAACAATTTTAACAATTTCATATGAAATGCATGGTTTTAGCATATATACTACATATACATTAGATAACCCGGAAAAAGGAATTCATATAACTGTTAATCAATATCATAATCCCAATTGGAATAGGGAACTATTTTTGGCAAGTCATCGAATTGGAACAGATAAAATTGGTGATTTGATTATTAATAATATCGTAAATACTTCACAAATGAATAGTGGGAATATGAATGTAATAAAATTAGAAAATGGGGCTACTCATACAATTTCACATGAAATGCATGGTATTAGTATATACAAAACACATACTATTAATGATCCTGCTAATGGTATTCATGTTGGAGTAAGTGAGTATAAAAATCCAAATTGGTTAAGAGATTTGAATGATAAATATAATACAGCATTTGCGAATAATTATAGATATGTTAATATTTTGATCGATGGTTCATCTGTTACAATTACAAAAGAAGTAAATGGTAAAATAATTACAAACAAAATTGTTATTGATAATCCCCAAAAAGGAATTCATATTGAAGTAAAAGAGAAAGATGATCCAAAATATCAAGAGACAGCTATGAACCAATATAATTCAGCATTACGTGCAGATACATATATAAATCAATGTCGTTTAGGAAAATTGATTAAAACAACAGAAGGATTAACACCAGATAAAAAACAAGAACATACTAACACATTTTTAGAAAAAACTGGTGAATATACAGATATAAAAATTCATTTATGGACGCACAAAGAGTTATTTAATAATGAATTAACCTTTAACAACGCATTAAATATTGGTATGTATACTTCTTATTCGTTGATATTTAATATTTTTAGAGGAAAATATACAAAACGCCACAATACAAAATGGCAAACTTTAAAAGAATTAATGAAAGATACAACTATAAGATATGGAGAAAATATGACTATTTGTACTACTATGAATCATTTGTTTGAAGAAATTAAATTACTTGATTTGGTTCCCCTAGAAACATTAGGTAAAATTATACCATATGCATCAATAGGAATACTTTCACTATATGAACTATGCAAAATTAAATTTGATTCAAAACATCCATATATGAAAGATAATGATATAAATTCATTTATTTTAAATAAGATATTACAGACTAAAATTGGAATATTAGGAAAAGGATTTTCTTCAATAATTACATATTTTGGATTATTAGAGGCTTCTAGTTTATGGCTAATTTTTGGAGCAGGAGGTCTAAATTTTATTGGCATGATATTTTTTAATTGGATGGTTACTAAATCTTTATCTCCTTATAGAGATGTTAGTTTTGCTACATCAAGTAAAATTAATAGATTGAATACTAAAATAAAAAAAAATATTGAAATTAGAAACGATATTATAAATTTACAAGAAAATTATAATCAAAAAATAAAAAATTATCATAAAAAAATATTAAATATAAGTTCAAGAGATGAAATAGAGAATGAGAAAAATAGAATCTTAGAAATTTACAAGAAATTAGATGAAAAAAATTTAGATTTTAAAGTTTCATGTAAAAACTTAGAAATAGAAAAAGGGGAAATATCAAAATTTACTGATTTAATTCTTGATAAAGAAATTTTTATTGGAAATGGTTTTTCTTATAGTTTTGGTGGTAAATTCTAAAAAATTGAAAAAATATTTTTATATATAATAATAATTCATGTCATGCCAGATACTAATGGATTTTCAGTTTTAAACGAATACAATAATGATTTTGCTTGTTATTATCGTAAATTATTTGAAAGATATAAAAAAATAACTGATTATTCTTCCAAATTATATGAAGAAAAATTAAGACAGCCATTCTATTTAATTAATGAGAAAATACAAAAAAATGAAGATATTAAAGGTGATTTGGAATATTTAAAGAATATTATTGAAAAAAAATTTGGTAAAACTTCAACATTACAAATTCCAAAAAGAGAATATAATTATTATGATAGATTTAAAAATAAAAGAAAATACGATAAAGAACCTTTTAAATATGTTGAAAAAGAAAATTTTGAATGTATAGATAAAAAACTTTCGTATAATTTTAATTATGATTATTGTCTGCAGGATGCTTGTATATATTATTTAAAAACAGTATATGATTTATATGGAAAATTACAAGATGAAATTCGTTTTTACAGAAGTTTTAGAAATAGAGATTTTGGAGAGATATTGTCTTCTATGACTTTTGGATTTTTTTCAAGTATCACACGATCTTTTAATACTTATGATTCAACTGCTAATGCATATGAAAGCTTTTGTAGTATTTATCTTCTTCCAGATTATGAACTTTTATTTGGATTAAATGGTATTTGCACAAAATTTAATATAGCTTTAGAAAAAGTAAAACAACTACAAGTTGAATATGAAAATAAAAATAATTTAATTGGAATGAATAATAATAAACTTATTTTTGAAATAGATGGATTAGAACAAACATTAACATTGGGAGAAATTTTATTAAATAAATATAATGAATTTGAAGATGCATTTAATAAAAATAATTTTGGAATTAAAGTAAATTACTGCACTAAAGAGGATATAAAAAAATATGGAACACCAGAAAAAAGTTTTATTTTTAAAAGTGAAAAACCATTTACTTTTAAAAAAGATTCAACATTACTAACTCTGATTGGATTTGAGGCAATGGATGTTGTAAGTTGGGGTTGTGATGGGGAACAGATCATTTATTCTAGAAGAAATATAAAAGATGAAAATGAATTAGATGAATTAAGAAAATTACAATTAAAAGATAAAACTAATTATTTTAAAGATTCTATAGTATATATATCATCACTTTTTTTATAAATAATAACTAATAAGTATTTGTTGCCAAAAATATAAAAATTGATTTATTATAATTATAATAATATTTATGTCAAATTGCTATTATGCCATTACCAATTATTGCAGCATATGCCTTTGGAACAGGGTTTTCGTGTATATTAGGTTATTTTGGATTTAATTACATAAAAGATAAAAATATTAGAGAAGAGATTTGTCTTTTTCAAGAAAATTGGGATGCACTATTTACTCAAAATAAAAATGAAATGTTAAAAGATTTTTTAAAAAATTCATTACTTTTAAAAATAAAAAATACAAACAAACTCATTGATGATATTATTAAATATCAAAATCAATTAACGATAGAAAATGGAAAAAATGAAATTTTATATTTAGGAAGTGATAGTGTACGTTCTAGATTATTGGAAAGTTTTGAAGATATGAGAAAGTTTATATTCAATAAAGTGATTTGTAATATAGATTTACAAAAAAAAATTGAAAAAACTCCATTAGAATATTTAAAAGATTCACGTGAGGAGTTAGTAAAATGTAGAGAAGGAACAGGAAATTTAAGTAAAGTTATAGAATATCATGTAAATGGTATTGATAGTATTCTTAAAAATGATGTGGAAAATAGAGCACTAATTAGTGCAATGAAAGATAATCCAAATACTATTTTAAAAAAATATAAAGATGGATATGAAATATTAAATAAAATAATTGAAACATATAAAAATATTGAATATCTAGTTACTCCTATTAATGATTCATTAATCATTAAAGATTATAGTGGTACCAATAAAATTAAATTTGGATATTTTAATTTATGTCATATGGGTATGTTTGTTTCCAAATTTAATTCTATTTCTAGTTATATTAAGGCTAAATATATTTATCAAGATGAAAAACATAATATATTAAGAAAACATGATCTAATTTTTGAATCAGAATTTAATTTTACATTTTGTAAAGATTCAACATTTAGAACTATATTGGGATTTGAAGAAGATATAGAAAGTATTAAGGAAAATGAAAAATATATTATAAGATTCACTAATGTAAAACAGATACATGACCTAGAAAAATTACGTGCTAATATAAAACGTGAAAAATTAAATAAAATTATTGAATGTTTTAAAGATTTTGGAGTTAAATTTTTTGGTGATAGTAAATTATAATATAAATTATAATTTATAAAAATATTTTTTATATAACTATTCAATAATAAAGTATATAACGTATATAACTATTCAATAATAAAGTATATAACTATTGAACGATACACCAGTCATTTGTTTGATTGTGATGCATAGAGTCAACTAATGTATGATTTAGGAAAAGTTCTGGTGCATTCTCTAACGATGGAAGTTCTGGAACAGGTTCAAACGATGGAAGTTCTGGAACAGGTTCAAACGATGGAAGTTCTGGAACAGGTTCAAACGATGGATGGAGTACAGGATGTGGGAAATCATCACGACCGATAGGAAATGGGAAATCATCACGAACGATAGGATGTGGGAAAGGATCGTTAGGGTAATCTGGATATGGAACAATCATATCTGTATTCATTTGGTAATTTATATAAATATATTATAAAAATCAATTTTTTAGATAAATTTTCATATTTTATATAATATTGATAATTAACCAGAAGGTTAAAAAAATGTTTTCCAAATTAGTTTATTTTTATAAAAATTGAATTTTATATATAATGTTTAATTAACCAAGCACAGTATATAATGTCGACTTTTGGAGCAGGTGATACAAATTATGAGAGCTGTATTATTTCAGAAACTGGAGAAAATACCTACTATAACAGATACGTTCATGCAGGATACCTAGAAGTGTGTAATCAACTAGATACACTACACAGTGGATATAGTAGTCTATTCCCTTCTGGAATGTGTGCTATTACAACCGCATTTCATATTTCGATGATGAAATTTAATTGGTCACCTACAAATATTGTTATTTCACAAGAAACATATTGTGATACACCTAGAGTAGTTACATATATAAATGATAACTATACAAATGTAAATACATTAAAAATCCACGTACACGATAATGAAGATGTTATGAATACTTTCAATCATAAAATAGATAAAAGTAAACCTACTATACTATTTGTTGAAACATGTACTAATCCAAACGGAGATGTTTTTGATTTCAGTCTTCTAAAACAAATTGTAAGTATTGTTGGTCGTGATAAATTAAGTATTATTGTAGACAATACTTGGATCACATCGGCAATATTTCAACCTCTAAAATATTCACCATGTATTGACATGGTTGTAATGTCTCTTACAAAATATTATGGTGCTGGTAGGTCTGGTATTATGGGTGCCATTGTATGCAGAGAACAAAAATTAAATAAGAAAGTATTTGAATATGGAAGAAACTGTGGACTACATGTTAGCCCTCTTTATTGTCAAGAAATGGCCAAAAATATTGTATCACTCCGTGAACGAATTGAAACAAGTTCAGAATTAACAAAAAATGTTGCTGAGTATCTTGAACTTAGAAAAATTAAAGTAAATTATCCAATGCTATCCAGTCATCGTTCTCAACGACTAGCACAAGTATTATTCAAAAATATCGGTCCAAGCGTATTTACATTTGAAGTGCCACTTAAAAAAGAAGATGCACTTGCATGGATGCGCAGTTCTAAGTTTGATTGTAGCACTAGTTTTGGCGCACATGACACTCGTTTTGACCAATGGCCTAAATCTACAAAGACTGGCACATTATGTCGTATTTCAATCGGATTTGGTTCAACGTTTGACGAAATTGTGGAAGAACTTAACCGAATGTTAACGATTATACATTTATAAATTGAGTGTTTAGAATAGAAAAAGTATGTAAAACTTATATAAAAGAAATAAAGTTTAAAAATTGATTTTTTATAAATATATATTAAAATATTTAAAATGAATGTAGATAAAAATACAGATAATGATTACTGCATAAAAGAATTAGAAGATAGCGAACAAAATAAATATAAATATTTTTATCTAAATAAAAATATTCCTCTTAATGAAAAAATAATTAAAGAAATGGAAAAATATAATATTGTAGAATTTGGAGATAATTTTAATCAACCTGTTGATAATTTACCGTATAATATACAATATCTTACATTTGGAGAAAGTTTTAATCAACCAGTTGATAATTTACCAACAGAATTAGAATGTCTTACATTTGGTTGTAATTTTAATCAGTCTGTAGATAATTTACCTTCTAAATTAAAATATCTTTTTTTTGGAGATAACTTTAATCAGTCTGTAAATAATTTACCAACTCTTAACCCTGAAAAGGGTAGTATTGGTTTAGAACAACTTTATTTTGGAAACGATTTTAATCAGCCAGTAGATAATTTACCATCAGAAATTATAAATTTAGTTTTTGGAGTTAATTTTAATCAGCCAGTTGATAATTTACCATTTCAAATACAAGTGCTACATTTTGGAATTAGTTTTAATCAGCCAGTTGATAATTTACCATCTAAAATTGAAAATCTGTCTTTTAATTATAAATTTAATCAGCCAGTAGATAATTTACCATCTGGACTACTAATTCTTCAATTTGGTGTAGAATTTAATCAACCAGTTAATAATTTGCCCTCAAATTTACAAAGTCTTACCTTTGGTTGGTTTTTTAATCAACCATGTAATAATTTACCATCAGAAATAAAAATTCTCACATTCGGACATGAATTTAATCAACCATTAGGTAATAATTTACCATATGAATTACAAGAACTTACACTAGGATTAGAATTTAATCAACCATTTTGTGATAAATTACCCTCAAATTTGAAGTACATTAATTTAAGTACTTATTACGATAAATCATTATACTCTATACCTTCAACAGTAATAATAACAAGAATATAAAATTGATTTTTATAAAATATAAATTAACATATTAAAAAATGAATGTAGATATATATAAAGATTATGACTATTATATAAAAGAAGTTAAAAGTGATACATATAAATATAATGTTTTTTATGTAAATAAAGATATACAGCTAAACGAAAAAATAATTAAAGAAATAGAAAAATATACTATTGTAGAATTTGGAGATAAATTTAATCAGTGTATTGATAATTTATCTGTTTTAAACCCAGAAAAGGGTAGAAAAGGATTAAAAAAAATTATATTTGGATATAAATTTAATCAACCTGTAGATAATTTACCTTCTAAAATAAGAGAAATTAGTTTTGGAACTCATTTTAATCAATCTGTAGATAATTTACCATCTGGTATAAAAATACTTCATTTTGATATTTATAATAAACCTATCAATAATTTACCATCTAGTATAAAAATACTTACATTTGATAGAAAATTTAATCAGCCAGTAGATAATTTACCTTCAGAATTAGAAGAACTTTATCTTGGAAGAGATTTTAATTTACCTGTAAATAATTTACCATCTAAAATAAAAGAACTTACATTTGGATATTATTTTAATCAACCAGTAGACAATCTTCCTCATGGATTAAAAAAACTTGTTTTTGAAGGTCAATTTAATCAACCTGTTGATAATTTACCACCAGAAATTCAAGAACTTACATTTGGTCCAAGTTTTAATCAGCCTGTTAATAATTTACCTTCTAAAATAAAAAAACTTACATTTGATTGGAATTTTAATCAACCTGTTGATAATTTACCACCTGATATTGAAGAACTTACTTTTGGAACATGTTTTAATCAATCTGTAGATAATTTACCTTCTAAAATAAGAGTAATTAAATTTAGAGATGAATTTAATCAGTCTGTAGATAATTTACCATCAGGGTTAAAAAATCTTGAATTTGGAGATAATTTTAATCGTTCAGTAGATAATTTACCATCAGGACTTTTAGAACTTACTTTAGGAGAAGGTTTTAATCAGTCATTATATAATTTACCTGCTTTCAACTCTGATAAGGGTAAAAAAGGATTACAAAGACTTACAATAAGTAAAAATTATATGAAAACACTTAATTATGTACCAGTATCAGTTAAAATTATATTTAGTTCAAGATTTTAGTATAAGTTTTATAAAATTAATTTTTTTATATAAAAAAATTGATTAAACTTTTCCATATAAATAAAATATTATGGATATAGAAGATAGGGACGATTATAATACATTTTATTTTGATAAAGATAAACCTATAACAAATAAAACATTCAAAATACTTAAAAATTATAATAAAATTATATTCTATGATGAATTTAATCAACCTGTTATAAACATACCATCATCAATAAAGTATATTTCTTTTGGTAAATATTTTAATCAGCCTATAGATAATTTACCACCTAATTTAAAAAGCTTAACTTTTGGATTTGATTTCAATCAGCCTATAGATAATTTACCACCTGAATTAGAAACATTAGTTTTCGCTCAAAGTTTTAATCAGCCTGTAGAAAAATTACCTTCAGGGTTAAAGAAATTAGTTTTTGGATCTAAATTTAATCAACCAATAAATAATTTACCACCTAAATTAAATACTCTTAAATTAGATCATTCATTTAATCAACCTGTTGACAATTTACCTTTAGAATTAGAACATATTACTTTTTCATATGGGTTTAATCAAACAATTGATAACTTACCTCAAAATCTTAAAAGTATTACAACAGGATGGTTATTTAACAAACCTATAAATAATTTACCTGCTAAATTACAACATCTTAATTTAGGATATCATTTTAATCAGCCAGTAGATAATTTACCAAATTGTATACAAACTATAAGTTTTACAAATAAATTTAATCAAAAAGTAGATAATCTTCCTTTAGAATTACAAATGATTACGTTTAGCACAGAATTTAATCAGTCAGTTGATAATCTACCATCAAATCTAAAATATATTAGTTTTAGACATAAATTTAATCAATCTATAAATAATCTACCCTCTTCACTAATAAGTCTTGAACTAGGTAATAATTTTAATTTAACAGTAGATAATCTACCATTAGGATTAAAGACTCTTATTTTTGGAAATAGTTTTAATCAATCAGTGGATAACTTACCATCTGGATTAAAGTGTCTTATTTTTGGAAGTAGTTTTAATCAGTTTGTAGATAATCTACCTGATTCTAGTCCAAATGATACAGATAATGGATTATACAGTCTTACATTTGGATATTATTTTAATCAATCTGTAAATAATTTGCCAACAAGTTTACAAAATCTTGTTTTTGGAGATAAATTTAATCAACCTGTTGATAATTTACCTTTAGATCTAAAACAACTCACTTTTGGAGATAATTTTAATCAACCTGTTAATAATTTACCCAACAGTATAGAAAATCTTATTTTTGGAGAAAAGTTTAATCAGCCTGTTGATAATTTACCTTCTAATATAAAAGAACTTGTTTTTGGAGATAATTTTAATCAATCTGTAGATAAATTACCATCTAGTATTATTAGTATGACTTTCGGATATGATTTTAATCAACCAGTTGATAATTTACCTGTTGGTTTACAAAATATTACATTTGGTGCAGAGTTTAATCAGTCTGTTGATAATTTACCTTTGGGTATTAAAAATATTATTTTTGGTTATGGATTTAATCAAACAGTTGATAATTTACCTGTAGATTTACAAAATATTACTTTTGGATATGGATATAATAAACCTCTAAATAAACTTCCTCCGTATGTAAAAGTATCAAAAAGATAATTTTTATATGTAAAAATTGATAATTATATTTTATATTTATCAATATATTAAATATAATGGAACAAATAAATAATGGTACATATTGTATAAATGAACCGTTAAATGATAAAATATTAGAGGAAATGAAAAATTATTCAGAAATATCTTTTGGAGATAAATTTAATCAGACAGTTGATAATTTACCATCTACAATAAAAAAAATTACTTTTGGTTATAATTTTGATAAACCAATTGATAATTTACCTCCTAATCTGGAATATCTTGTTCTTGGAGAAGATTATAATTATCCCTTGGATAATTTACCAACCAGTCTCAAAAGTCTTACATTAGGTAAATTTTATTATAAATATATGTTGGATAATTTACCTGCTGGATTACAATATTTAAATTTAGGATGGTATTACGATCAAAAAGTAGATAATTTACCAATAGGGTTAAAACATCTTGTATTTAGTAATGAATTTAATCATTCTGTTTATAATTTACCTCCTAATCTTGAAACAATCGTTTTTGGAAATCATTTTAATCAAACTGTTGATAATTTACCAAAAAGTGTTAATAACATTACTTTTGGAGATTGTTTTAATCAACCAGTTAATAATTTACCTACAGGTTTAGAGAATTTAAAATTTGGATATATGTTTAATCAGTGTGTTGATTATTTACCAGCCAACTTACAAAGTGTTGAGTTTGGAGAAGAATTTGATATGTCTGTAAATAATTTACCAGAAAACTTGTTAAATCTAACATTTGGTGTCTATTACAATCAAAAAATAGATAAATTTCCTCCTAGACTAAAAAATCTTACTTTTGGATATTATTATAATCAACCATTAGACACTCTACCTACTTCATTAGAAAATTTGGTATTAGGTAAAAAATTTAAACAAATTTTAGATCATTTACCAGTATCATTAAATATTAAAAAAGCGGTTAAATGAAGAATAATTCAAATACTCTGCCTACATAAAGGACAAAGTTTTTTTTATAAAAGTTGTGCCAAGACCAACGTTTTCTATAATTTATAGAAAAATTGAATAAATATTAGTTATATAAATACATTCCAAAAATGTATGACAATCCATCCCCTGAAAGACAACTTGCGTTAGCTCGCCGTAAAAGCTGGCTAGCTGAGCTAACAGCCGAACCTCTATTCATTAGGACTATTGCCATAAATATGGCATACTTTTCCATACTGTTACCACGATGGAAAATACTAGAAGCTACAAGCGTCGCATACAATCCAAATATACATTTAGAACCATGGCAAAGACAAGTATTACTTGTTTGTAATGGTCTCACTCGTACTCTTGTTAGCAGAGTTCTAAAGCTTGGAGATCTTATAATTAGAAATCAAAACAGACTTGTTTGCGCTGTTTTATCAAGGTTCTTAATAGAAAAAAAACCAGAACTTAAATGTGTGGCAACTCTGACGGGGCACAGCGATAAAGTTACGTCTGTTGCGTTTCATCCAACTGCGCCCCTTTTGGCAACTGGCTCCGAAGACAACACCGCGAAGTTGTGGCGCTTTTCACCCGACGGTACGGCAGCGACTTGTGTGGCAACTCTGGCGGGGCACAGCAACAGTGTTTGTTCTGTTGCGTTCCACCCAACGGCACCCCTTTTGGCAACCGGCTCCTGGGAGGCCGCAAAGTTGTGGCGCTTTTCACCCGACTGTATGGAAGCTACTTGTGTGGCAACTCTGAAGGGGCACTGCTACAATGTTATGTCTGTTGTGTTCCACCCAACTGCGCCCCTTTTGGCAACTGGCTCCAGAGACAAGACCGCAAAATTATGGCAACTGTCACCTGACTATAAGACTGCGACTTGTGTGGCAACTCTGGCGAGGCACAGCAGCATTGTTAATTCTGTTGCGTTCCACCCAACAGCACCCCTTTTAGCAACTGCCTCCAGCGACAACACCGCAATGTTGTGGCGTTTTTCACCCGACGGATCGGCAGAGACTTGTGTGGCAACTCTGGCGGGGCACAGCAGCATGGTTTATTCTGTTGCGTTCCACCCAACGGCGCCCCTTTTGGCAACTGGCTCCTGGGACAAG
>Ga0169931_10012274_pt1 | contig 11911 bp, 9 predicted proteins | sample Kivu_15m_20L_FD_129675 | JGI IMG/M metagenome (GOLD analysis project Ga0169931, IMG submission 129675) | Freshwater microbial communities from Lake Kivu, Western Province, Rwanda to study Microbial Dark Matter (Phase II) - Kivu_15m_20L... | ecosystem: Environmental > Aquatic > Freshwater > Lake ...
CCGGTTACGCGCGCGTTGCACGAAGACGTCATCGAACTGTTCGGGGAAGATTTGGCGTCGCCGCACGGCGAACTGGTTACCCTCTCGACGGCGCTCGAACGAGTCGTGAGCGACGCCTCGCACGGCGCACAACTCGCGTACATCGAAACGGACTACTTCGGCGGGATGGGCACGCAGGCCGCGATCGGATGGGAGAGCGGCGCGGTCGTGTGCGTGCCGAACCACGGCGGCCCGCCCATCAACACGGTGCTCGCGTGGATGGGTGCGGTGGCGAACACCGGGTCGGACGAGTTCGACGCGCTGCAACTCGGCAACTACCGCGACACCGACAGCGTCGCGGAGCGGTTCGGGAAGCCGGTGCGCGGGTGAGCCGCCTACTTCGGGCGGCGGATGTACTTGCGGAGCAGGTCGTTCGCGGCGTTGCTCATCTCTTCGCGCGTTTGGGCCTTCTTCGGCTTGTCGTCGGTCTTGCCGTCCTTCGCGCCTTCGGCGGTCGCGCCCGCGGGCAGCGGCATGTCCATTACGGTGCTGCCGTCCGGCACCGCACCGCCGGAACTGCTGCTGTCGTCGTCGTTCTCCATGTTGAGGATCATCGCGGCGATGCGATCCTCTTCGGACTGACCGGCGACCGGCTTCACCGGGGGCTTGGACGCGGGGTTCGGCGTGGTGTCGCGGGCCGGCGCGGTCCCGGGCTTGGACCCGGCCGACGCGGCCTTCACCGCGGCGAGCGCGGCCATTTCCTTCGAGCCGGGCAGCGGTGTGCCGTCGGCCTTCGTCACCGTCGCTTCCACTTTCAGCGTGAATTCGAGCGGCCCGACCGCAATCGCCGCACCGTTCTCGACTTCCACTTCCGTGCCTTGCACCAATTCGCCGTTCACTTGGGTGCCGTTCGTGCTACCGTAGTCCTTCACGAAGACGCGGCCGTTGCGAATCAGGATGCCGCAATGCTGCTTGCTGATGGCTTGGCTGGCCGGGCGCAGGTGGCACTGCGGGTCGCGCCCGATAATGAACTCGGCGATGGTAATCGGAATCGTGCGGCCTTGGTGTGCGCCCGCTGCGACGACGAGACTGACCTTCATGGGTTTCCGCCTTCAGACTTCAGACGGTGACCGCGCGCCCTTAGCGCGGCGAACGGGAACGCGGACGCGAACCGGAGACCGCTCGCGGGCGTATGCGAGGAGCCGCCCTTCTTGCCGTGTCCCCGAACCGGGGTACCCTCAGACAGGGTGCGAGTACGGGTTAACTCGGTCAACCCGGCGAGAGTATTCAAATTGTATGCACGCGGGGCGACACGATGCAACGGCCACTTCAACCGATTCCTCACAACCCTCACACTTTTCGCCGAGTCTTAACCGCTCTGCTTCTCTACTGCGCGACACAAACCGGGTGCGGCCCATACGGCCCGACCGGCTTTAGCGCGCCCAAACGCGCCCACGAGGGCGTCACTCTGACCGCGAGTTGCCCCAACCGCGAACTGGCGCGCGCCCTTGTGCCGATGGTGCGCTCGTGGGAGGCCCGAACCGGCGCGAAGGTGACGCTTTCCGACGCGCCGATGGCTCCCGAAGGCGCCACCGACATGGGCGTGATCTCCGCGACCGAACTCGGCGCGTGGGCCGACGCCGGGCGGCTCGCACCGGTGCCCCCGGCGCTGCGCACCGATCCCGCGTTCCAGTGGCGCGACCTGCTCCCGGCGTACGGCGAGCGCCTCGCGAACTGGGGAACCGATACCGTGGCGCTGCCGCTCACCGGCGACTCCGCGGTGCTCGTGTACCGGCGCGACCGGTACGGCGAACCGGCCGTGCGCGCCGCCGTGGCGAAACGGTTCGGCCCCGCGCGCGTGCCGGGCCCGCCGGGGTCGTGGGAGGACCTCGCCGCGCAAGCGCTGATGTTCGCGGAACTGGACAAGAAGCCGAGTCTGTCGCCGCTCCCGGCCGACGGCGCGCAACTGCTCGACCTGTTTTCGCGGGCCGCGGCGTGCTTCGACCGCAAGGCGCTCTCCGACGCCGAGAGCGGCGGCGCGACCGACCGCGAGGCGCTGGCGTTCCACTACTCCGCGACCACCGGCGCGCCGCGGGTGAGCGCCCCGGGGTTCCGCGCGGCGGCGCAGATGTTCGCCCGCCTGAGCGCCGGCGGCGCGCTCCCACCGGGCACCGCCCCGGACCAAGCGGCGGCGCTGGCCGAAGGCCGAGCGGTGTTCGCGCTCCTGAGTTTGGGGGAACTCGCCGAGGTGCTCAAGACGGGCCCCGGCCCCGCGGCGCGGTTCGGCATCGCGCCGGTGCCGGGCGCGACCACGACCTACGACCCGCGGCAGCAAAAGATGATCGACGGCCCGCCGAACTTCGTGCCCTACACCGCCGGCGGGCAGTTCGCGGTGGTGCGTGCCCGCTGCGCGCATCAAGCGGCGGCGTTCGAACTGTTGGCGGAACTGGCGGGACCGGCGCGGAGCGCGGAGTTGGTCGCGGCACCGGGGCTGAACGCCGGCCCGACGCGCGGCGCGCACTTGGAGCGCGACCGTCTCGCGCCGTGGCTGGCGTACGGGTTGGACGCGGAGCGCACGCGCGACCTGCAAGACGCACTGCGCACCTTCGCGGGCGTCTCGGTGCGCAACCCGACGCTCGCGCTGCGCGGCCCCGACCGCGCGGCGGTCGTGAGCGCGCTCGCCCCGCCCTTGCGAAGCCTCACGACGGGCGCGCAACCGGACGCGGTGATCGCGGAAGCCGAGAAAGCGTGGCTGGCGGCCGACGCGCAGTTCGCACCGGACCAACTCAAGCGCTGGCGCGCCCGCGCCGCCGGCGCGAACTGAGTGCCGAGCCGCGCCAAGTGCGCCCCGTATTCTCATTGGTTCACGCGAAGACGCACCCCCCTCCGCGTGAACCAATTCGAGTAGGCGGTGAACCACCCGGCGGAGCGGGTGAACCACTTTTCCAGCAGGTAAACCAGTTCTTCCCGCTCGCGCGGTGCCGACCGCGGCAACTCGGTTCAATACGCCGGGATCGCCACGCGCTCGCCGCTCAGCGCGCTTTCGTGCGCGCAGATGCCCACGAGCGTCCAGTTCGCGCTCGTCGCGGCGTCCGGGAACGCCGGCTGTTCGCCCAGCACCGCCATCAGGAAGTTGTGCGCCAAGTGCGGGTGGCTGCCGCCGTGCCCGCCGCCCTGCACGAAGCTCAGGTGCGTCGCGTCGTGGATCGCGCCGGTGAACTTGCGGATCGGCTCCGGCAACCGCCCGGCGAAGTCCGGCACCTTCACGCGGCGCGGAATCTGGTGTTCGGGCAGCCCGCGCATGTGCAACACCGGGTCTTCACCTTCCAACTGCTGCCACTCGAAGCTCACGTTGCTCGCGGTCACGTCGAAGCTCTCGCGGTACTGCCGCGCGGTGTCGTACAGGCTGCGCGTCACCTCGGCGCACACGTCGCTGCCGCGAATCTTGAACGTCGCGCTTTCGACGGCGAACGGCGACCCGTAGATGCCGTGGTACTCGTCGCGGATGCGGCCGGAGCCGTGGCACACCACACTCTCCGCGTGCGCCGGCTTACCGGGCGTGCTGAGGATCGCGAGGCACGGGCTGACGCAGTGCGTCGCGTACCACATCGGCGGGAGGCCCGGCCAGTAGCCCGGCCAGCCGTCCATGTCTTGTTGGTGCGAGCCGCGCAGGAACTGAATGCGCCCGAGCACGCCGCGGTCGTACAGGTCTTTCGCGAACAGGTACTCGCGCGCGTACACGACCGTTTCCATCATCATGTACACTTTGCCGACCTTGCGCTGAAGCTCCACGATCTCCTTGATCTGCTCCTTGCTCGTCGCCATCGGCACCGTACACGCGACGTGCTTACCCGCCTTCAGTGCCGCGATCGTCTGCGGGCCGTGATCGGGGATCGGGCTGTTGATGTGAACGGCGTCGATGTCCGGGTTCGCCAGCATCTCTTCGTAGCTGGTGTAGCGGCGCTCTTTGGGGATGCCGAACTTGTCGCCGCAGGCGTCCAGTTCCGCGCGGTTGCGGCGGCAGATGGCGAACATCTCCGCGTCCGGGTGCGCCTGATAGATGGGGATGAACTCGGCCCCGAACCCGAGGCCCGCGATGGCGACCCACACCGGCTTGCGACTCATGTGAAGCTCACTGAGCAGAGGGGAGGAACTTGCACGCAGATTACGACGCCCCGCGCGCGCGGGCAACAGAGCGCGTGCCAAGTTCCGCATCGCGCACACAGGGCTTCCGCCCTGTGCTATGGAAGGCAACCCGCTCCACGGGTGCTCAGACAGCGCGAGTTTTCCGCCCCAGAGGGCCGGCTTACATAGCACAGGGCGGAAGCCCTGTGCGCGCTGTCGTGGTGGGTCGCGCCCTTCAACTGAAGGGAGAGAAATTACGGTCAGGTTGCTATCAACCGAATCACGTTCAAGATTTCGTCTCCGGTGCCCCACACGAATATCGCGCCGAATAGCGGCGCGCGCGACGTGTTTGAAGCCGCGCTCACGGAGCAGCGCCGCGATTTCGTCCGCTCCTACCGGAACCTCGAAGAGGGCCAGCCGTTCCTTGTCCGCTTTCTTCGGTTCGTCAGCCCGCGGCGCACTTCCGGCGAAGAGAGCGACGCATATCACAGCGACGAACGCACGAATCGCAACCATAACCGGCACCTCCACAAAGGCGGTCCGTTTACGATGGCCGGGGAGCGTGCCGAATTGCAACGGAAAGAATGGTGAGTGTTCGGGGCGTCAACCGTACAGCCACACATCCACCTGTTCGCCCGCGGGGAGCGCGGCGCGGTTCGCGGGCACCAGCACGAACCCGTCGGCTTCGACAACTGTGCTCAGCTTCGACGCACCACCGCTCGGAAACGGCTCGGCGAAGCCGTCGGCGCGGATACGCACGCGAACGTAATCCACGCGCCCGATCGCTGACGGCACTTCTGCGGAAAGCACGACGCGCGTGCGCGAATACGGCAGGCCCGGTGCGTGACCGCCGAGTTTGCGCACCGCGCGCGACGCGAACAGGTCGTAAGCGCACAGGCACGCCAACGGGTTGCCCGGTAGCAGGAACACCGGTTTCCCGCGCACGAACCCGATTCCCGTGGGAGACGCCGGGCGGACCGCAATTCCGTGGACCGCGAGTTCGCCCAGCGCCGCGACCGCGAGCGGCGAGTGGTCTTCGCCGCCCACCGACGTTCCGCCGGTGAGCAGCACCACGTCGGCTTCGTCGCACGCGAGCGAAAGCGCGTCGCGGGCGCGCGCGAAGTCGTCGGGAACGTACCGCGTTGGGAGGATGGTCGCGCCGTCGCGCGCCGCAAGCGCTGCAAGCATCGGCGAGTTGCTGTCCACGATGCGGAAGCCGTCCGGCACCGCACCGGGAGGGAGCAGTTCGTTCCCGGTCGCCAGCACCGCGACGACCGGCCGGCGGGTCACTTGAACGCGCGCAACGCCGACCGCTGCGAGGATGCCCGCGTCTTGCGGGCGCAGCGCGCGACCCGCCTGCAGCACCTCAGAGCCGAGTGCCACGTCTTCGCCGACGCGCGCGACGTGTTTGCCCGCGGGCACCGGCTCGTTCGCGCGAACGCTCGCTTCGCCGGCCTCCGCGAGTTCGACCATCAGCACCGCGTCGGCCCCGGCCGGCACCGGCGCGCCGGTGGTGACGCGCACCGCTTCGCCCGCTTCGAGCGCGCGCGCGAACGGCTTCGCCGGCAGCGCCGCACCCGCCAGCGCGAGCGCGCGGCCGTCGGTTTCGCACGCGCGGAGCGCGAAGCCGTCCATCGCGGCGCGCTCGAACGCCGGCACGTTCACCGCGGAGCGCACCGGTTCGGCCAGCACGCGCCCCGCGGCTTCGGCGAGCGGCACGCTCTCGCCCGGGAGCCGTTCGGCGCGCGAATCGATGACCGCGAGCGCGGCGTCGAACGGCGCGCGCGAGCCGAACCCGCGGTTCCGCACGTCGGTGAAACCCGGCTTGCTCATTCCGCCACCCATACAACCGGTACAACCCGAATTCGTTCGCCAGTTTCGCCGACCGGCACAACCGCCCGACTCGCGGGAGAAACCGCGCGGTTTCCCTCAAGCCCGCGCGCGGTCGCGCGCAACCCCGACCTACAGTTTCGTGTCACGTGCGCGAAGCCGCCCTCAGCGCCCCAGACGGAGCCAATTGTGTTCACCAAGCGCTTCCTGTTGTTCGCTCTCGCGTTCCTCGCGGCGTCGGCGCTCTCCGGGTGCAACTGCCGCCGCAACTGCAACTCGAGCGGCAGCTTCGCGCCGCCCCCGTGCTGCCCCGGCACGAGCGGCGCGCTGCCCCCGGGCGCGGTCCCCGCGCCGTAAGGGCGGCCACACCACCGCTACGACCGTACCGCCTTCGCCGACCCGACGGGTTTGCCCCGTCGCGCGGTCCCGTTCAAGTTTACCCGGCTTTCCGGTGATTCTCGTTCGCGCCGGTTGCTCGGCCCGCGCGCCCGCGCACAATTCGTGCGTCGGCAGCGGATCGCCGCAGCCCGTTCGTAACGGAGTATCACCATGAAGAAGCGCCACTCGTTCGCCGCCTTCGCTCTCGCGGTACTCGCCTTCGGCAGCGGTTGCGGCTGCCACCCGGTCCAGCGGTTTCGCGCCGCGTTCCCGTGCGCGCCGTGCGCCGTTCAGCGCCCCATCGTTCACCGCGCCCCCCTCGCCACGCCCGCCGTTCCGCTCGTCGGCGCGCCCTGCTCGAACTGCGCCCCCGGGCCGGTTCAAGGCGTGCCGGTCGGGTTCGGCCCCGTCGGGCACGGCGACCTGCTGCCCGTGACCGGGCCGATCCCCGGCATCCCGACGTACAGCCCCGGCTTCGGCGTGCCCACCATCGGTGCGCCGATGCCGATTACCCCCGGCCCGACCGTGATCCCGCACAGCGAACTGCCCCAACCGATGCCCGCGCCGAAGGGTACCGGTCAGTAACTCGCTTTTGAAGCACGCGCGAACGGCACCCTCACGGGTGCCGTTCGGCTTTTGCCGCGTCACTTTTCGCCTTCTCCTCGGCCGAACTGCCCCGCAGGTACAGCGGTTCCAGCGCGAACAGGTCCTCGCGCGTCAGCGGCTGCACGCGCATCCCAACGGCAAAGGCGCTGTCCACGCGCGCCTCGCGGTCCGCTTCCGGCACTCGCGGGCAATCCGGCGGAACGCGCGCATCGTACACTGCGACGCCCGGCCCGCTCACCCACGCGCCGTTCGGCAGTTCGTTCAACCATTCGCCGACGCCGAGAATGCGCAACTCGGCGAACGGCACCCACCCCGCGGCCGTGCGGTCGAACCGCTGAACGTACACCTGCTCTTGCAGCGCATCGGCGATCACCCACACGCTCCGCGCCTCTGGCGGCGCTTGCTCCGCGACGGCCGCGAAGGTGTCGATGGCGCGCAGTTCGCACCCGAGCGCGTACGCGAGCGCCTTCGCGGTCGAAAGGCCGACGCGCAGCCCCGTGTAGCTGCCCGGCCCGCGGCCGACCACGATTCCCGTCAGGTCGCGCGGGGAGAGCGCTTCGGCGCGCAACATGCCGTCGATCGTTGGCACCATCTCGCGCGCGTGCCGCCGCGCGGTGTCCAGTTCGGCGCGCCGCACGATTGTCCCCTCGCGCGCCAACCCGACGCGCGCGACGCGCCCGGAGTTTTCCAGAATCAGCCAGTTCCCGCTCATGCGCTTCCCACTTGCGTTCGCGAACCGCACAATGTGTGAATTCTAGTCGCGCGGGGGAGAAGGAATGTCCGAACCGGCGAAGATGCACATCGACGGCGCGTCGCGCGGGAACCCCGGGCGCGCCGCCTACGCGGTCGTTCTGGCGCGCCCCGGCCACGCGGTGGTCGAAGAAGCGGACGTGATCGGCACCGCGACGAACAACGTCGCCGAGTACACCGCGCTCGTAAAGGGGCTGGAACTCGCGCACGAACTCGGCGTCACGCGCCTCGCCGTGTTCAGCGACAGCGAGCTGATGGTGAAGCAGATGAACGGCGAGTACAAGGTGAAGCACGCGGACATGCGCCCGCTGTACGAGCGCGCCTGCGCGCTGCGCGCCAAGTTGGCGGAAGTGACACTCACGCACGTGCGCCGCGAACAGAACAAGCGCGCCGACCTGATCGGCAACGAAGCGCTCGACGGCAAGCCGCGGAAGCGCGGGCAGGGCGGGGCTTTGCCGTCCACTTCGCAAGGCGAGGTGACTGCGACCGCGAGACCCACCCCCCCGGCCCCCCTCCCTGAAGGGAGGGGGGAGAAAGAGCCTGTCGAACTCGGAAGCTCGCACGGCGCGCGCAGTTCTGTCTCCCCCCTTCCCTTTAGGGAGGGGGGGCCGGGGGGGGTAGGTGTGTCAGATCACGCCGTCCGCCCCGACGCGCTCCAGTGCCTCGCGGACGCGGCGCGGCACTGGGCCGAACACGGGCTGAAGGGACTGCCGCCGGAAGCGGTGTGGGACCAACTGTGGTCGCTCATCGCGGAAGCCGGGCTTCTCAAAAAGAAGGCGAAGTGACATGCCGGACCTTCTCTACTTCGATTCGATCACCGAGGCGGAGTTGCCGCTCGTCGGCGGGAAGGGGTTGAGCCTCGGCAAGACCGCGCGCGCCGGGCTACCGGTGCCACCGGGGTTCGTCGTCACAACGCGCGCCTACAAGCGGCTCGCCGAAAAGGGGCTGCGCAGCGATACGGACCTCACAGGCGCGATCGGCGTGGCGCTGCTCTCGCTCGGCGACGGCCCGGTCGCGGTGCGCAGTAGCGCCACCGCCGAAGACTCGGCCGACACCAGTTTCGCGGGCCAGCAAGAAACGATCCTCGGCGTAAAGGGCACCGACGCGGTGCTCGACGCCATCGAGCGGTGCTGGCGCTCGCTGTTCACCGCGCGCGCGGTCGCGTACCGCGCGCGGCAGAACGTGGACGCGGCCGACGTCGCAATGGCCGTGGTGGTGCAGGTGCTGGCGCCGGCGGAAGTGGCGGGCGTGCTGTTCACCCGCGACCCGCTCGACGCGAGCGGCGCGCGCATGTTGGCCGAAGCGTCGTGGGGGTTGGGCGAAGCGGTCGTCTCCGGGCGCGTGCAACCGGACCGGTTCGCGCTCGACCGCGCCACCGGTGCGGTGCTGGACAAGCAACTCGGCTCGAAGGCGCTGCGCATCAGCGCCGCGGGCGAAGAGCACACGCCGCCGGACCTTCAGCGCGAATTCTGCCTCAGTGACAAGGCGCTGTCACAGCTCGCGGATCTCGGGCGCAAGGTGGAAGCGTTCTACGCCGACCCGCGCGACGTGGAGTGGGCCTACGCCGGCGGCACCTTCCACCTGCTGCAAGCGCGGCCCATCACCGTCGCGAGCGCCGCGGAGCGCGAAGACGCGCGCAAGGCCGCGGTCAACGAACTGCGGGCGCTTGCCGACCCGCGCGGCACGGTGTGGGTGCGGTACAACCTGAGCGAAGTGCTGCCCGAACCGACGCCGATGACGTGGGCCGTCGTGGGCCGGATGCTCGCGGCCGACGGCGGGTTCGGCGCGATGAACCGCGACCTCGGCGCGAACCCGGACCCCGCGCTCGGCGCGCTCAGCGGCTTCGACCTCGTGGCCGGGCGGCCGATGGCGAACCTCTCGCGCTTGCCGCGCGTGCAGTTCGCCAACCCGCCGTTCGAGTACCCGTTCGCGAAGTACAAAGCGCACCCGCGCGAGGCGCTCGACCCGAAACCGGTGCTGAACCCGCTCGCCGGCAAGGGCTGTTTCTTCGGGGTGCTGTCGCTGCCCGGCACCGTGATGAAGCTCGCGCGCATGGCGACCACTACGAAGAAGCAATCCGAGACGTTCGCCGTGAAATTCGAGGCGGAGTTGGCACCCGCGTTCGCCGGGGCCGCGCGGCTCGCGCTGGCGCGCGACTGGGCCGCGCTCGACGCACCGGCTCTCGCGCGCGAATTCGAGTCGTGGCGGAACGAAACGCTGATCGACTTCGCGCGGCACAGCCTGAAGCCGACGGTGTTCGCCAACTTCGCGTGGAACGAAGTGTACGAGTTGCTGAAGCCGAAGCTCGGCCCGGAGCGCGCCGGGGCCGCGGTGGGCGAACTGAGCCTCGGGGCCGCGCCGCCGGAAGACGCGAACCTGCCGGCCGCGGTGCGCGCTCTGGCGAGTGGCACGCTGGCGCGCGCCGAGTTCTTGGACCGCTTCGGGCACCGCGGCACGAACGAAATGGAACTGGCGCAGCCGCGCTGGGCCGAAGTGCCGCACGAACTGGACAAACTGATTCGCGCCGCGCCCGCAAGCGCACAGGGCACACGACCGGGCGACGCGAACGCCGTCGCCGACGAAGCGAAGCTGACCGGGCCGACCCGCGACCAATTCAAGCTGAGTGTGCAGCGCCTGCGCACGTTCCTCGGCCTGCGCGAAGCCGGCAAACACTACCTGCTGATGGGCTACGCGGTGATCCGCCGCGCGCTGTTGGAACTCGACCGGCGCTTCGGGCTGAACGGCGGCATTTGGTTCCTCACGCCCACCGATCTTCCCGATCTGCTCGCGGGGAAGGACGTGTCTTCGCGCGCGAGCGCCGCGCGCAAACAGCGCCAAACGCTGCTCTCGCTCGAAGTGCCGCCGGTGCTGTTCAGCGACGATCTGGACGCCATCGGTCGCCCGCTTCCCGTGCCGCCGGGCGGCACCAAGTTCGACGGTGTGCCGCTCTCCGCGGGTGTCGCGGAAGGGCCGGCGCTGGTGCTGACCGAACCGGCCGCCGCGCCGCCGGAGGGCGGGTACGTGCTGGTGTGCCCGACGACGGACCCCGCGTGGGTGCCGCTGTTCGTAGGCGCGAAAGCGCTTGTGATGGAAACGGGCGGCGTGTTGTCGCACGGGGCGATCGTGGCGCGCGAGTTCGGCCTGCCCGCGGTCGCCGGTCTGCCCGACGCGACCCGCGTTCTGCGCACCGGTCAGCGCGTGCGCGTGGACGGCGCGCGCGGCACCGTCACCGTGCTGGAGTAAAGTGGCACGACGCTCCGCGTCGTTCGTGATCAACCCGGTGCGCGTTGGCAATTCGTGCTCAGAACTGCGACGCGGAGCGTCGCACCACGATAAAGGCACGGCCCAGCAGAGGGAACGAGCGTGAGTGACGAAGCGGCGTTCTTAGCCGCGATCCGGGCCGCACCGGACGACGACACGGCGCGGCTCGTGTTCGCCGATTGGCTCGACGAGCGCGACCGGCTCGGCGGCGAGTTCCTGCGCGCCGAAGTGGCGCTGTCGCGCGTGCCGTTCGATTCGGTCGCGTGGCCGCGCGCGTTCACGCGGTATCGCGCCGCGGCGGCACCGCTTCCTGAAGCGTGGCGCGAAGCCGCCGAACGGCACCCGCTCGCGCACTGGCTCGCGCTCCTCACGCGCGGCGCGTGGGCGCGCCTCGAGCGCTGGTGCCGCAAGTACCACCCGGCACTGCTAAACGACCTCGCAGCCGGTGCGACCGCCGCGCAAATCGACGCCCTCGAACGCGCCATCGGCCAACAACTCCCCGCCGACGTGCGCGAATGGTTCGCCCTGCACAACGGTTGCGGCAACCTACTGTTCGATTGCGAATCGCTTTCAACGGCTGGCGCGGAAAGCGATTGGGACTTGTGGAGCAGCGTCGCGGGCCACAACGAAGAACACCGAGACGACATGCGGTCCTTTCCTCCCGAATCTGTTGCTCTGGATTACACAAATGCCGGTTGGGTGCCTCTCACGAGAGACGCCGGAGTGAATCACATCGGCTTCGATCTGGCACCCGGTCCGAAGGGCGTGCGCGGGCAAGTCATCATCTTCGGTCGCAACGAAAACGAGAAGTGCGTGCTCGCCGACAGTTGGGGCGAGTTCCTTTCGGATTACGCGACGTTCCTAGTACTACAGCGCCGGTTACTTATTCCTTCGCCGCCGGCTGCGTTTGGCCCGGCGTTTCCGATGGCTCTCTGCCGCGCGTCGGTTGCGGTCCCGCCGCCAATCCGACCAGCGGATGATC
>Ga0169931_10012275_pt1 | contig 11911 bp, 13 predicted proteins | sample Kivu_15m_20L_FD_129675 | JGI IMG/M metagenome (GOLD analysis project Ga0169931, IMG submission 129675) | Freshwater microbial communities from Lake Kivu, Western Province, Rwanda to study Microbial Dark Matter (Phase II) - Kivu_15m_20L... | ecosystem: Environmental > Aquatic > Freshwater > Lake...
CAGCAGTTGGCACGAAAGCGCCGCCTCGCGCGGATCGGCCCGCAGCATCATCAGGTGCGCGTACGCGCCCTCGATGAAGTTCGGCAGCCCCGAATACGCGTTGTGGGGCAGCGGCTTGAAGCGACCCCCCAGCGCCCACTCCCGAGGAACCTGCAGGTGGTAGCTCAGCGCGTCGTAGCCCCCGAACTCGGTGGACCACAGAAAACCGGCGGGCACCATGCTTGCCACCAGCATCGCGCCAGCCGCAACTCCGATGGACGACGAGAGCCACACGGGCTCGTCGCGCTCCGCCGCCGCAAGAAGATGTCGCCCGAGCATCCACCATCCAGGCGCCAGCAGCAGGAGTCCGCCGATCAGTCCCAACTGGAACAGTCCCAACGTTCCCGCCCACTGCGTCGCGCACAAAAGCGTCGCCGCGCCTGCGCCGATCTGCACGGCCGATCCCTGCAACCGAAGGGCCGTACCAAGCGCGCGTCCGAGCCCAGCCGCCGAGGCGAACCACAGCATCGTCTTGGGCACCGCCGCAAGCAGCGCGTAGCCGAAGCTCGCAAGCGCGATCCGATCGCCTGTCAGGAGCACCAGCGCGACGGCGCCCGCCAGCATCGTCGCAAGGGCCGCCAGCCACGGTCGGATCGCGCGCCCGGGGGCCGCTTGAATTTTTGCCGTGTGCCGGAGCATCCAACGTCAGTGTGCCACAAACCGCACCCGCACGGGCCCGATGTTCATGCCACACCCACCTTCAAGCCGATCCCTTCTCCCGCAGCCACGGATGGCTGCGACCGACCGCGCTTCCGTGCGGCCGGTCTCGGCGCAAGACAGGAGGTCGCATGCTCGTCCAGACCACTCGTTTCGGACCCGTCGAAGTCGACGAATCCAGGCTGCTGGAGTTTCCCGCCGGTTTGCTTGGGTTCTCCCGAGCGCGCCGCTTCGCGTTGCTTCAGCCCGACGAGCGGGGCGTGTTCTTCTGGTTGCAGAGCGTGGAGAGCGCGGATGTCGCCTTCGTGGTCACCGACCCATGCCTGTGGAGTCAGGACTTCACGGTCACTCTTCGCCGCGAGCAGACGGCGGAGATCGGGCTGCCCGAGGGCGTCACGCCGCAGCTGCTCGTGATCGTGAACCGTCGCGATCATGGCATCACCGCCAACATGCAGGGACCACTCGTCATCAACCCCGCCACGCGCGTCGGCTTGCAGGTCGTCCTTGCCGACCGACGCTGGACCACGCGTCACGAGCTGGTGTCGGTCTCGCCTGCCACCCGCGCCGCCACGCAGACGGCCTGAGCACCACGATCCATGCTTGTCCTCTCCCGCCAGCGTGATGAACGAATCGTGATCGGTGACGACGTCGAGGTCGTGGTCGTCGACATCCGCGGCGACAAGGTGCGCCTTGGGATCGTCGCACCGAACACCGTCTCCGTGCACCGCAAGGAGATCTACGAGGCCATCCGCCGCGAGAATCAGGACGCTTCAGGTCTGCAGGGCGACGTCACGCGCTTCAACGGCGTCACGCCCGGATCCGAGGCGATCCGTCGTCTCGCGCAGCGTCAGCAGGGACACGGCGACTCGCGACGCGAGATCGCCTGACGCGCTCGGGCGCGTCCGCACACGAACACACGTACGTCCGACTCAGGCGGCCTTCGCCAGGCGGCCCTTGGCCATCTCGACGAGCGTGTCGAAGCTGGCCGGGTCCTGGATCGCCATCTCGCTGAGCATCTTGCGGTTCAGCAGCACGCCCGAACGGGACAGCCCACCGATCAGCAGGCTGTAGCGGAAGTCGCGCATGCGGCACGCCGCCGTCAGGCGGGCGATCCACAGCGAGCGCATGTCGCGCCGACGAAGGCGGCGATGGCGCCACGCATTGCGGCCGGCGCGCATGAGCGCGACCTTGGCCTGTTGCTTGTGACGGCTCTTGGTGCCGTAGTAGCCGCGGGCCTCGCGAAGAACGCGGCGGCGGGCCTGAGTACGAGCTGCTCCCTTGCGTGCGCGTGGCATGGTTCGTTCCTTTCAGTGAGTCAGCGGGCGAGGCTGCGGTGCAGCACCTTGCCCAGCATGGCGTTGTCGGAGGAGGAGAGGGTGCGGGCGCGGCGGTAGCTGCGCACCGCGGCGCCAGTCTTGTTGCTCTTCAGGTGACGGCTGTTCGGACTGTGGAAGCGCACCTTCCCCGAGGCGGAGATCTTGACGCGCTTCAGCAATCCCTTGTGGCTCTTGTGCATGGGTTCAGGCCTCTTCTTCCCGTTTCGGCGGGTCGATGAGGATACCGAAACCCCGGTCAGGGTCAAGATCCGTCTATCACGGGTTACTGCGCCAGGAACCCGTCCCCAGCCAAGGGGAGTTCGACCAGATTGGGCATCCGATCGGCCCGGTCCACGCCCACAGGCAGGAAGATGTTGTCCCCGTTGACCACCGGCACCACCAGCCAGCGCACCGAGCCATCCCCAAAGAGCACATTTTGGCCCTTCTGGCTGTGATTCCAACTCGACAGGCTGGCGCCCACCGGCCGGCCCGCCCGCCGAAGTTCCAGCACGGGATTGGCATCCGCCACCAGCGGGCGAGCCCCAACGACCCGCAGCAGGAACGGGCGATCCGCCCACGGGACCTGCATGGCGAAGGCGCGCCTGCCCGACCTCGCCGTGCAGCCCGGACAGTTGATGTGATGGTGTCCGCAGTAGCCCTGCACCGAGAGGGACTGCAGGTTCGCGCCGTGGTCGTAGGCGCCCCATTCCAGCATCACGGGCCGCGGCGCATGGCGGGCGATCATGCTGGCGCTCATCGGGAGCGCGTCACGGTGGTCCGCCGCGTAGGACACCAGTCCGGCACTGAGTTCACGAAGGTTGTTCGCGCAGCGCGACCGCATCGCCGACTGTCGCATGTGCGCCAGCGCCGGCCAGGCCACGCCCAAGGCCAGCAGGGCGACGGCCGCGATGCCGCCGAAGTCGGCCCATCGCGCGCGTCGCCGAGGCGCGCGGTCCAGTCGCATGCGCTCGGCCTGTTCGCGTTCGGCGGCGTCGATGCGCGCCAGCGTCGCGTCGATCAGCGATGGATCCGAGGACTCCGTCGGATACCTGTCCAGCACGCGCAGCGCCGCGAGTACGCGCCGATCTCGCTCGTTGTCCACGCGGCCCTCGTCGAAACCGCACTCGACCAGGCGGTCGATCGACGCCGCGTCCTCGTCACGCAACTCGGGCCCGCCACGATGGTCCAGGGGTTCGTTCATGCGACAGGGTTCGTCGTGTCGCGGCGGCCGCGACGCCATCGATCGGCGAACGCGGCCACCGCGGAATGCAGGCGGCTCTTCACGGTGCCCAGCGGGATCTGCAGGATGTCCGCGATCTGCTGGTAGTTCATCTTCTGGAAGTACGCGAGCACGATGATCTCGCGATGCAGCGGCGGCAGGGTGTCCACCGCCTGCTTGACCAGCACGGACTCCTCCTTCAGGGTCAGCGGCTGCGCCGGCTGGTGGATGTCGTCGGCGAACAGATCGATCAACTCCCCGTCGCCGTGCTCGCCGATCGGGGTCTGCAGGCTCACGGCGCGGCGCCGACGGTCCTTCCGATACCAGTCACGAGCCTTGTTGGCCGCGATGGTGTAGAGCCATGGCCGGAACACCCGGGTGGGGTCGAAGGTCGCGCCGGACAGGTGGATCTGCAGGAAGGTCTCCTGGAACACGTCCTCGGCCGCGGCGCGGGTGCCCAGGAAGCGCTGGAGGAATCCGTGCAACTCGGGGCGATAACGCTCCATCAGGATCGGGAACGCCTGCAGGTGCCCCCTCAGATGGGCCGCCAGCAACGCCTCGTCGGTCGACTCCGTGCCGATCGACTCCACCGGTCCAAAGGATGATTCCTCGGCGCCTTTCAAGGCATTTCCGAGCCAAGACAGGGGGTTGATCGAGCGGGCGAGCGAAGCCATTGCATCGTGTTACGATTGTCTTTTCGGCAAGGTTTGTCACGAACCAAGGATTTTGGAGAACTGACCCAAGATGGGTGTGCCAATCAGCCAGATGTGGACCGTCGCGAGCTACGTCCTGCGCCAGCGCCTGGCGGGGCGTCGGCAGTACCCCTTGGTCCTCATGCTCGAACCGCTGTTCCGATGCAATCTGGCATGCGCCGGCTGCGGCAAGATCCAGTATCCGCCGCATGTCCTGAAGCGCCAGCTGACCCCGGCCGAGTGCTTCGCCGCCGCCGAGGAGTGCGGCGCGCCCATGGTCAGCGGTGCGGGGGGCGTGCCGGTTGTTCACCCATCCAACGCTGAGGTCGTGCGAGGGTTGGTGGCCCGCCGGAAGTACGTCTACATGTGCACGAACGCGCTCCTCCTGAAGGAGAAGCTCGAGGAGGGCCTGTTCAAGCCGAGCAAGTACCTCACCTTCAGCGTGCACATGGATGGTCAGGAGGAGAATCACGACTTCGCCGTGTGCCGCGAGGGCACCTTCAAGAAGGCGATCGAGGGCATTCGCCTGGCCGTGAAGATGGGCTTCCGCGTGACCACGAACACCACGCTGTTCCAGGGCGCCGATCCGAACTCGGTGCGCGCGTTCTTCGACGAGATGATGGAGCTCGGTGTGGAAGGCATGATGCTGAGCCCGGGCTACGCCTACGACAAGGCGCCCGACCAGACCGGCTTCCTGCAGCGCAAGGGCACGAACGAACTGTTCGAGATGATCCTCTCGAACCGCAAGAAGGGCTGGCGCTTCAACCAGAGCCCGCTGTTCCTGGAGTACCTGATGGGCAAGCGTGAGTACGACTGCACCCCCTGGGGCATGCCGTGCTTCAACGTGTTCGGCTGGCAGAAGCCGTGCTACCTGCTTCAGGAGGGGTACGCCGACACCTACCGGGAACTGCTCGACGAGGTCGACTGGTCGAAGTACGGCCACGCGAGCGGCAATCCCAAGTGCGCCAACTGCATGGTGCACTCGGGCTACGAGGCCACGGCGGTCGATCACACCTTCAGCGGCTTCGGCGGCATCTGGGCCAACATCAAGGCGATCGTGTTCAACACCTACGCGAATCCCGCGGCGGCCCAGCGGCTTGAAGCCGAGAAGGGCAAGCCGCACGGACCGATCGCGCACCTTGTGCAGCTGGGCTTGGCCACGGATCTCGGCAAGACGGCCGCCTGAACAAGCTGTCTGTTGCGGGTTGTGGGCGGTGGCGCGCGCGATCCTCGCGGCATGGCTTTCGACCGCGGCACTGTCTCGTACCGACGCTTCTCGCTGGAGGGGTGGAAGACCCCGCCTGGACCGGATCTGCTGGAGGCGATGCAGTCCGCCTCGCTGGTCGACGAGGGCGAGGGATCAGGTGCCGGCTGGACCGCGGGCGAGCACCTGTTCGACGCGGCGTTCGAGGCGGAGAACAACCTCTTCGGTGGCGATGTGCTGGCGGCCATCCGGATCGACAGCGACCGCGTGCCTTCGGAGGTCCGCCGCGCCTATCTGCTGTCGGCCATGGCCGAGGAGATGGCCGACGCGGATCGAGGTTCGCGCAAGCGTGCGCGCGAGACGGCGCTGAAGCGTTGCGACGCCGAGATCGCCGACGGCCGTTGGCGGCGACGCAAGTTGGTGCCGGTGCTCGCAAGCTTCGGGGCGAAGGCCGCGCTCGTGCCGGCCAAGGGCGACGCCGTCACCACCGCGGTGCGCACCCTGCTCGAGGAGACGCTGGGCGTGTCCGCGACGGCGCTGACGTCGGGCTCACTGGCCGTGCGACTCGCCGACCAGCATGGACTTGCGGCCGCGGCCTCGGATGCGCAGCCCGAGGCGTTGGGGCCGGTGCCGTCGCGAGACGGCGACAACGCGGATCGTCCGGCGCCGCCGTGGTGCGACGAGAGCCATCCGATGGACTTCCTGGGCAACGCCTTCCTGCTGTGGGCCTGGTGGCAGGCCGAGCGCGACGGCCCGGAGCCCGAGACCGGCACGGTGATCCTGCGCAAGGCCATCGAGTTCGCGTGTCCATGGGACTCGACCGGTTCGACCGTTGTTCGCAGCGACGATCCATCGGCGCGAAGCGAGGCACGCGCCGCGATGCGATGCGGCAAGTGGCCGCGCCGCGCGGGACTGATCCTGCAGCGTGCGGGCGAGGCGTGGGAGTTCACGCTGCAGGCGGATCGCTGGGAGGTCTCCGGCCTGCGCATCCAGCAGACGGAGGCGGCGCCAGCGACGCGTCGTGAGGCGATCGAGATGCGTCTGGCATCGATCCGCGGCTTCGACGCGGCGTTGCTGGAACTGTTCGAGGCGTTTTTGCGCGAGCGCCTTGGCGGAGGCTGGAGCGGGGCGCGCGCTTCGGTCTCGCGATGGATGCGGGAAAGCGAGCCGCGCATCACGCGGATCGCGGCCTTGGCGGAGTGACGCGCGCGACTCAGCGCAACGCTTCGAAGCCTGCGGGCGATGCTTCGTCGGTGCGGCCGCTCGCTTCATCGCATGCGCGAACCGCCTGCAGAAACGCGCGGACGAGTTCCAAGTCCTTGCGTCCTCGCTCGCGTTCCACGCCGCTGGACACATCCACGGCCCACGGACGCACCGCGGTCAGGGCATCATGGACATTCGCCGGCGTCAATCCTCCGGCCAGGATCAGGGGCAGGCTGGGCCACGGGGAGGCGGCTGTCGACCAGTCCCAAAGGGCGCCGGACCCTGCGGCGGGGGCGTCCAGCAGGCAGGCCACGGGAACCCGTTCGTTCGCATCGGGCCGCGCTCCCGCGGCGAGCGCCCGGATGAAGGGGCGCCGAAGTTCCAGTCCAGGACCGTGGATCTGCACCGGACCGGGCCAAGATCGCGTCAGATCGCGCCAGTCCGGCTCATCGCCTCGACCCACCAGGACCGTCCGAAGTGGCATGGTCGCGGCGATCCGGAACGCCGTCTCCGGGGAAACCTGGCGGGGGGAGCCCTGAGCGACCACCACGCCCACGGCGTCGGCCCCAAGGTCGACAATCCGCTGGGCCTCATCCGCCGAACGAACCCCGCAGATCTTCGCCAAGGTCCGTGACCGGTTTGCCGCGACCTGCATCCTTCCTAGACTAGGCGATCCCACAGGAGTCCACGATGAGCCTCGCCACCGCACAAGCACCGACGTTCGACAAGGGTCTTGCCAACACCATCGCCGCCGAGACGCAGATGAGCTTCATCGATGGCGGCAAGGGCGTGCTCGAGTACGTCGGCATCGACATCGACGCGCTGGCCCGCAACAGCACGTTCGAGGAGACCGTGTACCTGCTGTGGAATCGCCGGCTGCCGAATCGCACGGAGCTGGAGTCGTTCACCGCCGACCTTCGCGCGGAGTACGAGCTTCCCGGCGGCATGCTGGACCTGATCTCGAAGCTGCCGCGCGACGCCACGCCGATGCATGCGCTGCGCACGCTGGTGAGCGCGCTCGCGTTGCACGACGCCGAGGCCGACGTGGAGGGCGCCGAGGCGAACGAGCGCAAGGCGATCCGCATGCTCGCGAAGACGCCCGCGCTCATCGCGAACTTCGATCGCTTCCGCAAGGGCAAGCCCTTCGTGGCGCCGGACAAGTCGCTCTCGATGGCCGCGAACTTCCTGTGGATGCTCAACGGCGCGAAGCCCACGGAGGCGGTCGCCAAGGCGCTCGACGTCTGCCTGATCCTGCACGCCGACCACGGCCTGAACGCGAGCACCTTCGCGGGTCGCGTGACCATCAGCACGCTGAGCGACCTCTACTCCGCGATCGTGACCGCGATCGGCACCCTGAAGGGACCGTTGCACGGCGGCGCGAACGAGGAGGTCATGATCATGCTGCGCGAGATCGGCAGCATCGAGCAGGTCGAGCCCTACATCATGGCGCGACTGAAGGCGAAGGACCGGATCATGGGCTTCGGTCACCGCGTCTACAAGGCGTACGACCCGCGCGCGACCTACCTGAAGACCTTCGCCAAGCAGGTCGCCACGGACACGGGCAATCTCTCGCTCTACGAGATGAGCCGTCGCATCGAGGAGATCATGGCGCGCGAGGTCGCGGCGAAGGGCATCTACCCGAACGTCGACTTCTACTCCGCCACCACGTATCACTCGATCGGCATCGACCTGGATCTGTTCACGTGCATGTTCGCCATGAGCCGCATCGCCGGTTGGGCGGGTCACTGCATCGAGCAGCTCGACGGCAACCGCCTGATTCGCCCCGCGGCGGCGTACGTCGGCCCGCACGGGCAACCCTACGTCGCGATCCAGGAGCGCTGAGCGCCCGACTCAGATCTCGATGACCTGTCCCTGCTGCAGACAGGGAATGCTGGTGCACGTGGGATCGAAGGCGTCCGGCATGTGAACGAGTCGCATGCGCTTGCGCACGCTCTCGGGCAGCGCGTTGAGCGGCTCGATCGGCGTGTGCGTGGGCGGCGGGCTGGTCTCGTGCACGATCAGGTGCGCGCCGGCCTCGAGCCACTGGATCAGGTCAGGATCGAAGGGCGTGTCCGAACTCCACGCGAGGATGCGGTCTCCCTCGGTGAAGCGGAGCGCGATGGTCGGCACGGAATGATCCGTCGGGCGGCACTGCACCCGAATGCCGCCGATCGTCGCGTCGCGCTCCGGATCAAGTTCGTGGACGTCGAAGTAGTCGCGAAGCCGCGCCTTGCCGCCCTGGTCCATGGCCGGCCCGAGCCGCTCCCAGAGGCGCTCCGCGACGGGCTTCCAGCAGTGCAGGCGAGGCAGGGGCGTTCCCACGTTCCGGTGCATCAGCCAGCGGCGGAAGCCGACGCTCTCGAGGCCGTTGCAATGGTCACCGTGCAAATGGGTCAGGATGATGTCGTCGATCCGCTCGGGCCAGACGTGCCATCCGGTGCGTTCGCGTGCCTCGCGCATGGCGCTGCCGACCGAATCGGGGCAGTCCAGCAGCACGAACCCCTCGAGCGTCTCGATGACCGCGCTGGAGCCGAAACGCTCGCAGGAGAAGGCGTCGCCCGTGCCGAGCACCAAAAGCCGCATCGGGGCAGGGTAGCAGCCGCTTGCCCAATCGCACGGGAGCGGTGATACTCCCGCGGCTTGCGCAGGATCGCGCTCACGTCTTTGGCCACGTTCGGCGCCCTTGCGGCGTCGGGGGGGGCGCATGCGCAGAACGCCGCGGCGCTTGCGGAGAACATCCAGCGTCAGTTGAACGTCGAGGACACCGAGTTCCGGCAGTCCTTCTTCGCGAACACGCCCATCGCCGAGCGCCTGTTGCTGGAAGCCGGCGGCACGTTCCGCTTCGCCTACAGCCTGATCGACAACGCGCGGAGTCAGGAGCAGCAGGTCTACACCCCCGACCTGCGGCTCTTCCTGCGGGCTGAACTGGATGGTGGCTTCCGCTTCTTCGGCCGCCTGCGCTTCCAGTACAACGACTGGGAATACACGGGCACTGCGGGGCTCGGTCCCGATCCGCGCGAGGACGGATGGCAGTGGCCCATCGGCGAGATCTACTGGGGCACGTTCGATCTTGCGGGTTTCACTGAGTCGCGCACCGGCCGCAAGAGCGTCGACAGCAACCTGATCATCCAGGGCGGGCGCAACTACGTCATCTGGGCGCAGGGTCTGGTGCTGAGCAACTACGTCTACGCGCTGCAGGCCGACCTGATCCTCGGTGACCTGGCCATCACGGGAATGCTGGCGAACTCCGCTGGCTACGACACCGTGGACTGGGACACCTCGCGTCCGGGCTACGACACCGACACGAACCGTCTCTTCTCGGGCGGCAAGCTGGAGTGGCGTGGAGTCGCCGGACACCGGCCCTACGCCTACTACCTGTGGCAGAACGATCTCAATGGCGGCCAGCAGGCCACGCTGGGGACATCGACGTTCCCGATCCCGACCACGTTCCAGTACAACAGTGGATACGTGGGTGCCGGCTCCACGGGCAACATCGGCCCGAACATGATCTACCGGTCGGAGTTCGCGTGGGAGTACGGCACCACCCTGAGCGACCCGCTCGATCCGACGAACCTCGTCACGCTCACGCGACCGCAGGTGGAGAACCAGATCAGCGCCGTCGCGGGTGTGGTGGGTCTGACTTGGCTGGCCCGCGACGCGGGCGACACGCGTGTGGACTTTCAAGCCCTCGCCGGCAGCGGATCCTCGGAGCGGCTCGAGAGCGGAACGACCTTCGCGGGCATCGCGCCCGGCGCGACCGACCACAGCTTCAACTCGCTCGGCTACATCAACACTGGTCTGGCGCTCGCGCCGGAGCCCGCGAACCTGTTCTGTCCCTCACTGGGCCTGAGCAGCAATCTGCTGCCATCGTCGGACTTCCTGAGCGAGTTCCGCATCGGCGTGAATGGCTATCTGTTCACACGCATCCAGAACGACGCGCCCATCAGCATCCAGACCCGCCTGAACGGCAGCAATCTGGTGGGCGGCGAGCTCGACGCCGGCCTGTACTGGCGCAGCAGCAGCGACGTGAACCTGAACTTCCGTTACGGCATCTTCATGCCGAACTCCTCGGTCTTCTTCAACGGTGAGGGCGGCGCGCGCGACTTCATCTATGCGGGAGTCACCTATGCGTTCTAGCGCGCGCATCTGCATCCTGCTGCTGCTGCTTGCGCTGGCCGGCTGCAAGCCGTACGTCATGAGCAGTTCCGCGGTGGACACGTACGGCAAGGCCGATCAGGAGATCGAATTCCTGGCCGCTGTGGAGAAGATGCCTGCGGTCACCAACAACGACGCGTTGCACGCGTTCCTGCTGCTTCAGGATGGCGATGACACGTGTCCTGACTACGCGACGCGTGTGCAGGAGGGGGTCCGCCGAGGCTGGCTGTCCAAGGGCGAGCCCAAGTTGCCCAACGAGGCGGCGCGTGTGGGATGGATGGCCACGGCCGGTTGCGTGGTCATGGACGTGAAGGGGGGGCTCACGATGCGTCTGCTGGGCCCGGTGCCGCGTTACGCGACGAAGGAACTCGTGTACATGGAGATCCTTCCGCTGCGCACGGAGAACCAGGTGCTCGCCGGCTCGGAGTTCGTCGACTACCTGAACCGCCTGCAGCGCATCGCCGGAACGAATCGGCGGGACAGGCCGGATTCGCCGCTTGGTGTGCCGGCTGGCGAGGCCGCGGTCTCCCCGGGCAACGAGGGCGCGATTCAGGAAGGCTCGTTGCCAGCACAGGGGCCGCTTCAGGCACCGCCCGCGGCGGAACCTGCGGCGCCACCGCCGCCCGTGAATCCCGCGCCCCAGGTCCGTCCGTCCGCAGGGTCAGGCTCCGGCGTGACCCCAGCCAAGGGCTCTGCGCCGGCGTCGCAGGTGCCTGGCACGATGCGCCCGGCCAAGAAGCCGGCGCCCGGTGCCCAATCCGGCGGCGGGGGCTGAGTCCCGGAACTTTTGCAGTTTCTGGCACTTCCACATTGCGTGGAGCACGGGGGAAGCGAAGGTCGTATTTTGTACAGGGGTCCGACGATGAAGAAGGGTCCCGAGTTTCGGTGTGAACCGAGATGGATCGGTGACTGAGGAGCGAACCATGTTGCGAACCACCATCTTCTCGCTTGCCATGCTCGTGTCCACCTGTCCGTCGCTTGGCGACGCGCCGGCTCCGGCGCAGTCGGATCAGGCGTCGGCTTCGGCGAAGAATCTGCAGGCGATCTTCCTGGATGTCGAGGGCAAGGTGCGTTGGCGCGCGGATCAGGGCGCCGCGTGGCGGGATGCCCGGGTGAACGATCTGTTGAACGAGGGTGCGGAGATCCGGACCGGCCTGCGAAGTCGCGCAGCGCTGCGCGTGGGCCGCAACGCCACGATCCTGGTGGATGCCGGGACCTCGTTCCAGATTCCCCAACTCGAGCAGGAGGGTGACACCCTGCGGACGCTCGCTTCGGTGAAGACTGGACGCGTGGACTTCAAGGTGGACAAGGTCGGCTATTCGAACGACTTCAAGGTTGCCACGCCCCAGACCACGCTGTCGGTGCGCGGCACGGGCTTTGGCGTGAACACCGGTCCGCTGGCCGGTTCGGAGGTCGTCGGCGCGCG
>Ga0169931_10012276_pt1 | contig 11911 bp, 11 predicted proteins | sample Kivu_15m_20L_FD_129675 | JGI IMG/M metagenome (GOLD analysis project Ga0169931, IMG submission 129675) | Freshwater microbial communities from Lake Kivu, Western Province, Rwanda to study Microbial Dark Matter (Phase II) - Kivu_15m_20L... | ecosystem: Environmental > Aquatic > Freshwater > Lake...
GGTGGAAGAGCAAAGTTTATTGATGAAGTCGATTGTCGACTCTTCGCCGGATTTGTTTTATTACCGTGACGAAACCGGCCGCTTTGCCAGCTGCAATAAAATGTTTGAGAAAGTAATAGGTAAGCCGGCCGTTGAGCTGATTGGCCATTATCCTTCCGAGATTTATGCGCCGGAAATGGCCCCGGCGGCCATTCTGACTGATCATGAAGTGTCGGTGAATCAGGCTGAGCTGACACTAGACGTGGAATATCGTACCAATGAAGGTCACATCATGTGGTTCGAGATGCGCAAGGTGCCATTCTTTGACAAGCAAGGGCGTTACATTGGTTTGCTGGGCTTTGGTCGGGATATCACGTCGCGTAAAATCACTGAACAAGCACTGGAGCGTGCCTACCAGGATAAAGGTAAGTTTATTGCTACACTAAGCCATGAACTACGTACGCCGCTCAACGGTATTGTTGGATTGACGCGCCGGTTGCTGGAAACTGATTTAACGGATGCGCAGCGCAGCTGGGCCAATACCATCTTCTCCAGTGCGGAGACGCTCGGCAATATTTTCAACGACATCATCGATTTAGATAAGATTGACCGGCAAGACCTGGATATTTTGCATCAAAGTACTGATATCCATCAGTTTATTGTTGATATTGCCAACTTTGCTTCATTGATCTGCCAGCAAAAAGGTTTGACCTTTAACTTGCAGCAAGTTGGCGAGTTAACCGGCTATCTGCAAATGGATCCAACACGGGTGCGGCAAGTATTGTGGAACTTGCTGAATAACGCTGTGAAGTTCACCGCCCGCGGCGAGGTGCGGTTATATGCTGAATTAACCGCTTCGCATCAGCTGATTTTTATGGTCAGTGACACCGGGATCGGGATATCCGCCCATGAGCAACAGCGAATTTTTGATATGTACTACAAATCCAGTGATGGTCGGCGTTTGAGTATTGTTGGTTCCGGCATTGGTTTGTCAGTGTCCAAAGCGCTGGTGGAGGCGATGGGGGGCGAGATTAATGTCCATAGTGAAATTAATAAAGGCAGCCATTTTACTGTGCGTTTACCCTGTGAGCCAGCCATGGCGCCGGTATTGCAGGTTAGTGCGATCTGCCCTGAGCTAACGGTGTTGTTGGTTGAAGACGTGCCGTTAAACGCCGAAATCGCGATCAATTTGCTGGAACAGCGCGGCCATACAGTTATCCATGCCGAAACCGGTGAAGATGCACTGGCCTTACTGGAAACCGAAGACGATATTGATTTGGTGTTGCTGGATATGCAACTGCCGGATATGACAGGCGATCAGATCGCCCGTTACATGCAAGAAGACGACAACTTTGCGCAAATTCCGGTGGTGGTACTCAGTGCCAATGTGCGTAAAGCAGAGGAGCAACTGGCGGGTATTCAGATCGCCGGCGCGCTGGCTAAACCTATTAATACCAATAATCTTGACCAGGTGCTCAACCGTTTGTTTGCGCCAAGTGCCGCTAAAGCGGCCCGACCGGCTCAAGCGCAAAACGAGCCGGATAGTATCCTGGATACCATCACATTGCAGGATTATCTGCAGTCACTAGGGGTTAGCTCGATGCAGCGCAGTCAGCAGCTGTTTCAGCAATTGTTGCCCGGTTATATCAACAAAATGGTCGAAGCGGTTGCCAATGAACAGCTGGAAGAATTTCATGAGGCAGCCCACAAGCTGAAAGGGGCTGCTGCTTCGGTTGGTTTGCTGTGGGTGCAGCAACAAGCTAAGCAGCTTGAAGCATTGTCAGAGCCAAACTGGCCGGTGCTGGAGCGGCAACTGATTGAATTCCATTTGACTATCGAACGACATTTGCAAATTTTGCATGAGCATATCCAGCAATACGCTAACAGCAAAACCTAAAAAAAAGAGCTCCGGCTGGAGCTCTTTTTTGTTGAAGCAAACAGCTTATTTTTCCAGCTTACCGACAAAACGGTACCCTTCACCGTGGATGGTGCTGATTAACTCAGGTGAATCGATATCCGATTCAAAATGCTTCCGGATACGGCGGATGGTTACATCAACAGTCCGATCGTTTGGCCGCAGTTCACGTCCTGTCATGTGCCGAATCAGTTGCTCACGGGTGAAAATTTTACCCGGGGTGTCCAGCATCAGACGCAGCGCGCGGTACTCACCTTTTGGCAAGCGACGTGACACGCCTTTTGGCGAAGTCAGGTTACGGCTGTTCTCATCTAACGTCCAACCGTTAAATTTAACCACGCTCTTGTGCTCTTCCACCACAGGTTGTGCGACTGTGCGGTTTAATAAATTGCGTGCGCGGATCGTCAACTCGCGTGGGTTAAATGGTTTGGTCAGATAATCGTCGGCACCGATCTCAAGGCCGAGAATACGATCCACTTCACTGTCGCGGCCGGTCAGGAAAATTAAGCCAATATTTTCTTTCTGCCGCAGCTCGCGCGCCAGAATTAAGCCGTTTTTCCCTGGCAAATTAATATCCATCACGATCAGATTGACTGAATTATCAGTCAGTTGCTGATGCATTTCTTCGCCATTGACTGCCTCCAGTACTTCATAGCCTTCGCCCTGAAACAGCTGTACCAGATTCAAGCGGGTCACTTCTTCGTCTTCTACGATCAAAATTACCGGCGTCTGCATGAGATGAACCTTATGTTACTTTTGTATGTTTTTCGAGCAATTTGCGACAGATTGAATGACAAGCGGTTGTCATTTTGCTGGAAATTATAGCTTTCAGCCGATTTGTTAACAAGTGAATTTGTTAACAATTAGAATTATCTAATTAAATGGAAGCTTGATCTGTTAAAGTCGTTATTTATTAGTGGTTTACAGTTTATTGAGTACCAGATCGCTGCTGCTTTTTACGATAACAGGGAAGTCGATCAGGATATCTACGCCTTCACCTAAAGCGCTTTCAAGGACGATTTTGCCATTGAGCGCCTGGGTGACCAGGTTATAAACCAGATGCATGCCTAAGCCACTGCCACCTTCGCCACGCTTGGTAGTCACAAATGGATCAAAAATGCGTTTTCTGATGTGTTCGGGGACGCCGGCGCCATTATCCCGGTAATGCAGCAGACAACGATCCTGCTCAATCCGGACATCAATGCTAATGGTGCCTTGTTCGATGTGCTCAAAGGCGTGGATCAGGCTATTCATAATCAGATTAATCAGTATTTGATTAATCGGACCTGGTTTACTGTCAACTTCCAGGTGGGGGTCACAATCCAACAGCACCTGATGCTGAGTTTTTTTCAGGTTGGGTCGCAGCGATAGCAAAACTTCATTCATCAACTGCAACACATTAAACTGACGGCGATTTTCGTTACTTTGGTCAACCGCGACCTGTTTAAATGAGCGGATCAGACTGGCCGCCCGTTCCAGATTTCGATAGATAATGCCAAGGTTTTCATTGCTTTCACTAAGAAAACGCGCCAACTGGCTTGAAGTCAGCTTCTTCTCATCAAATGCTTTCTGAATATCGGCCAGTTTATCCTGCATTAAGGTAGACGCAGTCACGCCAAGGCCAATCGGCGTATTAACCTCATGAGCAACGCCTGCGACCATTTGGCCAAGGCTAGCCATTTTTTCTGTTTCAACGATTTGGTTTTGGTACTGATGCAATGTTTCGAGTGTATTTAACAAGTCCTGATTGGAGCTTTTTAATGCTAGTGTGCGTTCATTGATTTTAGCTTCCAACCCTTGGTTGAGTTGGCGGATCTCTAACTCCGCTTGCTGCAGTTTATTAATTTGCTGTTCAATTCGCTCCAGCATGTTGTTGACTGCACGCCCTAAGGTTTGCAGCTCTTCAATTTCCATATTTGGCAAGCGGACTGAGTAGTTTTTCTCTTTACTGACTTTTTGCACCGTGTTGAGCAGGGTTTCAATCGGCGAAGTAAATCGTTTTTGCAAAATCCGGCTGACCAGATAAGCACACAGTAGTGCAATGATCGCAATCAACAGATCAAATAAAACCCGGCTTTGAATGTAACTGCCAAGCTCTTCCATCGAGCCGCGGATATAAATATAACCGAGGCGTTTTCCTTCAAATTCAACCGGTTTGGCCAGCTCAATCACATCGCCATCGACCACTGGTTTGAGTAGATCCTCAATGCGTTCAAACTGAGTCGGATGAGGGCCGATATCTTTACGGTTATAACTGGAGAAGAAGGTCAGTTCGCCGGACTCGGCAGCCAATTTATAGATATGAATATTGTGCAGAATATCGACGGCCGCGAAGGATTTCAGCCGGTTCTCTTCAATCTCCGGATCGTCGTACAAAATGCCGGCGACCGAGTTAAATGCGATGATGTTGGCATAAGCATGCAGCTGGTCTATCAGCTTTTTTTGCTGGAAACGTACGTCTTGTACTGATGAAATAGTTAAGGCAGCAAACAAGGTGACGCTACAGATCAGCATCACAACCCAACTTAGTGCAGCTTTAATCGACGTGGTACGTAACATAGATTTCATCTAACCATCCCGGCTATTAGATTACTGCCAACCCGGCCGGTCTGCGCCGACCACTGATGGTACCTTCACAGTAACTTTTTCAGTCCATTGAATAATTTACTCAGCAAATTTAGCTATTTAGCATGGTCATGCCGGTGTATATCCGTTAGCTCTGATGTTATGCATTAATGACCGATTAAGCAAACAGCCTGACAAAATTCTTTCTCTGCTATATAGTTTTTGCCACGCGCCAACTGACAACAGGAGCCCGGGAATGGACTTGTGGGAAAGTTATAAAACCAGCGTGTTTTTATGTCATCAGCCGCTGGGCAATCAAATCAGTTTTGCCATTATCAGCGCACAAAACCCCGAAGGTCGTTTATTGGGGCACGCCAGTAATCTTAGCCTTGACCGTCAGCTCGAACACGTCCTGCAGCAAACCAATTTACCTTGCCGCCGCCTGATAGGCGCTTCACCTGATTTGAGTTTTCAGGAATCCAGCTGGGCGGTGTTATGTGACAAATCCAAAGCACTGGAGCTGGCGCGCCGTTTTGCTCAAAACGCGATTTATTGGGTAGAGGCGGGGCAGCTTTATCTGGTGCCGGCGTTGTTACGTAACCCCGAAGTGTATTTAGGGGCTTATCAGCCACGCCAGATAGTGCTGCAGGATTAGCTGCGCCGGCTGATGCAAAAATTTGCGGTGTGTCGTTTGCTACACACCGCTGTTTTTCGTTTAGCGCCAAGCCTGCCAGACGATAAAACCATTACTTCGACTCAGCTCAGTAGCTTTGCCAAAGGTCTCTGTTAACCACTGACCATATGGCAGATGGGCGTTTGCGACCAAAGTCAGACTGCCACCCGGTTTTAAATGCTGTTTGCAGCTGCGGATAAAATCCTGACTAATTTGCAGATCCAGTTTTAAACCGCTGTGAAATGGCGGGTTGCTGACAATATGGTCAAATAATGGCAAATCGTCAGTGATACCAGCCTGACAACGTAACTCCGCCAGTGTTTCCTGCAAAGCCAGCGTAGCGCGCGTTGAAGCAATTGCCAGCGCACAAATATCAGTGGCCCATAAATCCAACCGCGGATAACGTTTTTTCAGCACTGCACCGATAATGCCGGCGCCGCAGGCAAAATCCAGTACCCGGCCGTGCTGGATATGGTCCAGCTGTTGTAATAACTGCGCTGTGCCTGCATCGAGCCGGCCATGATTAAACACGCCTGGCAGTGAGCAAAAATCAAGTGCAACCTGCTGTTTGCCAACGGTTGCCTGTAACTGATATTGACCAAATTGGTTAGCCGGCAGTGATGCCTCTGCCAGGCCGGATAACGCAAACCATAAACAATGTTTGGCATTATCCAGCTTGTGCGCATGCAGACCAAGCTTGCTGGCTTGTGCCGGTAAGCTCTTGATGCCGCCTTTGTTATCACCGGTCAGATAAATGTCGGTCTTTGCAGTGATAAAGGGCTGGATCTCTTTTAATAAACACACCAGCTGCTCTTTAGCTTTTGGATAAAAAATCACCACAGTGTCAAACGGCACGCCCTGATGGCTAAAGCGCTCTGCTAACAGAGGGCTGACAGCGGCAAAAGCTTTGGCACTGGCAGCGTCTGTACACCAGACGCTGACCGGCAGACCGCTTAACTCGGCTAATAACTGGTCGGCCATTGGCTCAACCAGCAGAGTATTACCATTTAAATCGCTGAGGTTACGCAGCAGCAGCTGGCTTTGTGGATATAACATCAGACAGTCCGCTTAAACATCAGATCCCAGACGCCGTGGCCTAATTTGACGCCGCGATTTTCAAACTTGGTCAATGGTCGGTGATCAGGCCGTGGCACGTATAAGCCATCGCTGGCCAGGTTTTGATAGCCTTCGGCGGCGGACATTACTTCCAGCATATGTTCGGCATAGTTTTCCCAATCGGTGGCCATATGAAACACACCACCGATTTTTAACTTGCTGCGGATCATCTGCACAAAATCCGGCTGCACGATACGGCGTTTGTGGTGACGTTTTTTATGCCATGGATCAGGAAAAAACAACTGAACCGTGCTTAACGAGCTATCCGGGATACAATCCCGCAGAACTTCAACTGCGTCGTGTTCAAATAACCGTAGGTTGCTGACGCCTTCAGTTTCGGCTTCGCCTAAACAAGCACCAACGCCTGGTTTATGTACTTCAATGCCGATAAAGTCTTGTGCTGGTGCCGCTTTTGCCATGGCAACCAACGACTTGCCCATGCCAAAACCAATTTCCAGTACGACATCGCTCTGACGGCCAAACACAGTTGGCAAGTCATATAATTCAGCTTGATAGTTGAGGCCCATAGTTGGCCAGTACAAATCGAGGCTGCGTTGCTGGCCTTTGGTCAGCCGGCCTTCGCGCAACACGAAACTGCGAATTTTACGCAGGTATTTGTTTTCATCGCCGTTGTCTGTGGTGTCGGCGATATCGGCGTCTGGCGTTACTGGCAGCTCGTCGTGCTGGCTCATAAATAGGTCTCCGCAAAAATGGCCGCATATTATACCCAAATGGCGGCAAGATGCGAGTTGGAGCCTGGCTGTTGTTTATGGCTACTGGTGGCGATTGGCAAAGCTCCACAGACAATTTAGACTGCCGCCAGTTTTGGCTCTGGCAGACGTTAATGAGTATTCAGTTAAATAAGCAGCAAATTGAAAACTTGCAGGAGCGGGTGATTGGCTGGCAACACAGCCATGGCCGCCATCAGTTGCCCTGGCAGCAGGACGTCACGCCTTATAAAGTGTTGGTGTCTGAGTTGATGTTGCAACAGACCCAGGTTGCCACTGTGATCCCGTATTTTAACCGCTGGCTGGCGGCTTTTCCGGATGTAGCGGCGCTCGCAGCGGCAAGCGAAGATGAAGTGATGCGGCTGTGGCAGGGATTGGGCTACTATGCCCGCGCCCGTAATTTGCAAAAAGCCGCCCGTTACATTGATGCGCTGCAGCGGTTTCCGGCCACGCTGGATGAATGGCTACAGGTGCCCGGCGTCGGGCGTTATACCGCCGGGGCTGTGTTGTCGTTTGCTTATAACAGCTATGGTCCGATTGTTGATGGTAATGTGCGGCGGGTGTATGCCCGCTTGTTTGCTCTTGATGGCGTGCCGAATACCCCTAAACTCGAGAAGCAACTGTGGCAGCTGGCGGAGCAATTAACGCCACAGCAGCACAGTAAAAGTTATGCGCAGGGCTTACTGGATTTAGGCGCCACAATTTGCAAACCACGCCAGCCGCTGTGTGATCTCTGTCCGCTGGCTGCAGACTGTCAGGCACTGCAGCAAAATCGTATTGCTGATTATCCCAATCCAAAACCGAAAAAAGCCATTCCGCTAAAAGATGGCCATTTTTGGTTGGTGAAGCAGGCTGAGCGTGTGCTGTTAGTCAAGCGGCCGCCGGTAGGCATCTGGCCAGCACTCTGGTGTTTGCCAGAGTTTTCGCAAGCGCCGCCAGCGGCTGTGCTGGCCGGCCAGTTTAGCCATCAGTTTACCCATTACAAACTAGCAGCTTCGGTATGGCTGGCACCCGACGAGCATATCGCTGGTGTTGCCGAGCAGCAAACGCAATGGGTTGATACCGGTAATCTTGCTGATTTTGGTCTGCCGGCACCTGTCCTGAGTTATCTGTTGCAGTATTTTTCCGGCAATCCCCTTAGCGCTGGCTAACACTGGCGCTTGCATAAACCGGAAAAATGCCACTGTTTGGCTGTAAATGCATTACAATAGCGCCACTTAGTTAGTGCCTGTAGTTTACGGAGAATACTGATGGCTCGTGAAGTTTATTGTCTCTATCTGAAAAAAACCGCGCCCGGACTGGATTTTCAGTTGTACCCCGGTGAGCTTGGCAAAAAAATCTTCGATAACATCAGCAAAGAGGCGTTTGCGCTGTGGCAGGCTAAACAAACTATGCTGATCAATGAAAAGAAACTGAACATGATGAATCTGGAGCACCGCAAACTGCTGGAAGAACAGATGCAGAAGTTTTTGTTTGAAGGCGAAGAAGTGCAGATTGAAGGTTACGTTCCACAGCAAAAATCATAACGGAGTTTTGCATGGCCCGTCGACTGCCCCCGCTGAACGCGCTAAAAGCGTTTGAAACGGCCGCCCGTCATCTGAGTTTTACCAAGGCTGCGGAAGAAATGTTTGTGACACAGGCAGCCATTAGTCACCAAATTAAAGCGCTGGAAGACCATCTCGGCTTAAAGCTGTTTATGCGTAAAAACCGCTCTTTGTTATTAACTGAAGAGGGGCAGAGTTATTTCCTTGATATAAAAGAGATTTTTCTGCAGCTGCATGACGCTACCGAAAAATTGCTGGCACGGGGCGCCAAAGGTGCGTTGACGGTCAGTTTACCGCCGAGTTTTGCCATTCAATGGCTGGTGCCGCGTTTAAGTTTGTTCAGTGAGTTAAATCCGGATATTGACGTGCGGATCCGTGCTGTTGATTCGGAAGAAGGGTCACTGACAGATGATGTCGACGTGGCAATTTATTATGGCAGGGGCAGCTGGCGTAACCTGCATGCCGATAAACTGCATACCGAATATCTGGTGCCAGTGTGTTCGCCGATGTTACTCGGGCGCAGTCAGCCGTTAAACGAACCGGCTGATCTACGCAATCACACGCTGTTGCATGACGGCAACCGGGAAGCATGGAAAGCTTGGTTTAACAGTCAGCAAATTAAACACGTTAATGTGAATCAGGGACCGATTTTTAGTCACAGTGCGATGGTATTGCAGGCAGCTATACACGGGCAGGGGGTTGCTCTGGCGCACAATGTGCTGGCGCGACCTGATATTGCTGCTGGCCGCTTAATGGTGCCGTTTAACTACGTGCTGCAAAGTAAAGATGCTTATTATCTGGTGTGTCGCGATAATCAGATTGAGCTTGGCAAAATCGCCGCTTTTCGTGACTGGATGATTAAACTGGTGGCGAAAGAGCAGGAAGCCTTTAACGAGCAGCATTTTATCGTGGCGGAGCCACATGACTAACCGAGGCAGGCAGCTGCTGGCGGTGGATTTAAGCTGGCAATTTGTCGCCAGCACCAGTTGCGCCAGTACAAGTCATGTCTGCGCCAGCCACGTCTGCTGAAGGTTGCCTGATGAAAGCAGTTGATGGTTTGACGTTTTACCCGGTGGCAGCACCTAAAGCCACCGCGTTGTTGCTGCATGGCGCCGGCGCGTCGGTGCAATCAGCGTTTTTCGCTGAGTTATTGCCACAGTTGCAGGCGGCTGGTGTGCAGTGCTGGACTGCGAATTTTGTTTATATGCAACAGACGTTGGCTGGGCAGCGTAAAGTGGCCCCCAAGGCTGACAAACTGTTACCGGAGCTAACGGAACTGCTCGATTATGTGCGCCAGCACAGTGGCACTGAGCAGCCAATCTGGCTGATTGGCAAATCCATGGGTGGACGGCTTGCCAGTTTATGGCTGGCACAGCCGCAAGTCGACTTGCGTGCGATCGCCGGCGCGCTGGTGCTGGGGTATCCATTGTGTCCGCCGGCTAAAGCTAAAGATCCGGTTGCGGCAGCTCAGGTGAGCCAGCAGCGAACCGCTCATTTTAGTCAGCTGCAAACGCCGTTATTGCTGGCACAAGGCTGTCGGGACGCCTTTGGCAGTGCCGCCGCTTTAGCACCTTTTATCGTCGGTGCTGCGGCTTGCCAGCTATTGGCAATGCCGGGCGCCGACCATGATTTTACGGTAAGAAAACAAGACCCGTTCAGCCGTGCTGAGTTGTTTGAGGCGCTGTGCCGGTCTATCAACTGGCAGACAGGAGCATGTAGATGGATAAATTCTGGCGCGGCAGTCTGAGTTTGACTGCGCTTTATGCGGCGGTAGTGATTGCGATGGCGGCGGCTATCTCGCATTACTTTCAATACCGCATGGTGACGGAAGAGTTTAGCCGGTTGTTAAGCAGCACTGCTGTGCTGGCGTTTCAGACGTTGGCACTGCTGGTGTTGTCGTTGTGGTTTAGTGCCAATAACGAACGTTTTGGCCGCTGGCAGCAGCGCTTAGTTATATTGGTAGCACTGGCCTTTCATCTTGGCCTGTGGCTGTTTGTCTACACTGTGTGGGCCGGTTTGTTTAATCTGCCGGTCTATGTACGGGAAGTTGCACCGGTTGGCGGTCAACTACTGATTTTTGCTTGGCTGGCGCTTGCTGCGTTGCCCTGGCTGCGGAAATGATATGAAGCAATTATTACTCTATTGTCGTGCTGGTTTTGAAAAAGAATGCGCGGCAGAAATTCAGGACAAAGCCGGCCAGCAGGGTGTGGCTGGCTTCTGTAAGGTCAAACCGAACAGCGCTTTTGTGGTGTTTGAAGCTTTTGATGCCAAAGTACTGAACTGGTTTTACCGGCGTTTTAAGTTAAGTGATTTGATTTTTACCCGGCAGTGGGTGTTGCTTAGTGGCGATTTGCTGGAGTTGCCAGCAGGTGACAGGGTTAATCCGGTGGTGATGCTGGCGCTGGAAGCCGGTATTAAAGAAGCCGGTTCGATTCGGCTGGAATATCCTGATACCAATCAGGGCAAAGAGTTATCTAACCTGGCGCGTAAATTAACAGTACCACTGCGCCAGAGCCTGCGTAGCAGCGGCGTGCTGAAGCTAAAAGAAGATTTAACGGCGCCGGTGATACATGTGTTTATGTTATCCGGCACCGAGGCTTATGTTGGTATGTCTTATCCAGCCAATAACAGCCCGCTGGAAAACGGCATCCGCCGCTTAAAATTCCCGGCTGATGCGCCTAGTCGCAGTACATTAAAGCTGGAAGAAGCCTTTCTGGAGTTTATTCCAAAAGACGAATGGGAAACCCGACTGGCCTCTGGCATGAATGCTGTTGATTTAGGCGCTTGTCCCGGCGGCTGGACTTATCAGCTGGTGAAACGCTCGATGATGGTGGTATCGATCGATAACGGTGCTATGGCTGACAGCCTGATGGATACTGGTCAGGTCCGCCATTTGATGGTGGATGGTTTCAAATACAAGCCTGATCGGAAAAACGTGTACTGGCTGGTATGCGACATGATTGAAAAACCACAGCGGGTTGGCAAGCTGATCTGTGACTGGCTAATCAACGGCTGGTGCCAGGAAAGTATTTTTAACTTAAAGCTGCCAATGAAAAAACGCTATGAAACGGTGCAGGAAGTGCTGACTGAAATGCAGGACACCCTAAAGGCTGCCGGTATTAAAGCGCAGTTTCAGGCCAAACATTTGTACCATGACCGCGAGGAAGTGACGGTACATTTATGTAAGGGCTAAGGTGTAAAGGTTAAGCGCCCCCCAGGCTGCGTGGTCGTCAGGCAAACTACCAGTCTGGTTATGAATAATCATCCAGTCGGTTGATTGTCAGCTTCGAGCGAAAAGCAGAAATTTGGTGGCGCGAATTGCAATCCTCGCCTGCACAGCAAACGTTGAGGGCAGCAACAACGCAGACACGCCGTAAATACGGTCCCTGTA
>Ga0169931_10012277_pt1 | contig 11911 bp, 8 predicted proteins | sample Kivu_15m_20L_FD_129675 | JGI IMG/M metagenome (GOLD analysis project Ga0169931, IMG submission 129675) | Freshwater microbial communities from Lake Kivu, Western Province, Rwanda to study Microbial Dark Matter (Phase II) - Kivu_15m_20L... | ecosystem: Environmental > Aquatic > Freshwater > Lake ...
CGAAAGTATTGAATAGACTGTGACTGAGAAATGGTTCCGCCATCGCTTTTGACCGACTGGACACTGACCATACTTGCCCGAGCGGACGATTATCATTGGTTGCCCATATTTTTTGCTGACTGCGGTCGAGTAAAACCCGGTGTGAGACCGCAATGTCATCAATATGGATAGCTTTGGTGAGTGCTGAAAGATTGACAGACAGGGCTAAAACACCTCCGGGAGGGCCGCTTAACTTATTGCTGATAGCTAGCAACGGATCGGTTCCAAGCCCCCTGCCAATAAATGTATTACTAATATATGGTTCATTTGTTCGCATGCCTTCAACAAAATACTCGCGGTCCGCAACAGAACGGACTGTATTTGTCGCCGGTACATCTGCTTTATAAAAAGCCTGCACGTTGCCGGCCGGATCAGTTATGAGTGCAGAAATGTATTCATCCCGGTGCTCGGTGAGCAACTTTAATGAATTACGCTGCGTGTCAGTGGCAGCTGCCGATATTTGTCGCGACACGACGCTGGCGTCAGCAACATAGCCTGCTAGTTTGGTGCTGATCTGGTTCGCCAGCTGCTTCTGTTCCGATTGCAATGCTAATAAATGCTGAGATAGGTCAAGCACCGTGGCTGCGTGTAAGATCACCGCCAGCAGTATCGTTGCCGGCAATATACTGTACAAAGTGAGTTGATTTGCCAGCCGATTTGCCATGGAGCTGTTAGTCCGCCGACCATAGGGACGGGTGGCCAAATTAGCGATGAGGCTGCTTGCACTGAGGTTGAACCAAAACATGGCTGCGGCCAGCAAGTTATAGTTTAACAGTTGTACCCAATCGCTTTGTAAAGCCGCAGGCAATAGTCCCCACACCACTATGAAGTGACAAGGCAAAAACCATAAAACCAAATGATGTCGTAGAAATCGGAAATGATGCAGGCTGATGTGTAATAAACCTATCTGCAATAAACTGATCAATACGATTTGCAGGTTAAGGACCGGCATGCACACCAGTGGTAATGCCAACAATGCGGGTCCAAAACCAAAAACTCTGACTAGTAACAACAACGCGATATGGCCTGGCAGGAACGGTGTGACCAGCGGGAGTACTATCGCTGGAATGTTCGCGATGATGCCAAAAGTGGTGATAATTAGCCATAAACTGAGCCTGACGTTCATTCCGCGAACTCCGGCAACATCAGTAAAAATGTGCTGCCTTCAGCGCTGCTGTGCTCCAGTGTTAAAGTACCGCCATGTTGTTCCGCGATAGCCCGGCCGATTGATAAACCCAGGCCAGTTCCTTCGCCAACTGGTTTAGTAGTAAAAAACGGCGTAAAAATATGCGGCTGTTGTTCAAGGCTGATGCCGTGGCCATTGTCAGATACTAAAAGTTGCCACCATGGCTGTGTATGCCGCAGTTGCAACTGAATCAGTCCTGCGTTTGCAGGGACCGCCTGGCAGGCATTCAGAACTAAATTCAGGATCAGCTGACTAAGACGTGTAGCATTACCATGTACCCAAGCCGGCCTTTGCTTGATATCGACAGTCAGTTTAGCGCGGTGCTTAATCTGGCTGTTGGCAATACTAAGCGTACTTTCCAGAACTTCAGCCAAGTCGAGAGTTGTGCTGGAGCTATCATCTGGATGGGAGAACTGGCGTAATTGTGTGATTATTTGGCGGGCTCGTCTGGCACCATCCAGTGACTCTTCCAGCAAATCGGCAGCGTCGGCAAACAGTGCGTTGAGATCTGCCTGATCTGCTGATTTTACTTGATGGTATTGCTGCTCAAATTGTTGCAAATAATGTTGCATAGTTTGCAGATTACTGTAAATGTAGCCGAGCGGGTTATTCAATTCATGCGCCACACCGGCTGTTAGTAAACCAATCGCGGCCATTTTCTCTTGCCGCATCATGGATTGCTCTAACCGTTTTTGTTGCTCAACCAGTGCATCCGCCTCCCGGCTTAGCCGGCGATTGTCCAACTCGCTTAAAGTGTTAGCGGCAAAATGACAGACAATTTCTGCTAGTTCACGATGTTGAGCGGAAAAAGCTCCAACCTGCGTGCTGAACAACATTAGCAAATAAACTTGCCGGCCAACCGGGATAGGCAAGGTTAAAGCACAACGGATATCTGGATAATGCTGACGCAGTAATGGTGGCCACCAGGGACAGCGGCTGACATCATAAAAATGTTGGATTTGCTGCAACAAACGTGACAACACATCATCAGGACATTGCCAGTCGCCGGCTGGCTGCGGCCATGCTGCTATCAGGCGATGTTGTTTCAGATCTGCACTAGCTTGCACAACCAGCGCTTGCGTGAAACTTAAGTGTTTTTGCAAATCAATATATAAGCGGGTAAATACCTGAGTCGGATCTTCCAGCGCAAGCAAAGCCTGAAAACTGTCTTGTTGCAACAGATATAGCTGGCGGTAAATTTGCAGTTGAGCATTTTCATGAGTGAGTTGAGCAAGGCGATCTTGTAAGACACAAGGATCATCAAATGGCGGATACATGAGGCTCTGTCCCAAACAACAAGGCTGAAATCATTAAATTGCCATGACGGTTCGAACCATCAGCAAAACAGCCTTGTTCTCCAAAGGTATAAGCAATCAAAAATGGCAGGTCACCCAGCTGGTCACGCACATATTGATGGATTTCATGATAACGGTTGCGCACCTGTAGCATGCAACCGGCACAATAAAATACGACTGCTGCAGCAGGTACAGCCTGATAGCGGAGTTTCAGCGTATCGGCGGCAACACGCACGACATGACCAGCGCGACGAACCAATGCATCCTCGCTACCCATCATCAGATAGAGCTGCTCTCCTTCAGTAACTTCAGACATCAAAGCGATACTGCCATCGGCATAAGTCTCAGCCGGATGGCTTAACAGATACAATGGGACTGGCTGACTGCTGATCACACGACCAAGTGGTACTAAGGCACTTTGAGCGAGTATTTTGTCACCCGACAAGGCCGGTAAGCCGAGTTTATCCAACCAGTTGTTGTATACATGGAGCGCGGGTTTGTGGTCTAGTTGGTAAATTCGTCTTGCCGCTGCCTTAGTTACCGTTGCTTGCAGGTTGAGCTGGTGGTAACCACTGCTGAAAAACCAGCTGATGGGACACGATGGATATAACACGATAAGCACCAGCAAGTCGCGATCAAGTTGCACACCATCAAACTGGCACCATTGACCGTTGATATCATCATCAGCAGAGCTACCGCCAATTACAGGGACATGTGGGCCTGTATTGGTGCTGAGCGCAGTCAAAAGTTGTTCTTCATAGCCTGGGGGCTGCAGACACCAGATAAGTGCCGGTTGCTGGCCTTGCCGATTCGCCTGTACAGTGGCCGTTTGCAATAACTCAGCAACCTGCGCGCTCAGGTTAGCCGCATCCAGCTTGGCGCTGGCGATTCCATATGCTCCAGTCGGGTCGTCCACCAGCAAAACTTGTAAGTGTTGTTGGTCAGCACGTCCGACATCGGTGTTGCTGGTACTGGTCAGGCAGGAACTAAAAGCAACCAATGGAAGTTGTGTATGGTTGATACCAGCCAGCAAGCGGATTTCACGATTGTTACCGCAAGCAATCGCCAATGATGTGGTCGCCGGTAGCTGCGCCAAAGCCTTTGCCAGACACTCAGGTTGTGCGGCATCAAGGCTTAATACAGAAAAACGCGCGGTCATTCGTTTTCCTCCAACAGTAAATCTGTCGCCAATTCGACCGGAACCTGCAGCATTTCCTGGTGTTTAGTTTGATAACGTTGCAAGCTTGCAATCGACTCGTCAGTAAACTGGTGGCCTTTTGGAACCAGTAAAAGTTTATTCTTACTGTACAAATTGTGTTTTAACACCATGCCTGGCTGTACCTCGTCGACGCTCAGTCCTGTAGACGTAACCGGTTCATCACTTAAATTACCATTGGCCAGTACTGCATTCAGTGCGATGGTTACGACCGGATCATACAAAGTCCCTTGTTGACGATATATCATTTCGCTGGCTTGCTGGCTGCTCAGAGCCGTTGGGCTTAATTGACCAATACGGTATAGCCAATAATCTCTGGCGACCGCCAGCACTCTGGCACCAATCGGAATATCGGTACCGCAGCGGGGCTGATCCGCTGTGGGCGCATACTTCTCATATTGTGCGGCGATGAAATCCCGCACCGGGTGCAGGTGCGGTGCCGGAGTCAGCATATCTTCGGCATATTGCGGGTGTTGCAAAAACAGTGTTTTGTCTTGCACTGACAATTTATAAACAGGTTGCTGCAAAATAGAGATCGGCAGTGCCAGTTTACCTAGTTCACAAAACAATCCCGCCTGACGGATTTGCTGGCGCACAGTTTTGTCAAGGCCCAGCTGCCTGGCCAAATTTGCACTGGTTTGTGCAACATTGAGGGCGAACTCGCCGCTGATATGTTCCGTGCTACTCAGCAGGTTGTATAAAACCTGGAGGATTTCGTGATGGGAGCGTTGTTGATGAGTCAGCATCTGCTGTAGTTTTTCTAATGCAGCCTTTAACTGAGCAGTACGCGCATTTACCTTTTCTTCCAACGAACTGTTCAGCTTTTTCATTTCCAGTAGCTGACGTGCAACGGTGGCGGTTAACTGTTTGTTTGCTCTGACCAACCGGAAGTGTTCAAGTCCATCATCTATTTGTTGCAGTAAGTCTGCGTTTTGCCATGGTTTTTGAATGTAACGATGGATCCGGCCGAGATTGACTGCTTCCACCGTTGAGGCAAGATCGGCATAGCCTGTAAGCAATATCCTGTAACAATCGGGTTGAATTTTTGCTGCCTGCGCCAAAAACTCAGCTCCAGTCATTTGTGGCATCCGCATGTCACTAATAATGAGATGAACTCTGTGTTGCTTCATCAGCTCCAGCGCTTCGATACCACTGGTTGCCAGCATCAGCCGCACCTCTTTGGAGGTTAACAGCCGCTGCATCGATTTTAAAATGCTGACCTCGTCATCAACACAGAGGATCAGCGGCACACTGTCCGGGCTAGCGGTATCCATCACAGATGATCCCATTTGTCTCATTTGTCTCTATCAAAAAAAATATGCTATACCTGAGCAAAGTCAAGTCGATGCGGACCTCCCCGATGAAGACCCTACGCCCGAGCGAAATTGCGGTTTATTGTGATGTGCACCAGCGCACGGTGAGCCGTTGGATTTCCAGTGGGCAGTTGAAGGGATTTAAGTTACCCGGCCGTGGTAACTACCGGGTATTGTTAAGCGATTTTTTGCTGTTTTTACAGACGCAGCAAATGCCGATGCCCGCCGCCTTGCTACAAGCGGAACCGGATACTCCGGTAGCTGGACGGGTATTAGTGATTGATGATGAACCGTTTTATCGTCATGCAATTCGACGCGTACTGCAAAATAAAGGTTATTTGGTTGCGGAAGCCGGTGATGGTTTCCAGGCCGGCGTCCATTTAGGCTTGTTTTTGCCTACAGTGGTGACATTAGATTTAAAAATGCCCGGCCTTGATGGCTTTGATGTGCTGCGTTACATCCGGCAGCAACCGGCGTTCCAACATATCCATGTCGTTGTTATCTCAGGTTTAGGCGAGTCAGCCTTGCAGGAAGCTTTATCACTTGGGGCGGCTGCCGCCTTGAAAAAACCATTCGATAACCAGCAGTTGATTGATGTGCTGCGAAAATTAACCGCGAGCTGAGGTCTGTATGCATCAGAAAATTTTGCTGGTGGACGACGAGCCCAATATCCTAAAAGCATTAAGCCGTTTACTAGAGCGACATGGCTATCGGGTTTTTCGTGCCAATAGCGGTCAGGAAGCATTGCAGGTCTTACAATTGTATGCCTGTCAGGTGGTGATTTCTGATTTCAGAATGCCGGAAATGGACGGCGCAGCCTTACTGGAGCGTGTTAAGCAGTTTTACCCGGACACTGTGTGTATGGTGCTCAGTGGTTACACCGATTTTCAGGCGGTGTTGCAGTTACTCAATAGCGGTTCGGCTTTTCGGTTTATGCAAAAACCCTGGGAAGATGCGCACATGCTGCAAGATGTTGCCGATGCTTGTCAGCAATATCGGCAACAACGCGACCAGCAAATCCGTGACCAACTACTGATTAACAGTCAAAATGCATTGCTGGAAGTCAATTCAGCAGGGCAGATCCTGCGTTGTAATGGCTTGGCCGCGGAAGCTTTAGCATGTCCGGCGGCGGCGATCACCAGCCAAAACTGTCAACAGCTATTGGCATTGCCTGCTAACCAACTGGCTGAACTATGGCAGGCTGCGTTGCCCGAGCCGGTTGATGTAAACGTGGCAGGTCTGATGATGCAAGTCGAGCGGCAATTTGCCGATAGACAATGTTTGCTGCTGCGTCTGCAAAAAAATCAACAAGCTGAAGGCGATCTAGAGTCTGGCAGGCTACCGGTTTTGGCAGAGCCTGCTCATATCGAGAGTAAAATCAAGCAGTACCTGGAAGAGGGGCAGTCGTTTGCTTTAGTGGCGTTGCGGTTGAAAAATTATGGTGAATGGGCGGATGTGTTTGGCTTTAGTGAAGCGGGTGAGCTCTTTGCCCGGTTTAGCCAACGGTTGCTGACTGCGACTCTGAAATTTGGCACCTTGAGTTACCTTGCCAATGAAGTGTTTTTACTGCTGCTGCCATATGCGCAAGACGAGCTGCTGGTGCATCAGCAGTTAAGTGATATCCAAACGATGCTCAAACAAGACGAGACCACCAGCGAAACCTGCTACCCAAAATTGTCAATCAGTTATTGTATGGCGCCGCAAGATGGCGACAGTGTCCGGCAGTTGATCACTAACGTATTAATCAGCAACCGTATTCAGCTGAACAGTCCTTTATCATTTTACAGCCGGTATAGCGCACAAATGGCAGACAAAAAACGTTTGCAGTTACAGATAAGCGATGCACTTTATCACGCGGTTGAGCTTGATCAGCTTGAACTTTTTTTCCAACCCAAACTCGATCTGGCCAGCGGTAAATGTAATAGCGCCGAAGCACTGCTACGCTGGCACCACCCGCAGCTGGGAATGGTGTCACCGGCCATGTTTATTCCGGTGGCCGAACAAGATGGTCAAATTAATGAGATTGGGCTGTGGGTGATCCGGCAGATCTGCCGACAACTACCCGCATTGCAGGCATTGGGTATCCACAAAGTTGCGTTTAATGTGTCGGGTGTTCAGTTGCAACAACCCGGTTTTTTAGAAGCGGTTGGCCAAATTTTGCAAAGCAGTGGTATTGACGCTGCAGCGCTGGAAGCTGAGCTGACCGAAAGCTGGATGGTATCAGATTTAGCACTTAGCAATATGCAACTTGCCGGTTTAAAAGCCTTAGGTTTACAAATTGCCATGGACGATTTTGGTACCGGCTATTCTTCGCTGGCCGCGTTAAGCCGGTTGCCGGTTGATGTATTAAAAATTGACCGGCAACTCATCATGGAAATAGACAGTAGCCTTCATAGCCAGAGCATGGTGGGGAATGTAACCCGTATGGCGCATGAATTAGGTTTGCAGGTTGTCGTGGAAGGAGTTGAAACCGCCGAGCAGCTTAGGATCTTACAAGATTTACAAGTCGACGCCATTCAGGGCTTTTATATTAGTAGGCCAGTGCCACTTTCAGCATTGGCAGCGGTTCTCACGGGAGGCCCATATGTCAGTTAATGTGCTGTTTATCGACGATGACATGTTTATGTTAAAGGCCTTGTTGCGGGTCTCACGGCGGTTGGAAGCGAACTGGCAGTTTTTCAGTTGCGATACGCCATTGCATTGGCAAGCTAGTCTGCAACATCAGCAACCGGACATCGTCGTGTGTGACTATTTGATGCCGGGCTGTAATGGTGATGAGTTGCTGGAACAGATCCGCCAGCAGTATCCACAGACGTTGCGCGTATTACTCACCGGCGATATGACCGAGGAGGTATTTCGTGCCGCTAGCCAATGTGCCCACTATGTGTTGGCGAAGCCTTATTCAGAGAATGATTTACAGGCTGTGTTCGACTGCTGGCGGCGCTTATCGCTACTACCGGTTCCTGCACCTTTGAGAGCGACGCTGTCCGGCGGAGTGACTATTGCACCACTGCCGGCTGTTGTGCGGGCTTTAAGGCGTTTGCTTGCCGAAGAGCAGGTTGACTTACCAAAAGTAGCTGATCTGCTCGCCCATGAACCCGTGATCCCTGCGCGGCTATTCCAGCTGGCCAATTCAGCCTTTTTGGGTTTCCAACGTCCGACTCACTCGATGATTGAATGTTTGAAGCGGTTGGGGACACATTTGGTGGAAGCGGTAGTCACCATGATGGCGGTGGAACATTCGATGATGTTTGACCCTGTGTTGCAACGCCAAATTAACGAAAAAGCTTTTAAGAAAGCCATGATAAGCCGGACTCTGGCACAGGCCGCCGGCATGAATAATGAACAACAGGAGCAGGTGTTTATCGCCTCTGTCCTATCAGCTATCGGCCCATTGGCAATGTTGGTGTGCAAAGAGCCGCCGCTACCGGCGACTATGGGCGGTTTTCGGAGTAGGGACCTGCTTGGGCGTTATTTACTCACGCTATGGGGTTATCCGCAGGCCTTAATACAACTGTTGGCTGACAGTGAAAAGGCCGATTATCAGCATTATGGCGACCCTGTCCTGGTGTTGGCATTGGCTGGATTTATTACTCAGGGGGTCAGTGCCGATTATCTCCAGCAAATGGCGGGTCTGATCCATAACGAGTCGTTAAAACAGTGCTTGTTACATTGGCCTGTCTGAGCGGATGATATAAAAAAACGGCATCTTTCGATGCCGCTAAAGGTTGGGTGTTCAAAATGGACTTCAATGACAGCCTGTCGGGTTAACGCGCTGAGCGTAGCGCTTCAATCCGCTTATCCAATGGCGGATGGCTTAAAAACAGCTCAGAGCTCGCAGGCTTAGAAGCAATACCAAACGCCATCATGTTGCCTTGCAGCTGACTTTCATGGTTGTATTTTAACCGCTCTAACGCTGCAATCATTGGGCCTGCACCAACTAAACGTGCTGCACCTTCATCGGCACGGTATTCACGTTGACGGGAGAACCACATGACGATGATGCTGGCGAGAATGCCAAAAATCATTTCAAGCACAAATACGATGACAAAATAGGCGAAGCCACCGCCTTCACCAGACGATTCTTCCTCATCGTTAGAACGCAACATGTTGTCGATAAAACCACCGATCACACGTGCAAGGAAAATAACAAAGGTATTTACTACGCCCTGAATCAGCGTCATGGTCACCATGTCACCATTTGCCACATGAGACACTTCATGTGCTAATACAGCTTCAACTTCTTGCTCGCTCATGTTGTGTAACAAACCGGTGCTGACTGCAACTAATGCATTGTTGCGATTCATACCTGTGGCGAATGCGTTCATCTCCGGGGAGTCGTAGATCGCAACTTCAGGCATGCCAATACCGGCTTGCTGTGCTTGGCGGCGTACGGTGTTTACCAGCCAGTGTTCAGTCGCATTTTGCGGTTGTTCAATGACAACAGCGCCCGTTGAGCGCTTTGCCATCCACTTTGACAGTGCCAGCGAAATAAAAGAGCCACCAAAACCAAATACCAACGCAAGGATCAAAATACCGCCGATACTGCGATTGCTGATGCCAAATACGCTGAAAATAACACTCAGCACGATACCGAGTACTAACATGACCGCTAAGTTGGTCACCAAAAATAAAATAATACGCTTCATAACAACCTCGTGTGTCGCCGTAAATACTCAGATTTTACTTGAATATTTACTGCTGTGAATCAGTTTTAAACTGATGCTTTGTCAGGACATCCCGCAGCATTCTGAAATAACAATGGGGGTGTATTGCACTATTTTCAAGTCTGTTGGATTAGTACACAAAGTGACAGCGCGTATTGGCTGGTAAAATGCTGAAGCAGTGCGAAAAAGGACACAATAACGTTATCACCTGTTTCATCAGAGTATGAGTGGTTTTAGCAATGATACATCGGATAAATGATGCGCCCTAGTGGGCTCAAACCACTGGGCTCCAACCACGTCAAGGTGATGCGTTGTGCTCTAACCAGCTGAGCTAAGAACGCAAACAGAGCATTGCGGCAACCTGGCAGTGCTCTGATGGCTATGCCATAAAATAATTATTTCATGGTAGGCATTGAAAACTGATTGCCGGTGGCTGGGCCTGTTGGCCAGCGGGCTGTGATGGTTTTCATCCGAGTGTAGAAGCGCACACCATCTGGGCCGTGCATGTTGAGTGGGCCGAATATGCTGCGTTTCCAGCCGCCGAAGCTGTGGAACGCCATTGGCACCGGGATAGGCACGTTGATGCCGACCATACCAGCTTGAACCTGCGCGGCGAACTCTCGGGCGGCTTCGCCGCTGGTGGTAAAAATGGCGGTGCCGTTGCCGTTTCGTGCGCATTAATAAGCTACAACCCTTCAGCAAATGACGGCACCCGCACTACAGAAAGCACCGGGCCAAAAATCTCTTCGCGGTAAATCCGCATCTGTGGCGTCACATGGTCAAACAGGGTAGGGCCAACAAAATAACCCTGCTGATGTCCCTCTACCAGAACCACACGTCCATCACATAACAAAGTCGCACCTTGCTCAACGCCACTGTCAATATAACCGCGCACGCGGGCGGCGTGTTCTTTGCTCACCAATGGGCCCAAATGCGGTTCCGGTTGCTCTTTGCTAAAGGGGCCTATGCCTGGGCCGGTTTTGGTTCGGGCTATTTCCTCTGCCAGCCGCTCCGTTAACGCATCAGCCACTTCATTGCCGACACAAAGCGCCACCGAAATCGCCATGCAGCGCTCGCCGGCTGAGCCATAAGCCGCACCCATTAAGGCGCTGACCACTTGGTCTAAATCGGCGTCCGGTAGCACCAGCATATGGTTTTTGGCACCGCCTAAGGCCTGTACGCGTTTGCCGTGGGCAGAACCAGTGGCATAGACATATTCGGCAATTGGGGTCGAGCCAACAAAGCTGACTGCTTGCACCCGTGGGTCTGTCAGCAACACATCGACGGCGGTTTTGTCACCATTCACCACATTAAACACACCGGCCGGCAAACCGGCTTCAGTTAATAACTCTGCCAAACGCAGCGGCAACGAAGGGTCGCGCTCAGACGGCTTTAACACAAAGGTATTACCGCAGCCGATGGCGATCGGGAACATCCACAGCGGCACCATGGCCGGGAAGTTAAATGGCGTGATACCGGCACAAACGCCAAGCGGCTGCATCAGGCTAAAGCTGTCAACACCACGGCCGACGTTCATCGAATGTTCGCCTTTCAGCAAATGCGGAATACCACAAGCGAATTCAACGACTTCGAGGCCACGGGTCAGCTCGCCGAGTGCATCGGAATACACTTTGCCGTGCTCCTGGCTGATCAGTTTGGCCAGCTCGTCGCGGTGTTGCTCCATCAATGCTTTAAAGTTAAACATCACGCGGGCACGGTTCAGGGGCGAATCACATAGGACACCCAACGGTTTGCTGCTTAACAAGATGCGTCCGAAAACATGCTAAACACAAGCTAATTCGAGAGTGCTTGCTGTTAGCAAAGTCGATTTCATTGTGAAATGGTTTGGTAACACAGAAAAACACGCAAGCGAAAATTTGCCAGTGTTGGTAGCGTTTTAATTGACCTCAAAAAGCAGTTTTGGCAGTCAACCAAAAGCTTGCCGCGCTGCCGTGATACCTAACACGCGCTGTTGGTTGAGTTTTTCGCAAAACTGCTGCAAGCGCGCAGCGCTGCCGATGACACGATAGTAGGTTTTTTCCAGTCCTTCACAATTGTGTAGCCATGCTGAAGTGTTGATTTTTAGCCGTGCGAAAATTGATGGTATTTCACTGGCTATGTAACCGCGTTTACCCGCTTTTATTTGTCGGCCTGTCCAGTCAACCAGTTGAATGTATTCAAGTAAGTTGTAGGGA
>Ga0169931_10012278_pt1 | contig 11910 bp, 8 predicted proteins | sample Kivu_15m_20L_FD_129675 | JGI IMG/M metagenome (GOLD analysis project Ga0169931, IMG submission 129675) | Freshwater microbial communities from Lake Kivu, Western Province, Rwanda to study Microbial Dark Matter (Phase II) - Kivu_15m_20L... | ecosystem: Environmental > Aquatic > Freshwater > Lake ...
CAGCAGCGGCAGAAACGCGAGCCACGAAACGAACGTGACGTTCATCACGACCCTGTAGGTCTCGTCGACTACGCGCTCAGCCGTCCCCTCGCGCCGCAGGCCGCCCATGAGGTCGAACACCGCGTGTTCGAGGTTGAGCGCCGCGAGCGCCGTGACGATCGCGCACAGTGGGAGCAACGCGCACGCCACCGTCGCGGACCAGTCCAGCGCACAGCCGACCTTCAGGTAGCGCGCGTAAAGCAACACACGCCACGCCGCGACAACCGCGAGGAAGCCGATGTTGAGGTCGATCGCCGTTTGTTGATCTGTCCAACGCTCCACAGGCAGCGCGTACAGCCAGGCGAGCGGCGAGCTCAAGCCGACCATCGCGGCGATGTTCCAGTACGGGCGACGGTGAGCTCCCAGCGGCCGCAGCACGAGCCACAGCAGCGCGCTGAGCACGAGCACGTACACCACGGAACCGACGCCCGAGTTCTGCGCCAGACCAGCCGTCGGATGGTCCCAGTATCTGCCGATGCCTGCGATCCAGGCGAGCAGCAGTCCCACACGCGCTTCGCGAATGCCGAGCGCTGCGTAGCCCGCAGCGTCGAGCCGGAACGTGAGTAGTCTGACGAGCGTGGCGAGCACAGGACGCGACTCTAGCGTTGGTTGTGCGGCGACAGAGCCGTTCGTCCCACGCCACCGGCGCGCCAGGCACAGCGGCGACGCGAAACACCCTGCTCTAGTGCCGCACCGCCGCGCCGCTAGCGCGCGACTGCTTCGGCGAGGAACGAGCGCCCCGGACCAGCGGGCGCGAGGCCGAACGCGGCTTCCACCGTCGCGCCGATGTCGGCGAAGCTCGCGCGTGTGCCGAGGTCGACGCCCGGCTTCACGCGCGAGCCGCAGGCGAGGATCGGCACGTACTCGCGCGTGTGGTCGGTGGTCGCGGTGAAGGTCGGATCGTTGCCGTGGTCGGCGGTGAGCAGCACGAGGTCGTCGTCGCGCAGCAGGCCCTGCAGTTCGCCGAGCGCGAGGTCGAAGCTCTCGAGCGCCGCGCGGTAGCCGCGCGGATCGCGGCGGTGGCCGTAGAGCATGTCGAAGTCGACGAGGTTCACGAACACGAAGCCGCGCTCGAGTTCACGCGCGAGCTTGAGCACGTGCTCCATGCCATCGCGGTTGCCCTCGGTGTGAATCGACTGCGCGACTCCGACGCCGGCGAAGATGTCTTCGATCTTGCCGACGCCGATCACGGGCACGCCCGCGCGACCGAGTCGGTCGAGCGAGGTTTCGCTGAACGGCTTGAGCGAGTAGTCGCGGCGGTTGTACGTGCGCTTGAAGCTGCCCGGCGCGCCGACGAAGGGCCGAGCGATCACACGCCCGACGCCGTAAGGATTGAGGATCTCGCGTGCGATTTCGCAGCAGCGGTAGAGCCGCTCGAGCCCGAAGTGCTGCTCGTGGCAAGCGATCTGGAACACGCTGTCGGCGCTCGTGTAGACGATCGGTTTGCCCGTGGCGATGTGTTCGGGCGCGAGGCGGTCGATCACCTCCGTGCCCGACGCGGCCGCGTTGCACAGCACGCCCGGCACCTCGGCGCGGCGCACGAAGGCGTCGATGATCTCCGGCGGAAAACCTTGGCTGTAGGTCGGGAACTCGCGCTCGAGCACGCAGCCCATCATCTCCCAGTGGCCGGTCGAGGTGTCCTTGCCTGGCGAACGCTCGGCGCAGCGGCCAAAGGCGCCGCGCGGCGTTGACGTGCGCGGCACGCGCGACACACCGGCGACGTGGCCGAGCCCGAGAGCGACCAGGTTCGGCGCATGGAGGCCGCCCGCCGCGGACACGAGATGATCGAGCGTGTGGGCGCCGCTGTCGCCGAAACGAGCGGCGTCCGGCATCTCGCCGACGCCGAGGGAGTCCAGAACGATCAGGAAGACGCGCTTCATCCGGGAGATCCTAGCGGTCGTGCGTACGGAGCCTGGCTCGTCCCCACCACATTCGCGCACAACCGTCGGCCACGCGGCGTCGACGGGGCGAATGTGGTGGGGACGTGCCTGGCTCCGCACGGTCCGCGGCGTCGGCGGTTGCACGGCGTAGTACTGAAGAGATACGCACCGCCCGACACCACTCTGGTGCGCTCCAGCACACAAGCAGTCATGCTTCTCGCAGCCTCACGCGGCGTCCCTCGCGCGCACCAGCCCAGCGCGCTCCCCCACACCATGCACACAGATCGCCGAGACTTCCTTCGCTACGCCTCTGCCTCCGGCGCCTTGCTCGCACTGCACGGCTGCGCCAGCTCCGCCCAAACCAGCGCGACGCCGCCGCGCAAGCTCAACCTGCTCGTGCTCGGCGGCACCGGCCTGATCGGCCCGGCGCTCGTCGAATACGCCAAATCGCGCGGCCATACCGTCACGCTCTTCAACCGCGGCAAGACCAACCCGCAGCTGTTCCCCGATCTCGAGAAGCTGCGCGGTGACCGCGACCCGAACAAGGGCGAGGGGATCAAGGCCCTCGAAGGCCGCAAGTTCGACGCGGTGTTCGACGACACCGGCTACTACCCGCGGCACGTGAAGGCCTCGGCGGAGTTGCTCGCGCCGAACGTCGGACACTACGTGTTCATCTCGAGCATCTCTGTCTACGCGCGCAACGACATCGAGGGCATGGACGAGACGGCCGAGGTCGGCACGATGCCCGACCCGACGCTCGAGGACATGGGCAAGAGCTACGAGTACTACGGCCCGCTCAAGGCGCTGTGCGAGCAAGCCGCCGAGGCCGCGATGCCCAGCAAGTGCTGTGTGATCCGGCCCGGCTACATCGTCGGCCCCGGCGACACGACGCGGCGCTTCGCGTACTGGCCGATGCGCGCCGACAAAGGCGGCGAGTTCGTCGTGCCGGGCGCGCCGACCGACCCGCTGCAGGTGATCGACGTGCGCGATCTGTCCGAGTGGATGGTGCACGTCGCCGAGAACAAGCTCACCGGTCGCTTCAACGCGTGCGGCCCGGAGAAGAAGCTCGAGTGGGGCAAGGTGATCGAAGCCTGCGTGAAGAACGGCTCGCAGCCGAGCACGCCGCGCTGGGCGTCGCTCGAGCAACTCGAGAAGCTGCCGCAGGCCCGCTTCCAGATCTGGGCGCCCTACGCCGGCGAAACCAAGGGCTTCCACATGGTCAGCAACGCGGCGGCGGTCAAGAACGGTCTGCGCTTCCGCTCGATCGACGCCATCGTCAAGGACACGCTGGCGTGGTGCAAGACGCTCACGCCCGAGCAGCAAGCCGCGATCCTCGCCAGCATGCCCGAGAAGCTCGAGCAGCAACTCCTCGAGGCGCTGGCGAAGAAGGATTGATCGCGCGGGCGGCGCGCCGGGCCCGCTCGGGCGGCTCGGCGCGACGCGCGCTCAGCGCTGTCCCGCAAGAGCGCTTTCAACGGCGCGAATCCCCATCCCAGCGCGTTCGGTGGTGCGCGCTGGGTCGATCGCAATGGCGCGCTGGAACTGCTCCTTGGCCTCCGCGAAGCGGCGCTCGCGGAACAGCCACTCGCCGCGGATCAACGCTATGTCGCCGTGCTCGGGCTCGAGCAGCGCCGCGGCGGACAGCGCACGCTCACACTCCGCGCGGCGTTCGAGCTGGAATTGCAGCCAAGCCATGCGCACGTACACCTCCGCGCTCGGATTGAGCTCGATGACGTGCTCCAGCGCGGCGCGCGCTTCTTCGAGCGCCCCACGCCGGTTCTGGACGGCGTACTCGCTCTCCCACGCGTACGGATCGCGCGGGTGCTGCGCGAGGACCTTGCGAATCTCGCGCAACGCTTCGTCGTGCCTGCCCGCCGCAGAAGCCGCTTGGGCATTCGTGAGCAGCGTCCAAGTGACGATCGCATCCTTGGGGTCAACCCTCGCCGCGCCCGGCTGCGGCTCCGTGCGCGTGTAGCCGAGCGCCGCAAGCTCGCGCGCGTCGTCCGCGCTCAGACCAGCCTCGGCGGGCGCGGCGTCCGGGCCGGTGAGCTTCTCCAGGCGCGTCAGAAGCGCCTGACCGCGCTGCGGCGCCTTCACCATCAAGTTGTCGCGCTCGAGCGGATCACGCTTCAAGTCGTAGTGCTCGGGCCGCGGCGCGCGGATGACCTTGTCCTCGAGCCGAGTGAGCGAGTGCAGCGGCGCCCAACCGTGGTTGTAGTACGTGACGAGGCTCTCACCGTAGATCGCGCGCTCGGGATCGGGCGAGGCGTCGAAGAGCGAGCGGCCGTCGAAGCGCGCCTCACCCGGCGCGACACCGAGCAACTCCAGCAGAGTCGGCGCGACGTCGACGAGCCCGACGACGCGGGTGGTCACGTGCTGCGCCGTCGGGAACAGCTTCGGCGACGACACGATGAGGGGCACCCGCATCACGCCGTCGTAGATGAGCCGCGAGTGCGTGTGCTCGCCGTGGGCGCCGAGCGCTTCTCCGTGGTCCGCCGTCACGACGACGAGCGTCCGCGCGAGCTTTTCCGGTCCGACCCCGTCGAGCAGACGGCCGAGCTCGGCGTCGACGAACGACACTTCGGCGAGGTACTGCGCGCGGATACGTTCCGCCGAGTACGGCTGCGCCGGATCGTTGCTCACGCCTGGCGGCAGAAACTGGGCCGGCGCGTCGTACGGATAGTGCGCATCGAAGTAGTGGGCCCACAGGAAGAAGGGCTTGCCAGGCGAGGCGCGCTCGTGCGCCACAATCCAGTCGCGAGCACGAGTGGTGACCTTGTCCGCGCGGCGCTCACGGAACATCCCCTCGCCCGCCGCGCCGCTGTCGAGGTGGAGATCGTCGTCGTAGGTCGCGAAACCCTGGTCGAGACCAAAGCGCGCGTCGACCACGAAGGCCGAAACCACCGCTCCCGTGGCGTAGCCCTGCGCTGCGAGACGTTCGGCGAGCGTGAGGTGCTCCGCGGCGAGCCGGAAGGTGCCGTTGTTGCGCACTCCGTGGGAGAGCGGATCGAGCCCGGTCATGAGCGTCGAGTGCGAGGGCAACGTGATCGGCGCCGGCGCCAGCGCGCGCTCGAAACGCACTCCCGTGCGCGCGAGTCGATCGAGGACCGGCGTGCGCGCCTTCACGTCTCCGTAGCAACCGAGCGCGTCCGCGCGCACCGTGTCCAGCGTGACGAGAAGCACGTTGAAACCCGCTGCGGCGCCGGGACGCGGCGCGGCGACGCTCGACGGAGCGCTGGGCGCTGCGTCGTCGCCGCACGCCCCGAGGGCAAACGTCGCGATGCACGTGCCGAGCCAGAGCCGCAGCTGCCGCGCGGACTCTGTCCAAGGCGCGCCCTCGACCGTCGAACGCTGAGTCGTGAACATCGGAGCGGGGGCTCTGCGCTGCGGAGATTCGTTCATCGTTCCGATGGTTGGTTGCCCGAGTCGCCGGCACTGTCGTTCGCGGCGGCCGCGAGGCTGTCGAACCACGCGAACACTTCCGGGAGAGCGTCTTGGACGACGAGCAGGTGTTCGGTGTTCGCGATCACCCGCAACTTCGCTCGCTCGCACCCAGCAGCCACAAGCGAAGCGTGCAGTTGCTTCGCGCCGCCGAGGCCGAAATCGCGCTCGCCGGCGGCGACGAACACGTCCATGTTGCGCAGCTTCTCGGCATTCTTCAGCGCTTGGCCGCCGCCGAGCGCGGCGAACGCGCGGTAGCGCGCAGGTTGGTCGAGGACGAGCGCACAACCCGCGCCGGCGCCCATCGAGTGGCCGACGAGGAACACGCGCGACGCGTCGAAGGCGAAACGCTCCGCCAGCGCGTCGAGCAGTGGGCCGGCGGCGACGCCGCCGAAACCCAGCCGCGGAGCGACGAGCATCCAGCCGCGGCGTTCACATTGACGCACGATCTCGCCGTCGCCGTAGCTGTCGAAGAACATGTTCTCGCTGCCGCCGGCGCCGTGTAGCGCGAGCACCAGCGGCGGCGCGGCGCCGTCAGGACGCGGCGGCGGAACGAAGACCCGCACCCGCGTCGTGCGTTTTTCGCTCGTCGGCACGGAGAGCCAGAACTCGCCCGTTTTCGGCGCGGCGTAGAAGCGCTCGCCCTTCGCAGCGGCGGCGACGAGTTGTTCCGCTTCGGCCAAGAGTCGCGCGCCGGGATAGTCCGTCTCTTCGCTCGAGCCTTTGGAGAGGGACTGCAGGAGCGCGAGCAGCGCTTTGCCGCTCTCGCGTTCGAGCCGCGGCGCAGTTTCGGGGAGCGCGCCGAGCGCGGCTTCGAGCGCCGCGAGGCGTTCGGCGCACTTCTCGACGATCGAGAGCGTGAACGTGCGCTTCGACAGGACGAAGTCACCGTTGAAGATGCTGAACTCGACGCGTCGGTCGCCGAGCGCGGCCTGCGCGAGGCCGAGCGTGTCCACTTCCGGAACTTCACCGATTTCCGCTGAGAACTGGTAGCTGTACCGCTCGACACCGTCGCCGTCGAAGCTCGCAGTCAGGACGACGTCCTGCATGTTGCACGGGCGATAGAACTGCGTCAGCCCGAGCTTCAACTCCTGCAGCGTGTCGTCGACCAGCCGGCGCTCCGGCGTCAAAGCCCAGGCGTCGTTCCAGTTGCACTGCGATCGATTGGACTCGAGCGCGAGTCGCGCGAGGTCGAGTTGCTCCGCGGCCTCCGACAGCTTCAGCCCGAAGAAACGCTGCACAGCCGCTTCCACGTGCGGGAGCGCCAACTTGCGCTTGTCGACGTCGGCGTTCGTCGCCCAGGCGCGCTCCAAGGCCCGCACGCGCCAGCCCAGTTCGTAGCGCGCGTTGGGTTGCGTGGGCCCCGGCGCGGGCTTCGCTTGATCCGATTGCGCGAGCCCGAACGACGCGCAGGCCACGATGGCGGGAGCGAGGAGAAGTCTCATGCGGCGATCGTAGCCGCAGCTTCGCGGCCCCGAACATCCGCTGTGCCCGAGTTCACTCGCCGTTCGACGGCGGCGGGAGGCGCGCGCTGTGGACGAGGCGAAGGATCCGGTACAGGTCGCCGTCGTCGAATTCGCGCCCGCTCTCCGTATCGACGCGGTGCACGAGCACTAGTGGGGTGATTCAAAAGTTCGCCGCAGATGTCAGGTGGTTCGGCGCTCCCCGCAAGGCGCGAGGATTCCAGGCGACCTGAATAGGTCGCCGAACCGGAGCAACGCCGCGGGGGGCGGTGAGGCGCCTGAGATATGCGGCGAAATTTTGAATCAACCCACTAGCTTGTGCTTGGGATACACGCCGAGCATGTGCACGCCGACGCCCGTGTGGAAGAACGACGGCGGTTCGTCGGGCGCGTCGGGCACGAGCACGTCCCACAACATCCCGTAGGCGAGGCCGTAGCGCTCGTCGAGGATCGACACGGGGCGCGTGCTTATGTCGATCCACTCGGCGGGAACCAGCTTAGAATTGGTCCAGCGACCGCGCTGAAGGAATAGCTGGCCGTAGAGCGCGAGGTCGTGCGCCGAGAGCCGAAAGTGCCACGCGGGATAGCGCGAACTCTCCGGCTCGAGCTGGCGCCAACCGTCCGCGCGCGGGTCCATGCGCTCCCCTTCCGCGGGCTGCTGCACGATGCGCGCATCACAATCCAGCATTCCGAGCGGGCTAGCGATCCGACGCGTGAACGCGTCGTGCACGCTTTCGCCGGCGACGCGCTCGAAGACGTGGCCGGCCACGTTGAAGTCCCAGTTGCTGTAGAAGAAGTGCGCGCCCGGCGCGTGGGCGCCGCGCGCCGGCCGTTCGCGCGCCATCCCCTCGGACTCCGCGGCCGCAGCGTGGTACACGCCGGAGCGCGACTGCAGCACCTGCTCGAGCGTCGCGCGCTTCTCCGCGTCGCTCAAGGACGGCGGGAAGTCGTCGATCTCCAGCTCGAGCAGCGTCGCCTGCAGATCGACGCGTCCCTCGGCCCAGCACATCCCGAGCAAGCTGCTGAGCAGCGCCTTGCGGATCGAGTGCACGAGCAGCTTCTTGCGGACGTCGCCCCACTCGAAGAACACGCGGCCGTCGTGGAGTAGCAGCAGGTTGTCCGAGCCGCTCTCCGCGAGCAACGCGGGCGGTTTCGCCAACGTCTCGGCGGAGTAGCCCGCGGCTTGCGGAGTCGTGCGTTCGAAACGGTCCGCGGGCTTGGTGGCGGACGCGCAACCGCTGATCACTGTCAGCAGCAGCAGGACTTGAGCAACGAGGAGTTTCACGCGCGACCGTCTAGGTGCACGAAACTACGGCGTCGGACCGCCGCGGTTTCGGCGGCTGTGCGCGCGAAGCTCGCTAAGTGCGTGCGGCGCCGTCACGGCGCGGCGACGAGCGTGCGATGGAACACGACGTCGTCGAACTCGGCGCGGCTGACTTGAGCGGCGCTCACGCGCTAGGTCGGCGGCGGCGGAAACTGCGGAAACGCGCCGGGCAGGAAAGTGAGTCCAGTCACCGCCAGGAACGCGTCCTGTTCCGTCGAACCGCCGAAGCCCAACGGATTGTTCCACAGCGCATCGACGCGCTCGACGGCGCTGATGTCGAAGGAGCCCAACTGCAGCGCGCCGCCGCCCATCCACACCACGAAGTTGTTCTGGAAGTCGAACAATGTCGGATCGTAGGGGCCGAGCAGCACGGCCTCCCACACGAGCTTCATCTGCGCGTCGGTTTCGATCACGAGGTTGCCGCTCAACCCATCGTTGTACGTCGGACTGAGCGGGCCGCTGATGCGCTGCGCGGGAGCAGGGCGATTGCCGTTGAGCCGGACCGGCGGCAATGCAACTGCTTTGAAGGGAACCGCAACTCCAGCGGGCGCCTGGAGAAAAGAGGACACGACAACCGGAGCGGCGGCGGCGAGTCCAAGCGTGAGCAACGCTGCGAGCGCGAGGTGGGGCTTCGTGACCATCAAGTTAACGATCGACGCCGCGGGCCGCGCGTAGCGACAGCGTGGCTGTTGACCAACGCGCGCAGCACGTACAACTCCGCGGCGTTGGCAAGCTCTTGTCGCGCCGGGCGAGCGCTTGCAACACTGCGCCACACAGCCAAGGGGTGCTTCTGGCAGGACACACCCACTCGGCTTTTCCGTTCCCCGTCCTCCGCTATTGGAGATCTTCGATGTTTCAAAAGCTGTTTCTCGTTCTCGCCGCCGCCGTCCTCGGAACAGCTGTGTGGGCCTTCCGGCAAGACGCCGCCATGGAAATGCCGCAGCCGGGCCCCGAGCACAAGTTGCTCGCGCGCGCCGTCGGCAAGTGGGACTCGACCATGGAGATGATGGGCCAGTCCTCCAAGGGTCAGATGACCGTCGAGCTCGGCCCGGGCGGCTTCACCACGGTGTCGTCCTTCACCAGCGACATGATGGGCATGCCCTTCATCGGCCGCGGCATCGACGGCTACGACGTCAACAAGAAGAAGTTCGTCACGATGTGGGTCGACAACATGACGCCGAGCCCGACGCTGCTCGAGGGCACGCACGATGAGAAGACCAACACTCTCACCATGTTCGGCGAGATGGTGGACATGACGGGCAAGCTGGCGAAGCACCGCTACGTCACGACGTGGCCGGACGAGAACACGATGAAGTTCGAGGTCTTCGCGCAAGGGGCCGACGGCAAGGAAGCCAGCTCGTTCACGATCCTCTACACGCGCTCGAAGTAACGCGAACCGGTCGCTGCAAACAGAAGCGCGCGGCGAGTCGCTCGACTCGCCGCGCGCTCGCATTTTTTCGGTGGCGTGATTTCGCCGGTCGCGCCGCGCGCTACGGCAACGTCGTGAACTGGACCGCGTTCGACAGGTTGGTCGCGCCAGGCGCCGGCGGGTCGCGGAACCAAGCCTGCGTACGCACGACGACTCCGGAACTGAAGGGTTGCCCCAGCGCGCTGGGGTGCGTGCTGAGCCAGTTGAGCCAGTCCGTCGAGAGCACGCCGGTGCAGGTGTTGTTCACACCGCCCGAGTTGAGCGAACTCATGCGTTGCGTCGGCGCTTTCACGCACAGCCAACTGCTGCTGCCCACAGCCCACACGGAGTTCGCGGCGCCGCTCGTGCCGTAGAAGATGAGTCCGCTGCGCTGGCCTTCGACGCTGAGCGTGGAGAGCACGAAGCCGGAATTGGCCGTGACGCTCGGCGAGCCCGTGGCGGAGATGGCCGGAACGCAACCGTTCGTCGTCGTGCTCGACGTGCAGTAAGCCACCGCAACGCTGCACACGCCGCTGTAGAGACAACCGACCCACTCGGGATGATCGATGAACGGGTTGCGATTGCCCTGGAAACCGAACACGACGTCGTTGCGGCGCATCTCCCAGGCATCCGGCGGATCCTGTTGGTGCCACTGCAAAAGCACGGAGCGAATGCCCATGTAGGCGACCGACGTGTTGTTGCTCGAGGACGAGTTCGCGATGAGGGACTGCGTGTCCGTCACGATGAGATCGGGCTCCGAGCAACCCGTGGCGCCGTGCGTGCCGCCTTCGTAGCGCAAGTCGGCGTAGAGAATCGCGCGCGCCACGTCGCCGCGCCGCCCGATCCACGTCTCCCAACTCCCCGAACTCGTCGATCCGTTACCCCAGTTGGAGTTGCCTGGATACACGCCGCTTCCGCCGCCCAGGCCGGCGTTCGCGACCGTGGTGTACTCCGTGCCGTTCGACGCGGCCCGATACGGCGCGTTGCCGCGCTCGGAGTTGTAGAAGATGTCCGACAGGAACAGCATGTGGCAGTCCGTGTACGGATAGTTGCACCCGCCGTCGACCGGGAAGCCGTAGCTGTTCGGCCAGGTGTGCTCGCGGTTGTAGACGCTGTTCCCGCCGGTCTGTTTGGGCAGGCTCGCGTTGCCGTACACATCGAGGATGCGCGTCGTGTTGGTGGGGTCTTCGCTCGCGAGCGCGAGCACATCCCAAGTGTCCGTCGCCGAAGCCGTGTACGGAACGCGAGTGTGGTCATCGATCACGGCGTGCAACGTGGCGCGCAACGTTGTCGCGTTGCTCGCATTGACGCTGGCGTAGTAGTTCGGCGGCGGCCCCTGCGCGATCAGCGGTGCACAGAACACCGACAGCACGACCAGGGCGTGAGGGAGGCGATCGGGGGCGCAAAACATGCCTCTAGTAGAGCAGCTCCAGCCGCGGACGCTCGGCTGTCCGCCGAAGAAACCGCACACGCCAAGACATGGACTACTGCGGGGCGCGAGCGGCCGGAACTTCGTTCCTGCGCGAGGCGTGGGATCGACCCGCGGGAGCACGTCCGTGACATACTCACCGCGCCGCCGTCCCCCGCCGCCCTGGAGTCCAGCGATGTTGTGTGCGCTCGCGCTTGCCGCAGTCCTCGAAAACCGCGTGGAGGTCTCGCTCCGCTCCAAGTCGCCGTCGGCGACCGAAGCGCTGCGTTGGAGCCCCAAGGGCGCCAAGGTCGATCTAACGCGGAAAGGAACGGCGCTCGTCGGCTCGCTGAGGCTCGGACCGCCCGAACTCGCGCCGCTCGCCGTCAAGCTCGACAAGAGCGCCGGCGCTGCGCACTTCGACTTGTTGTGGCTCGACTTCGATCGCAACGGCGTCTTCGCCGACGCCGAACGACTCACAACGCAACCGAGCGAGTCGCGCGGCAAGTTTTGGTCGAGCTTCGAAAGCGAGCTCGCCATCTCCGTGCCGTCGGGCGAGCCGGTGCAGACGCGGAGCTATCCACTGTCGTTGTGGTTCGTGGAGGACCCGCAAGAGCCCCAGGCGCCGCCGGTGTTGCGTTGGTCGCGCCGCGGTTGGCACGAGGGCGAGTGCGTGATCGATGGCAAGCCGGCGTTCGTGCTCGTCACCGAGATGGAGCTCGACGGCGTGTTCGACCAGCGCGATGCGTGGTTCCTGGCGCGGGAGCGTTCCAAATTGCTCGGCGCGAGCTCGCGCAGCCTCGAACAACATGCGTGGCTCGATGGTCGCGCTTACCGGCCAGTGGCGATCGATCCGCACGGACGGAGCATCACGTTCGAGCGCTTCGATCCGGGTTTCACAGAGGCCGAGGAGGCCGCGAAGGCGGACACCCTCGCGGCCGACCGCAA
>Ga0169931_10012279_pt1 | contig 11910 bp, 9 predicted proteins | sample Kivu_15m_20L_FD_129675 | JGI IMG/M metagenome (GOLD analysis project Ga0169931, IMG submission 129675) | Freshwater microbial communities from Lake Kivu, Western Province, Rwanda to study Microbial Dark Matter (Phase II) - Kivu_15m_20L... | ecosystem: Environmental > Aquatic > Freshwater > Lake ...
AGAAGAGCACCTCCAGTCGACCGACTCTCCCAAAGAAGGACATCTGGCTCTATCCGCTGCAGCGCGACTTCGCCGCAGTCCTCACACGGTAGGCGATCAGACCCCCGTTCACCGAATGTTTACGAACTCGGGCGATAGAGGTCGGTCCCGGTGAGGAGCAGCCCCAGGCCCCGGGGCCCGCGTTCTCGATACCAGGCGGCAATGGCGGCTGCCGAGCGGCGCGCATGTAAAGCCAGCATCAACTAGTCATCCGCAGCCTGCCTATCCGGTCATTCACGGACAATCCGGGCCCGGGGAGGCGCAAGCAGACGCTGCTATCGGAAAGCGGTCTGCCAGTTGCCGTTGTTCGCTTCGGCGAGTGCGAGCGACAGGATCACGATTGGTGGAGAAGGGGTCTGTCGCTTGCTCAAGACGGTGTGCCTGTAACGGACCGAACAGGAACTGTGCTGCGCGATCCAGGCCGGTCGCGGCTTCAGCCGGTCATCGGGGGGCAGCCAGCAGCTCGCAGAGCGGGCGTGTGTCCTCGACCTCGTCCAGCCTCAGAATCCGGTCAGCCAGTCGGTCGGCCTGTGCTGCCGGAATCGCGCGTCGAGCGAGCCCATCATACTTCGCCCGGAGTGCCTGGTCGCTGACCGGATTGGACGGCGCGCCGAGCGGCGTCATGGTCGGCTCCTCATGCCGGCCGCTGTCGGTCTCGATGATGACCGAGGTTCGATCACTGCCGGCGATCGCATCGTCGACCACGATCTCGACCCGATTGATCAAGGCCGCGAGCAACGGGTCCATGCGTCGGTGCTCCTCGTAGGAGGAGAGGGTGGCCGACCCGAACAGGATCCGGGCCGCGACGGCATACGGCAGGCTCATCTGAGCCGCAGGTAGCGTCTCGATCTGTTTGCCGCCGACCATGCCCGCGAGAAACGTGTTGAGCCGCACCTCGATGCGCCGGATCGAATCCGCCGACAGCGGCACCCGCGCGAGCAGACGGTCCACCGCGTCGACCCCGGCATGCGTATCCCGGCAGGAGGCATGAGGCTTGATCGCGCAATTGGTGATCCGCCAGTCCGAGGTCAGATGGCGAGACAGTGCCTCGACATCGACCGGCCCGCGGGCCAGGGTCTGCAGGAATCCGCCCCAGACCGGATCGAACAGCCGGCTCGGCCCACTCATCCCTTGTCGTGCGAGCAGTGCGGCCAGCATGCCACCCTCGGCGGCCCGGCCCGCGTGCAGCTTCTTGGTCATCGACCCATCGTGGATGAAGGCCCAGAGACCGCTCGCGAGGCTCCCGGCGATCCCCAGGCACGAAAGGCTCTGCTGCGGGTCGAGCCTCAGCAGATGGGCGGCCGCGGCCGCCGCGCCGAATGCGCCACAGGTGCCGGTCGAATGCCAGCCCGCCTCGTTGTGCGGCCGATAGCCGCCAAAGGCCTCCAGCACCCGTCGACCGACGTCGTAGCCGACCGCGATCGAAGTCAGCAGGTGCTCGCCTGAAACCGGTTGCGCCAGCGTCGGCAGGAGCGCGAAGAGCGCGGGCAGTACCACTGCTCCCGAATGATCGCAGCCGCCCGTGTCGTCGAGCTCGTAGGCGTGCGCGGCCACGCCGTTCACCAGCGCGGCCTGGCGAGGAGCGAGCGCGAGGCTGGTTCCCCAGAGCACCGCATCGCCCGGCGGCTCAGTCGCCGTCAGTGCCTCGCGCGTGATCCGCGTTTCGACCGCGGTGGCGCCGGCGAGGGCTGCGCCCAGCGTGTCTAGCGTGTGCTTGCGCGTCTGGGCCGCCACGGCGGCCGGCATCTGCTCGTAGTGCGCCGATGCGACAAAGGCCGCCAGTTGCTCGAATGAGTTCTTCATCGCAAGTCCGCCAATCAGTGGGGCCCAGGGACCCGCCCGCAGATCATCGATCGAAATAGCCCGCACGCACGGCCGCGCCGATCAGGTTGACGATCATCCGACCCGCGGTGATGCAGGTGATCTGGTTGACATCGCTCGCCGGAATGATCTCGACCACATCCATGCCCACCACCCGGCCCTTCTTGACCAGACCGTGGATCAGCTTGCGCATCTGCGGCAAGGTGACGCCGCCCGGACAGGCGCCGGCTACCGCCGGAGCAATCGAGGGGTCCATGCCGTCGAGATCGACGCTGATGTAGTAGCGACCCCCATCCGGGATCATGTCGAGCACGGCGTCCATGCCGTGGTCATGCAGGTCGTACGCGGTCACGAGCTTTGAGCCCCAGGCGAGTGCGGCCTCGACCTCCTCGGTGCGGGCGCTTCCGCTTGCACGCAGTCCGATCTGGATGATGTGCTTGACATGCGGCATTTCCGAGGCGCGCCGGATCGGGCTCGACAGACCGTCGCGCACCCCGTTGACCGAGTCGCGCCAGTCGAGGTGCTGGTCGATGTGCACAAGCGTGAGCGGGCCGTGGTTCTCGTAGGCGCGCAAAGCCGGGATCGTGACGCCATGGTCGCCGCCCATGATGATGGGCAGTGCGCCCGATGCCAGGATGCGCCGCACGGCTTCCTCAGCGCGCTGCTTATGCACATTCAGGTCGCGGAAATCCGGTGCGATGTCGCCGCAGTCCACCGCCCTGATCGGCCGGCTGTCATATAGGGGGCCACCCAGATCGAAGTCATAGCGCTCTACCGATCGCAGGATGCGGTCAGTGGCCTGTCGCATTGCGTAGGGCATGTGCGTCTGATCGTTGACGATATCAGCAAAGGTGTAGGCGCTCCCGTAGGGGATGCCCAGATAGGCGATATCGGCCTGCAGATTGTCGAGGTCGGTCTGCAGTTGTGAATACAGAAAAGTCTGGTGGCCAACTTTGGACGGTACGGTCAGGGTCATGGTCTTGAGCCTCGTCGAGCGGTGATTTACAGAAGGATCAGCGGCTGGCGTCGCCGGCCATGCCATCGATCCTGGGCACAGCCGCGATCAGTCGCGCGGTGTAGGGGTGGGACGGCGATCGGGTGATCCGCTCGGTCTCGTCGATCTCCACTATCCGTCCCTGGTTCATGACGGCGATGCGGTCGGCCAGGTGGGCGACCACGGCAATGTCATGGGAGATGAACAGGTATGCGACCTGCAGCCGATCGCGCAGGTCGGCGAGCAGATTGACGATGGCGGCCTGGACCGACACATCGAGCGCCGAGACCGGTTCGTCGCAAACGATGAAGCGCGGCTCGGTCGCGAGCGCGCGGGCGATCCCGACCCGCTGCTTCTCGCCGCCGCTCATCTGATGTGGATATCGGTGCGCGTAGTGGGCCGGCAGTCGTACCAGATCGAGGAGAGCCCGGACCCGCGTCGGGATCTCGCCGGAAGGCGCGAGGCCAAAGCGCTCGATCGGCCTGCCGATCAGTTCCAGCACGGTCTTGCGTGGATTCAGCGATGAATCCGGGTTCTGGAACACGATCTGCGCCTTGCGCCGCATCGGCTCGAGCGCGGCCTGTGGCAGGCCGACGATCGGCTCGCCGTCGACCAGGATGCGGCCGCTGTCGGGCTCGATCAGGCGCAGCGCGATACGGCCCAGTGTCGTCTTGCCCGAGCCCGACTCGCCGACCAGGCCCAGCACCTCGCCCGGCCGCACGGTCAGGGAGACCGAATCGACGGCGGTGATACTCAGCTTGTCGAAACGCGGCCAGCCCCGATCGAAGCGAAGTCGGCCCCGACCAATCGTGAAACGGCGCACCAGTGAATCGATCTCCAGCACCGGCGCGGCGCCGGCCTGCCTGCGCTCGACCGGATCCGATGCTGCCTCGATCGGCCAGGGCGTTGATGCCTGGCTCGCGGCCAGATGGCAGCGGGCCTCCCGGCTGCTCGCATCGCCCGCGGTGCCCAAGGCCTGAGGCTCGCCGCAGGCCGCGTCCGCGAAGGGACAGCGGGCCTCGAATCGGCAGCCCTGCGGCAGACGGCGCAGATCCGGGAGGCGCCCGGGGATCGATGCGAGCCGCTCCTGCCGCAATCCCAGACGCGGGATCGCAGCAATCAAGCCCTTGGCATAGGGATGGAGCGGTGCGCGCAGCACCTCGGCGGTCGGGCCGGTCTCGACGACCTGGCCGGCGTACATCACTGCGACCCGGTCGGCGATCCGCCGGACCACGCCGAGGTTGTGACTGATGAAGAGCATCGTCAGCCCGCGACGCGCGCGCAAGGTCTCCAGCAACTCGAGGATCTGCGCCTCGATCGTGACATCGAGTGCGGTGGTCGGCTCATCCAGGATCAGCAGGTCGGGCTCGGGCGCGAGCGCACCGGCGATCAGTGCGCGCTGGCGCATGCCGCCCGACAGTTCGTGCGGGTAGGCCTGAGCCACGGCGCGAGGGTTGCGGATGCCGACCTCGTCGAGCAATTCGACCGCGCGCTCGGCGGCTGCCGCAGGCGTTGCGCCGCGATGCTGGATCAGCCCCTCGGCGACCTGATCGCCGATCCGCAACGAGGGGTTGAGCACCGAGAATGGGTCCTGAAACACCAGCCCGATCCGCCGACCGCGCAGCGCCCGTCGCTCGGCCGGTGCCATCTGCATCATGTCACGGCCATCAAAATCGATGCGACCCGAGGGACAGTAAGCTTCCTGCGGCAGCAGGCCCATCGCGGCCAGCGCTACGGTGCTCTTGCCCGAACCGGATTCACCGACCAGCGCCAGCGTGCTGCCTCGAGGGACTGCCAGCGAGATGCCCGTCAGCGCCTCGACCTCGCCGCTGGCGGTTCGGTAGCGCACGCTCAAGTCATCGATACTCAGCACGGTCAGCCCTTTGCGGTGCGGGTCTTCAGCCGGGGGTCGAGTCGCTCGCGAGCGCCGTCGCCGATCAGGTTGATGCCGACGACCAGCAGGCACATCGCGATACCGGGCGACAGCGCGATCCAGGGTGCGGTGTCGATGAAGGCTCGAGCCTCTGCGATCATCAAGCCCCAATCCGAACTCGGCGGTTGTGCGCCGAGCCCCAGAAAGCTCAACGCCGACCCGAGCAGGATCGCGTAGGTTACCCGCAGGCTCGCCTCGACGATCAGGGCTGGCCAGGCGTTGGGCAGGATCTCACGGAACAGGATCCATGCCGGACCCTCCGCGCGCGCACGCGCCGCCTGGACGAAGTCTTCAGTGACGATTGACAGCGTGACGCTGCGAGTGACGCGCGCGATCGGCGGCACATAGACCAGGCCCACTGCGACGGCGGTCTTCCAGATCGCAGGCGGTGTGACGGCCAGGACCAGCAAACCCAGCATGATCGGCGGCACGGCCATCAGCACATCGGCGCTGCGCATCAGCAACTCATCGGTTCGCCCTCTGAAATAACCCGCTGCCAGCCCGATCGGCACGCCGATCGCGAGACTGATCAGCGTCGCGCTGATGCCCATCGCGAGCGACAGTCGGGTACCCATCAGCAGCCGGCTGAACACATCGCGTCCGAAGTCGTCGGTGCCCAGCCAGTAGGTGGTACTGGGTGGCAGGAAACGCGTCTTGATCGAGATCGTGTCCCAGGGGTGCGGGCTGATCCAGGGAGCAAGCAGGCCCAGCAGCACAATCACGCTGGTGATCAGCAGGCCAGCCTTCAGCTGGGCCGACATCGGCTTGCGGGGCGCACGCTCGAGAGCCGCGCTGGTCGCCATGGCCTGCACTGGCTCAGGCGATCGATCGGTCATAGCGGATCCGTGGATTGAGCCAGGCATAAGCAAGGTCCGCGAGCAGATTGGCAATCGCATAGATCGCAGCGACCACCAGAATGCTGGCCTGCAGCGTGGGCAGATCGCGGTTCTGGATGGAGAACACGATCAGGCGGCCCAGCCCCGGGTAGGCGAAGACGGTCTCGATCACGACGATACCGCCCATCAGGCGGCCAAAATCGAGTGCGAGGACCGTGATCGTGGGCAGCAGCGCGTTGCGCAGCGCATGGCGCATCACGACGATGCGCTCGGGCAGTCCCTTGGCTCTCGCTGCGGTCACATAGGGGCTCTGCAGCACCTCGATCATGCTCGATCGCGTGAGGCGCGAGACATGCGCCAAGTGAGCGAAGACCAGCGTGATGGTCGGCGCGATCAGGTGTTGCAGCCAGATCCAGAAACCCGTGGCCAGCGGCTCATAGCCCGAGGAGGGCAGCCACCCGAGCCACGAGGCAAAGATCAGGATCACGACGATCGCCCAGAAAAACTCGGGCACCGCGATCCCGAGGTAGGTACCGACCGATACCCCGTGGTCGAGGGGCCGACCATGCCGCAGGGCGGCGGCCACTCCCAGACCGATCCCGATCACCGCAATCAGGACGAAGGAGACGCTCGCGAGCACCAGCGATCGACTGATGGCCTCGAACAGCAAAGGCGCGATCGGCCGGTTCATCAGCATCGATTCGCCGAGATTGCCCTGAACGATTGCCCAAGCCCAACGCAGGTATTGTTGCCAGATCGGATCATTGAGGCCGAGCTTGGCCTCGAGCACCTTGACCTGAGCCGGGTCGGCGAACTGCCCGAGGATCAGGTAGGCGACATTGGCGGGAAGGATCGAGGTGACGGCGAAGACTAGGATCGAGACCGCCACCAGCACGAGGGCGACCGACAGCAGACGACGCAGGATGTAGCGGGCCATCGGCTGCCGGTTCCTTCAGTGCACGCGATCAGCGCGCGAGGCTCACGTTCTTCAGTTCGAGCCACTGCATCGGCGTCGACTTGAAGTCGCGCACTTCGTTGCGCACGCCGTTCACGTGCGCAGCGTTGTAGGCAATGACGCCCGGCACGGTATCCGCCAGCACCGCCTGCAGTTCCGTGAACAAGGCCTTGCGCTGGGCGTCGTCATTGCTCCTGCGAGCACGCTCGAGCAGGTCGTCGGCCCGCTTGTCGCTGTAGAGCCAGAGCTGCTTGTTCCAGCTACCCTCCGAATGGAAGAACGGATAGAGCGCGGTGTCGAGGGTCGGCCGGGCAAAATAGCCATCGATGTACATCTGCGCCTTACCCGCGACATTGGCCGCATAGGACGCGAACGGCACCCGTTCGACATTGATGCGGATGCCCGCCGCACGGGCCATGTCCCGGATCGCGACGCCTAGCCGTACCCGCTGCTCACGCTCCTGAGGCACCTGCATCGTGATGTCGAAGCCGTTCGGAAATCCCGCCTCGGCAAGGAGCTTTTTCGCGCCGGCAATGTCCGGCGCCTTGATCGGCACGGACCTGTTGAAGTAGGGGTGGCTCGGCGGGATCGGGCTGAGCGTCGGTGAGCCCTGACCGAAGATTGCGAGTTCGACCAGCGCGGCCTTGTCGATCGTCATCGCGAGCGCACGGCGCACTCGCACATCGTTGAACGGGGGACGACCGTTGTGCAGGATCAGGCCGTCCCAGGTGGCGGTGGCCACACTGTCGACCCGCACTCTATTGCTAGTCTTCAGCTTTTCGACGGCCTCGTAGGCAAGATTCCAGACGATGTGAATGGCACCAGAATCGAGCGCTGCCAGGCGAGCTGCCGACTCGGGGATGATGCGGATGGTCACCGCGTCGAGCTTGGGCTGGCCCGACTCGAAGTAGTCAGGGTTCTTGACCAGCTCCATCCGGTCGCCGGGCGCCCAGGATTTGAACATGAACGGACCGGTCCCGATCGGCTGGCGCGATACCGCGTCCAGCCGGTCGCGCGCGAGGATGCGCATCTGCCGGTCGGCAAAGATGTCGGCAAACCCCGCATAGGGCAGGTTCAGCGTGAACCGCACGGTGAGCGGATCCACCGCCTCGATATCCTTGATCATCGTTAGGTTCGAGCGGGCGCGCGAGCCGGTGGCCGGGTCGAGGATCCGCTTGACCGTGGCGACCACATCCCCCGAGTCGAGTTCACGCCCGTGGTGGAACTTGACGCCCTTGCGCAGCTTGAAGGTCCAGGTCGTCAGGTCCGCCGAGGCGCTCCAGCTCTCGGCGAGATCGGGGTGGACATTGAGGTCGTGATCGATGCGCGACAGGCCGTTGAAGACCAGATGCACGTAGACATACTCGTCGCCGAGCGTGGTACGTGCGGGATCGAGCTGATTGAGCGTCGTGCCGACCGCCACCCTGAGGGTGCCCTGAGCGCTAGCTTGCTGCGGGACCGTCGCGATGCCGAGTCCGAGCCCGAGGCTCAGACCGAGTGCTGCCATGAGTTGTTTCACTGCTTTCTCCCTTGCGTGGATGAGGAACGGGTAGCGCCCGCAGTCGGAGGATCGGGCGGAATCGAGATCGTATCCGGGTCGATAGCTCGGGTCACATAGAGCTCGGTCAGTGGTTGATATTCGGACCAGAGGCGAAAGAGCGCGCCGATCGGATCCGCATCACTGTCCACTCGCAGGTCGATGTAGGCAAACGCCTCGCGCCATGCAATCAGCAACGCCGCAGAGACCAGCGGCTTGAACTCGCCCCCGCCCACCTCGCCGGCACGCAGTGCTGCGAGCAGTCGCTCGGCGAGATGGGCCGACGGATCGCGCTCGAACGCGCTGACCATCTGCGCCGGAATATCTGCGGAACGAACGATATTGGCGATCGCGACGCAATCGCGGCCATGCGCTTCGTTGCGCTCGGGCTTGACATTACGCCCCGAAAACGCCGCAGTATTGCCATGCCGGTCGATCACGGCCAGCTGTCGCCAGACATGATGCGAGCTCGAGGCGACCAGTGCGTCGAGCGTGTGTTCAGCATCGGCGCCGCGCCTGAGCAATTCGAGCCCCAGGGGGCCGAGGCGCGGGTCGGTGACATTCTGGGTGAGCACTGAGCCCGCGCCCGCTGCTGCATGCGCACAACGAGCCCCTACCGCCGGGGCCGAGGTGGTCACGACAACGCCGGTCATCCCGGTACGGGCACAGCGCCCGGCAATTGAAAAAGTCATCGCGTACCTCTGCCGCGCACGGCCTGGATGTCGACCTCCATCAGCAGCTCGGGGCTGGCGAGGCCGCGCACGATGACGGCCGTGAAGGCCGCTCGCGCGTCCGACAGCCGCTCGAGCACCCGGCGGCTGACCTCGGGCAGGTAGTCGCGGTCGGTCACATAGACGGTGGCCTTGGTGACATCGCTCAGGGTGCAGCCGGCCTCGGCGAGCAATTGCTCGACATTGACCATGGCCTGGATCGCTTGTGCGCCGGCATCGCCAGCGCCGTGCATCCGATGCTGCAGATCGATGCCGGTCTGGCCGCGCAGGATGACGCGGTCACCGGCGACCGCGGCCATGCAGAACTCGCAATCGAGCGCCTGCGCCTGAGTGCCGTAGCGCGCGATATTGGAGCTGTAGGGCAGCAGCCGCTGATGAGACTGGCCGTTCACCTTGCGCATCGCCACCACATCGATCTCGAACAGGATCTCGGGTCGGGCGAAGGCCTGCGTGATGATGCCGGTCGAGACCGGCCGCACGCCGGCGAGGTGCCGGCCGATCACCGGGTAGACGGCCGTCCGGTAGGCGCGGTCACCGATATAGACGGTGATCTTGCAGATGTCCTCGACACCCGAGCCGGCCTCGCGCAGCAGCGTCGCGAGATTGGTCATCGCGAGATCGACCTGGGCGGCGGCGTCGGCGGGGCTGCGGCCCCTGGCAATCGTGCCGCTATGGTCCAGCGGACTGCCGGTCTGGCCGCGCACGAACAGCTCGTCGTCGGTCGCGATCACCATCGCGCCGCGCCACGGAAAGCCCTGGCCATGCCAGCTGTCGAACTGGTAGGGCCGAACCACCTGCGCCGGACGGATCGGGATCGCCGCCTCCGCGTCGATCTGCACGATCAAATTGGGACGGGGGAGGCCGGCGACCACGAGGCCGGTGCTCACGGGATGGAGGCCGCCCAGTCGTTCCTGGATCACGCGATAGCAAGCTGAGCGGTAGTCGCGATCGACGATGCAGGTGGTGAGCTTGGTGAGGTGTTGCAGACCCCCTCCGACCTCGGCGAGCGCACGCTCGAGCCGATCGAGCGCAGCGTGGGTCTGGCGCGCAGGATCGCCGGGGCCGACGACCGACCCGTCATCGGCCATCGCATGGCCGGCGCTCAGGAAAACGCGTTCTCCGCTGCGCACCGCGCTGGCGGCCTGCAGGCCGGATGCGCTGGCTGCGGGCATTGGGACCGGGATGGCAGTGTTCTTGGCTCGTTGGGTCACGGGCGGCGCGGAGGGTTGAAGGGGTTCAAGAGCGGCTCAGCGGATCGGCCTCGGCCGGGAAGCAGCCGGCGTCGCGGGCCTGCTGCCAGGTATGCCTGGTGGCGGCGGCGCCGCGCTGGATGATGCGTTCACGGTCGATCGCAGGCGTCTGGCCAGCATCAATGACCACCTTGCCGTCAATGATCACGGTGTGGATGTCCGATGCGCTGGCGTACCAGACCAGGCTGCGCAGCGGGTCATTGACCGGCTGGAGGTGGGGCTTGAGCGCGTCCACGACCACGATGTCGGCGCGTGCACCGACGCTGATCCGGCCCAGGTCGGGCCGGCGCAGCGCATCGGCGCCACCCGTCGTCGCCGCTGCGAACAGGTCAGCGGCAGTCGCGGCGCGGCTCTCGCCGGTCGCCTGCTTGGAGGCAAAACCACTGGCCCGCAACTGCGCATAGAAATCCATCCGCTCGGCATCGGTACCGATCCCGATGCGCACGCCGCGCCGGGCAAACCGTTCGTAGTGCGGCGCCTTCCCGCCGCGCAGGAAGACGGTCGGGCAGTGCGCGATGGTCGCGCCAGAGGCCGCGATTTGATCGAGATCGCCGTCCTCGAGGTGCACGCCATGCCCGAAGATCACTCCTTCACGCAACAGGCCGACAGAGGCCATGTAGTCGGTGGGCGCGCAACCGTGCCGTTCGCGGATTCGGTCGACTTCGCCCTGGCTCTGGGCGAGGTGGGTGGTGACCAGCAGATTCCGCTCGCGGGCGATCCGGTCGACCCGCTTGAGCAGATCGGGTCCGCAGGAGTCGGCCGCGTGTGGGCCCAGGATCACGCGGATCATGCCGCTGCTGCCTTCGTCGAATTCGGCGTGCAGTTGCTCGAAGGCGGTGAGGCCCGAGTCGCCTTCGAAGCTGCCGGCGGCGGCGTGGGCGACCTGGACGTTACCGATCACCGGGGCCGGGGAGAAAAGATAGGGAGCCGCATAGAGGCGCAGTCCCCAGTCCCGGGCGAGTTCGAGGGTGGCGCGCTGGCGGGGTCGGAACTGGTCCAGCAGAGTCGTCACGCCGCTGCGCAGCACCTCCAGCAGACCCAGCGCCACGAGGTCATGCAGTTCATCGGCAGCAAGACCAGTCACGGCGAGGCCGCCCATTGGCATTAGCATTGAGTAGACCTTGCTCTCGCCGATGGCCGAGCGCGGCAGGTCATCGACGATGCCGCGAAAAAGCGGCGCGTTGATCGTGTGGTTGTGCAGGTTGATGAAACCGGGGTGGGTGATGCCGTCCGGCACCTCGACCAGCCGGGCCTCGGCGGGCGCACGATCTGAGAGGGCGACGATCACACCAGCGCGGATATGGATGTAGAGATCCTGGACGGGGATATGGCGACCACCTTCGTGGACAATAGTCCAATCGGTGTGGATCGCGAGGTCCTGCATGGAGCTCCCTGGAAATGGCTGGCGGCTTGTCTAGGAGGCTGTCGGACGCCCGAAAGCCTCCAAGGTCTTTTGGCCGACCCGCTCAGACCCAAATGGATTATTGACCGCCTTTGCTGGCGAGGTCAAGGCGCCCGCTGCGGGCAGTCGGGATCTGACTCACTGCCTCATCGTCGACCCGAGCCGCTGCTCTCGCCTCACAGGGGGATCATTAACCGCAACTCATCGGCGGCGTTCACAACCACCGATCATCCGCCTACCCATCCCACCCAAGATCACGCCGGATCCCTCGCGCTTACTCCGGCGGTCGCAGTCGTGAAAGCCGGGCAGCACGTTGCGGTTGAAGAGTTCCCGTGCCCTGGGATGGTCCGCGTTCTCCGCGCAGGCGCGTCGACGGCCACACCAGATCCCGGCCCTCGCGGTCTGCAGCACT
>Ga0169931_10012280_pt1 | contig 11909 bp, 8 predicted proteins | sample Kivu_15m_20L_FD_129675 | JGI IMG/M metagenome (GOLD analysis project Ga0169931, IMG submission 129675) | Freshwater microbial communities from Lake Kivu, Western Province, Rwanda to study Microbial Dark Matter (Phase II) - Kivu_15m_20L... | ecosystem: Environmental > Aquatic > Freshwater > Lake ...
GTGGATAATCAATGCTATAACACATGTCCTGAACGATATTTTAATGATATATCAAGTTTTCCTTATAAATGTTCAAACTGTCCATCATATTGCATCAACTGTTTAACTGAATCATATTGTAATCTATGCCAATATGGTTATTTTTTAAATTATCAAATTGATAATCTGTGTTATTCAAATTGTCCTGACTCTTTTTTTGAAAATAAAGATACTCTTAAGTGTGAAAGATGTCCCGATAACTGTAAGGATTGTAATAATGAAACCACATGTGAAAAATGTTTTGATTCTTTCTATTTATACAATTTAGATAACAAATGCTATTCTAGATGTCCAGATGGATTTGTTGAAAATATCAATACTGGAAAGTGTCAAAATTGCTCTTCGAATTGTAAAAAGTGTATTGATGAGAATGTATGTACTTCCTGTGATCCATTATATTTTTTACATCTTATAGATTATAAGTGCTATGATATATGTCCTATCAATTATTGGAGCAATAATTTGACTAGGCAATGCCATGGATGTTCCACTGATTGTTTATATTGCGAAGATGAAAAAAAATGCACACAGTGTAACAATGACTTTTTTTTGCATTATAATATAGACAATAAATGCTATTCTACTTGCCCAGAAGAATATTATGAAAATAAAGAAACTCAAACATGTGAAAAATGTTCTTCTAACTGCTTTGATTGCAAGGATGAATTTTTATGTTTTGAATGTAATAATAATTTTTTCCTTTTTAACAATTTCTGTTTTTCAGAATGTCCATTGTCATTTTATAAAGATAGTAAGGTTAAAAAATGCTTCCCATGTGCATTTTCTTGCCAATTTTGTATAAATACTACAGATTGTATCAAATGTAATCCTGGATTTTTTCTCCATGAAAATGATCTTAAATGTTATTCAAAATGTCCATCAAAATTTTTTGCATCAGAATCAAAAGGAAAATGTGAGAGTTGTCCTAAAAATTGTGAATTCTGCGATAAATTAGATAGTTGCTCAGTATGCTCGCAAAATTATTTTATTTTTTCGCAAGAAAATAAATGTTACGAAATTTGCCCTAAAGGATATTATGGAAATTATGATAATGGACAATGCGAAGAATGCATGATTAATTGTGAAAAATGCGAAAATTTATCAGAATGCAATTTATGCAAGGAATCATTTTTTTTTTACGAAGAAAGTGCAATTTGTACCAATAATTGTCCTGATAGATATTACAAAAATAATGAAAAAAGAATATGCGAGGGATGCTCAGAATTTTGTTTTAAATGTGAATCTTCTAAAGATTGCTTGATTTGTGAATCTGGATATTTTAAAAATGAAGAATATAAAACATGTGTTGAATCATGCCCTGCTAATTATTATGGAGATAAGAATACTGGACTGTGTGTAATATGTAGTGAAATTTGCGAAACTTGTCTGGGTCCGTCAGAAAGTGATTGTATTAAATGCAAGTCTCCAAAAACTAAATTAGGAAATAAATGTGTTACGTCCTGTAAAGATCAGGAAATTTACAATAAATCCACAGATAGCTGTATTCCGATTGAAAAAGTATTTATAATGATGGCCTTAGAAGCACCAATTGAGATCGACATAGAATTACAAGAATATTTTGAAATAAAATTGAATGCTCAGAGAAATCCACAATATTCTAATCTTCCTATAAATATTCAATATGAATGGAATAAATTAGAAGGAATCGATGCAACAATCAACAATCAATTTATTATCGTCTCCACTAAAGATCTTCAAGAAGGAATTTTCCAAGCAAGTGTTTCTGTAAAAGTTTCAGATATTCCTATAAAAACCTTAGAAAAAGAAGTAAATTTGAGAAAATTTAATCTTGTTCCAGTCCTTAAAAATTTAACAGCCTTAGAAATGGAAAAACCCATTATTTTAGATGCTTCTCAATCTTACGATGAAAGAGAAATAGGCTCAACAAATACTCTATTGGAAAAAATGCAATTTGAATGGATATGTCCTGGCGAGTTACAAATTAAATGCTCCAATTTCGATACAGATACACTAGTTTTAAATTACTTAGACTATAAGGAATATGTGGAAATAAATGGATTATCTTTCGATATTATACTTAAGCTCTCTAGAGACAGGAAAAGTAGCATGCATGTTTTTAATGTAAATCTCGAACTTGAAAAAGAAACAAAAGATGATAGCTTCTTTTTCATTTCACAATTGACAAAAGGAATATTAAACGAAGACCTAATTTTCACAGTAGAATTTTTCGATAATTCTATTTACAAAATTGAAAACTATAGATTCTTATGGACGATTCCTGGTTTAGAACCTAATAAATATTTAAATACTCGTATGGAATCCAAATTAAAGGTCAAGTTTTCAGATATAAACAACATTTTGCAAGTCGTTATTGTAGAACTAACTGAAATATCTAATTTAAGAAAATTTACAAAAGAATTTTCTTTTAAATCAATAGAATTGCCTTTTGGAAAATGCAAAATACAACCTGAAACAGGTAAATCTGGCATAACCATGTTTAAAATTACAGCTTTAGATTGGGTATCCAAAAATACTCCTTTAAAATATTCATTTTATTATAAAAATGACTTTAATATTAATTTTCTGGTAAGTAATTTTTATGACACTTCATTTTCTACACTTTTACCCTCTGGTAGTAATTTCTTTCTTGAAGTAACCGACAAGTCAGGATTCATTGCCACTGCTGAATGTTTTGTTCAAGTAGAAAAAAACGAAAATTTGAATAATCTAAGCTCAACATTCATGTCTCAAGATGAAAAATTCATTGAGTCAGAAATAATATATTCAAATATGAAAGAGAAAATTTTAATCAATAATGACTATTTCAAATTTCAAGATTCTATTAATTTTCTTTCAACATTATTCGCAACCAACATTAATTTATTTATAGACTCAAATATAGATAGAATAATTTCGCTGATTACTATCTTAAATTCATGTAAAAAAGATTTAGAAGTAAAAGAAAATATTATTAAATACTTTGATTTACTTGAAAAAATCTCTCAAAAAATTCAATTAATTGTTAAAAAAAGGGATTTAATTGAAAATTTTGCAAAGGCACTAGATTCAAATCTTATTAGATTTTATAGTGACGAATCTGAAATCAACAATATGGAAATCCTAAAAAAAAATGATTTAATATGGAAAAATATTATAAATTCCGTGAATGAAGTGTTGATTTCGGGAGAAGATTATTTTTTAAAAACTGATGTCAACAGAATTGCAATATCTAAAATTTCAAGGATTAACTTAAGCACTATTAGACTACTTACAAATGATGATCAAGGTAGTCCAATTCAAAGAATTGTATCTTCTAATAACATTGATTATGATCCCAAAGAAGGAGAAGATACAACAGAAGATTGTACATATTCATTAGATTCAGATATTTGCATTGAAAAATCTGAAATAATCCAAAAAATTAATATTAGTACTAGAAATGATATAGGAATATATATAAAGGTAATGAATTCCCCTTCTGTCCCAGATCAATCAAATGAATCCTATCTTTTAAGTTTAAATTCTATAAAAATTTCAAATTTTGACGATTCTACAAATTCAAATTTAAGACTTTTAAATGAACTAAACATGACGACTACAACTAATAATACCGCATTCAATAGGACCTATAATAATGAAAATCTTAAATATAAATCATATCTTAATCTAAATTCAGATATCGAACTTAATAAATTTAAAAAAGATATAGAAGGTTCTACATGTGTACTTTATGATGAAAATTACAATTTAAATGCCACAGCTTGCAAATCGTGGTTCGATCTTAATGCAAGATTAGTTTTATGTGAATGTAGTAAAAGAGGTTTAGTTGTAAATCTTTACAATCAAAATCTTACTTCTCTGAGTAGAGATTCCCAATTTAGCCGAACTGGATTTAGCTACTGTAAAATCTAATTTTTATAAATATAGTTAACAAATATTCTCTCGGAATTGTTTGTGGTTTAGTAATGGTCATAATTTCTTTGTATTTTATCTTATCAAAAAGTGATTCTTTGGATGGAGAATCAAGAAAGCACAAAATTGACAAAAATTACGACATGGGTCAAAATTTGATAGCAGAATATACAAGATTGGGATTTCATAAAACTTATAATCTTCCCAAACTATTCTTTTTTATGGTTAAAGTAACATATCAAATTATAACATTTTAGATGACACATCCCTTGATTTCGATATTTTACATTTACAGTCCTATTTATAGAAGGACTTTAAGATTGTTAGATTTATATATTCTCATAAAAATCACCTTTTTGTTCTCCATGCTACCTTATTTTCTCACTGAAAATTCTGACTTTAGTGAAATAAAAAACAAAAGAAGTGTTGAAGATATGAAAAAAACTCCCGGAAATCTTGATGTAGCCATAATGAAGGTAATAATTTTAATAATTGAATTTTAGATTATAAATAGTTTGATTTACTCTATAAGTGCTTCTGTAATTTCGAAAGTCGTCACAGGATTTCTTAATAAAATATATTATGAAAACATTTTAGAAAGAGAATCCTATGAAAAATACAATTTTATGAATAAAAATTTGAAAAGAAAAATCGGTATTAGTATGTTTGTATATTCATATAGATGCAAAAATGCTTTATCTAAAGTAAAAATTTTGAATGCATTTGAAAAAGTTTATTTAAAAACTCGCAGAAAATTAGAAATTCTAAAAAATAAAAAATCCAAAGACAAAGATGTAAAATCTTCCAAAATTATATCAAAAATGGATTTAAAAAGTGTAAATCATGATAGCACCATACTTGATCATGAAACGAGTTTACAATTTTTAATTCAACATCATAATAATTATAATGATTTAAAAATAGATATTAATGAATTTTTTTTACCTAAACCTTACTATGATGAGAATTTATACAAAATTGAAACAGAAGAAAAATATTCATTAGAACAGAAATACCAAATTTTTAGAACATTTTCATATCTCTTTCCACGAATGAAAAAAATAAAAAGAAAAACGATGAGAAAATTTATATTTTCTATTTCCGAATATTCATATAAATTAAATGTCGGATTTAGAACAATAAAAACATCTAAAATATCATTTCAAATCCTTAATGCTGAATGTTTGAATGAAGAGGCAAAGTCTAAAAGGAGAAGATCTTCTATTAAATCAATTTTGTTTGGATTAATTGTATTTTCTTCTTACATTTTTCTTTTCATAATGGTAACCGACATTTACAATAAATATGAAGATAACATTTTTACAATATGCATCTCTCCCCTTTTAACAGTTCTTTTTTCTAAATTTCTAATTACTCAAAATCTCATGATTTTTGTTCATTCATTTTTCATGTACCAATTTGGTGAAAAAATTTACTCGGATAATAGGAAAAATTTAAATCCTTTGGGGATAATTTTTAGGTTTGTTATTCCAGCTATTTCAAAATCAAACCATAAATCTCTTCTTTTGTTCAGAGATTTATGTAACAAACAAAAATAATTTATCGGATAATATTTTATTTTTTAATTATTTAGACATATAAATATAAAATAGATAAACACTTTCCAAACAAGTGGAAAATTAATATATAAATATATATATATTTAATTAAATAAATATATATTAATTTATTAACTTTCCTCTTGGTAGAAAGTGAATATTTTTTAAATTAACTATTATAATAATTGGGAGACATCATATTTGGATTATTGTTCTTTAATTCTTGAATAAATATTAATAATTAATGGCATATATAATATATGAACATAATTGAGATATCCTTATACAAATTATGTCTACAATAAATTAAATGTATTTTTATTTAAAATAAATTTTAATACTAAGTATTCTTTTTATAATTAATTATGATCTAAATTAAAAAATTTACTTGGAATTTAAACTTTATAAATAAAAATTCCAAATTTTAAATTTAAATAAATGGACGATTCAAACTTAATTCTCAAAATAGAAGAATGCTGTGATAATCTATATAAAGCAACACATAATCAAATGATTCAAGAAATTAACCAAATCTTATCAAATTTCATTTCCTTGAAAAATTTTGACAAATTGAAATTTTTATTATATCATTCTTCGAGTAAAAATGCCAAATTCTATGCTACTAATGCTTTAACAAATTTAATAACAGAAAATTATCTTTCAGTTGAAATTTCAGTAAAACTCGAAATGTACCAAAACATTATGAATTTCATTGTAAATATTTGGAATAAAATAAATTTATTTAGAACTCAAATTCCGAAGATCTATTTTTAAATTCTCGCTTTCTTTTGAACATTTTAATTACATTAGTCTGTAGAATAGTTAGAATTTCATGGCTCCAAAATGAAAAATTCAAAGAAATCATAGATGACGTGCTTAAATCTATAAAGGAAGAAAACTCATTTTCAATGATTGTTCCTTTTTTAATTTACACTGAGTTAATCTATCAATTTCAACTTTCTAATTTGCCCCCTAAAAATAAGCTATATAGATATATTTCAGATTTTAAGGAATATGCTCTCCTGCCTATTTATGAAAATGCGACTAACTTTCTAGTAAACATTTTCAAGCAAGAAATAAAATTTGAGAAAATTGAACACTGCATTATGTTCATTAATGAACTTTCTAAGTGTATAAATGAGTGTATGGAATACGAAGAAGATCTCAATATCAAATGTGAAAATTACAAGAAATATGAGATAAAGCCAATTTATGTTCCTAACAATAAAAAACGATCAAAAGACAAAACTTTAAATATTGATTCCTTAATTTTAATTTGTAGAAGTTTATTCGACACCCATAATATAATAGCAAAATTACTAAAGGAGTAAGTTATAATATTTGATTAACTTTTAGTAATAATCTAAGCTGCAACTTTCAAACTGATCAATGCCTTTGTCTTCTTCAGAAGTACTGTTCAATTAAAATTGCCTATTTGGGTGATAATAAAATGCTATTTCTCAGTAATATCCAAAATGGAATCATAAATCTAACTCAAACTAAAATGGGTCTAGACAATGACAAAAATTTAGAAGAATTTTGCAAATTGATTTTTCTGCTTAAAAAGAATTTCACTATAATTGAATTGTTAGACAACATAAACTTCATTGAGCAAATTTATAAATTTACTATAGAATGCATTCAATACTGTAACACTTTTAATATATAAATATTTAGACCCCACATCCCTCTCAGGGCTTATCTATTTAATCAGATTCTTCGGATATTTTTCTTCTATCCTATCTACTCATCCAATTCCAAGCAAGGAGGAAATAAAAAATCTTATTTTCGAATTAGTTTCTATTTTATTGAAAAGAATTTTTTCCCTATTTGAACAGGAAGTTAGCATGGATCACTTAGAAGACATTCAACAACAAAATGACCATTTATTCATTGATCTCGTGGATTCTATTGCACTTATTTCTAGAGGAATGTATGAATTTATTATTTTATTTTCTTTCGACTTATAGTTTTGATCAAGTAATTGTATCTTTTCTAGAATTATTCAATAACTTCTTAAGTAATTTCAAGAATTTAATAATCCTGAATCCGAATAACATTCTGAAAATAAAATATCTCATTTACTTCGCTTCCGCAGTGATTTCATTCAATCAAAGAGCCCTTTTAGAAAAAGACTTCATAAATAAAGTGATCGATCATGAAGAAAATTCAAGAATAGGGATAAATGATATAAATGTTGATGATATTTCTATATATGATGATCCTATATTACCCCTTAATGATAATCATATTATATCAGAAATTCTTATAAAGATTTTTCACGTCCTTGAATTTTATTTGACCACAATGAAAATGTTATCTTTTAATCAGAGTGAAACCAGCACAAACAAGAATATCCTGAAAATTATGGAGCCAGGATTGTTTTATTTCCTGAAGAATTTTTGTAAACTCTTTCTAAACAAAAATCTCTCTGGAAAATATTTCAACATTTTTGAAAATATATCAGAAACTTTCAAATTAAAAGATAATACTATGATTTTATCTTTCATCATTTCATTTTTAGTAGAAAGTTGCAAAATTAATCAAATTTCTAAGAACGATCATTTTCATTATCAAAAGGTCATTAAGATTTTTAGAACTATAGTAAGTAACGCATACATGAGTATAGATGTTACATCGGGCGAAAAATTACTTTATATAGGGAAATTACATATTCAAGAAAATTTTTTGAATTCAGTTCTTGAAATGCCTGAGATTCTAGTAAAATTAGATCCGATTTCTATGGGAAAATACAGGACAATATTTTACAATTCGATAAGCAAAATTATGCTAATGAAGACAAGTTCTCGTAATGAAGATTTATTTAATTTAGTTTTAAAATTTTATACTGACAACATTTTCTTACGAAAGGATTCCATTCAAGGAAATGAAAAAGTAGGTTATGATTTTCTAGGCTACCTACAAGATCTAAAAGGAATATGTTCATCAATAAGCTTAAAGGAGGACTATAAAAATTTTATTTCTAGTGTGCATCGCTCGCTTTTAATTTTGATTCAATTTTATAAAGAGAATAGCCATATTCCTGAAGTTAATATTTTTACTCTCAAGTTGATAGAAGAGATTACAAATAACAAGCATGAAAGAATTTATTTTTCTCAGAATTGTAAGTAAATATATTAAATATTTAATATATAATATATAGCTACTTTACCAATTGAATTACTAACACTTGCCAACGAAATCCTTCAAAATTTTAAAAATTATTCGCTCTCCCTAAATGAATACACAAATAGCAAAGATGAATATTTAAAGAAAATCAAACCTACAGTCATGATATTAAGAATATTTAAAAACATTTTCTTAGGCAAGTACATTCATTTAGGATCTCTCATTTCGATGAACAAAAGTTTCGTCCAGGGAATACTCTTTTCTTTATGCGAGCTTATTTTATGCATCAAGTGTGAAACAATTCTTAATTATCTAAATAAAACAAATGTATGCATTTATATTCTTAAGGTTGTATTCTGTGAGTATGCTAATTTTCTCAACCCAGAATTTTTCAAATTCAGTGAAGTCCTTATAAAACTACTAGAAGAGGGAATAGATAGCCTAGATAACATCACTTTAATCACAACTCATCAGATTGTAAGATATTTTATTTAGTATTTATCATTTTAGATTTTTGAATTGGGAAAAATCTATGTTAAATCTAAAAATTCTCAAAATCTTTCGAATAACAGATACATAGAAACCAATATGCCTGAAGTAGTTTTTAATCTGTTTACTAACTATGAGGAAAATTTTCAAAATATATTAAAAAGGATGTTTAATTCCTTATTAAACGGAGAGATAACTTCTCTAAATGAAACGAGTCATTCCTTCTTCATTCTAGTGATTATTTATAACACATTTTATATAAACCTCTCAAACAATCTAATTGTTACTAATTTCGGTCAGGATCTAAATAAGCAACAGAAGTAACTACTTTATATAAATTTTACACATAATTTTAAAATACCTTAGGGTCCGAAATGCTTTCGAATTATTATTCAAAGATGTCAAAAACAGTTTAGACTCCTATAATTTAATGAATTTTCAGAAGGGGATCAAAGAATTCGCAAATGAGATTCAGGCTATAATATGAAGCTTAACACGTTTATTATTTTTATTTAGTTAATTAATTATATAATATCGAATTAAAATCTTTTATATATTTTTTATTTCAGACCATTTCTTTCTTTGATTATAATAATATAATTCTATTATCAATTCTGGGGTCGTTGCCTCATGACACTTTTTATCAAATCTATACCTAATGAATCTAGGAAATCTTAGTGAGAGTCCTTTATTTTGATCTATGACGTCCTTTCCTATAGAATAATTCATGGATTCGCTAAAAGAATCATAGCCGACTTCCCAAACTTCGGTCGGTTTAAAAAAGAAATGAGGACGAAGTAAATTAGGAATTCTATAATTATTGGGCATTTCATTTAAAAGACGGGCAGAAAACCTCTTTGTGATTTCCTCAAGATCCTGTTGCATAAAGCCTGTTCCTAATTTGCACACGCCAATATACACGTCCTTATCTGGATTATAAGCTGCTACAAGGAAGGAATTCATTAATTTTCCTGTACTACCTTTACCTATGAATCCTGCTATAGGAACTAAATCAACGGTATCTGTCATCATAAGGTTCAAGGTCTTAAGTTTATACCATCTTCTTTTACCAAATTGATATATACTGGTCTTTCCCAAATCTTTGGCTACTAATCCTTCACAATTAAGTCGTCTAGAAAAGTTAAAATATTCTATAATCTGTAGTTTTGCTTTATCTAAATTTTTAAGATCTATTATTAGTCCTTCTTCCACGATAATTCGTTTAAATTTTTTAAAGAAAAACTCTTTTAAAATTCTTTTTCTTTCTTGTAATTCCAAATCAGTAACAACATTATTATTTATATAAATGATATCGAATGCTATGAAAAAGTACTGCTTGTCTTGAGATGATAGGTAAGAATAATTGTCACTGTTACTAACTAAAATGATATCCACTTTTTTCTTACGCAATTCTTGGAAATCCACAAAGCACTTTTCTTTCTTGGAATAACAAACAATCTCGCCATCAAGGATAAAATTTGAAATTTGTTTTAATTTATTTGTTTTATTATATTGTGTAATTTCTGCTTCTATTTCGTTTTTAAGGGAATGATAGAGATCACTTTGATCTTCAAAATTACGAGAACCCATTAAGATTCCTTTTCCGTCAAAATGAATTTGGGATCTTTCACCGTCATATTTCGTTTCTATTAAGCATTTTAATGTCGATTTCTGTATTTGAGATAGAAAAGTTTCTAGATCCATTCCTAATTTGCATAATTGTAAATTTACGAACTGGCCTGGTTTTAGAGTGTATTCAAAATCAACATTTTCTGGATCAAGATAATCACCGCTGTTTGACTTAACACTAAGACTGTAATTAATTTTGTATTTGAAAATGTTGTCTTCAAGAAACTTAATAAGCTCATTAAATTCTTTTTTATTTTCAAAATTATTTCTAAGGTTCATCACACATTTTATCACCCCACGCTCGCCTATTCCGATTTTCAACTTGTTTAAGAATATCCTGCAAATGTAAAGAATCTCAAGAGGTTCTTTGCATTTTCTTATTAAATCTGAGAATATTTCCAATTTTTCCTTTTGTGATTTTTCGCCGATGGATTTTATAATTTTTTCTTTATAATCTAGGACATCCTTTACAGACAGATTCGGGTTCTCGTAATCTATTTCATACATGGCATCAGAAAATATTTGATATAAATAATTAGCGAGATCTCCATATTTTATAAAATATGCCTGAATTTGTTTTTCTGTTAAATTAAATTTTTCTATCGCGTATTTTTTAATCAAATTGTCGAAAGTATATTGATATCTTAAATTATCATCTATCGGGTTTTGCTTATCTCTTTGATTAGCATCGGATTTTGTTTGAATGAGATTTAAGAATGGAATCGAAATTTTTACTATACCACCTATATAAGCAAAATTTTCTTGCTTTTCTGCTTCATTTTCAGATTTTGTAAAATTTGATAAAAATGAATTAAGCTTTTCCTGTTTTTCTGTAAGCTGAGAGGTTTTCTCTATACTATCAAACAATTTGCATAGGTTAATGAAATTTAAAGAATGATGATGATTTATTTCGCTTTTATTCAAATTACAAAAATTTTTCTTTAAGAAAAATTTGAACATGAAAATTCTAAATATTTAAATAAAAACATTTATATTATTAATTTTTTTGTAATTAAAAATATATAGGAGAATTTTATTTTTTCATTTATTATTGTACAATAAATTTTGCATTTGGGGATTGGGGATTGGGGATTGGGGATTGGGGATTGGGGATTGGCCCAATCCCCAATCCCCAATCCCCAATCCCCAATCCCCAAAATTTATTGTACA
>Ga0169931_10012281_pt1 | contig 11908 bp, 10 predicted proteins | sample Kivu_15m_20L_FD_129675 | JGI IMG/M metagenome (GOLD analysis project Ga0169931, IMG submission 129675) | Freshwater microbial communities from Lake Kivu, Western Province, Rwanda to study Microbial Dark Matter (Phase II) - Kivu_15m_20L... | ecosystem: Environmental > Aquatic > Freshwater > Lake...
GGCAATGTAGACATGGTAGCAGTCATACAAGAAGTACTCCGGTGGCAAGAAATACGAAAAAAGAGAATTCCTATGCGCCCGGACCATGGACACCAACTCCTCGACGACCTACACAAGAAGTCTGCTAACCCAGGATATACAGCCATTGGCAGGCTAAAAGGCTTGGCGGAGCTCAGAGGAGTAGAAGAAGCCTTGCTTTGGATGAGAGATAAAAAGAAATCTTAATCAGATTTACTCTTTCCACACAAATGGCTCGATACAAGGCTTTAAATTTAAACCGATATGGCATCATTCTACTCCAAAAGAGATCTTTATTACCAGTTGTTTGAAAACCAAAATTGCCTGGAACTAACTTCCTATCCCTATTTTTCTGATCATTCCTATGAAACCTTCACCCTGGTCTTGGATGCTGCTGCCCAGCTTGCAGAAAAATCCATGTACCCCATTTTTAGAGAGATGGATAGGCAAGAACCACAATGGACACCAGGAGAAGTCAAGGTTCATCCCGATTTGAAGGCCATCATCCGGCAATTTGGCCAAGACGGTTGGATCAATGCCATTTTCTCCTACGAAGAAGGGGGACAGCAACTTCCATGGACCATTCATATGGGAGCAGGATTTATTTTTCAAGCTGCAAATTATTCTGCCAGTGTGTTTCCCTTTTTAACTACTGGAGCCGCCAACCTCATTCGTACCTTTGGATCCAAAGAATTACGAGATTCCTATACCCCAAAAATGTATAGCGGGGAATGGCAAGGTACCATGGCTTTGACCGAACCTGACGCGGGAAGTTCCCTTTCTGACTTGAGTACCAAAGCCTCTCCAACACCAAAAGAAGGGGTCTATTCCATACAAGGACAGAAAATATACATCTCCGCAGGGGACCACAATGCCTGTGAAAATATCATTCATTTGATGCTTGCCAGAATAGAGGGAGCCCCTCCAGGGACCAAAGGCATTTCTCTATTTGTAGTACCCAAAATCCGATTAGATGGTACGGCAAACGATGTGCTCACTCAAGGCATTTATCATAAAATGGGGTACAAGGGTGCTCCCATTGTTCATTTGATGATGGGTAGCGAAGGAGCTTGTGAAGGATATCTTGTGGGAGAACCCCACCAAGGACTTAAGTACATGTTTCAGATGATGAACGAAGCCCGCTTAGGAATTGGGGTGAATGCCACCGCCATCGCGACTGCAGCCTACCAAGCTTCTCTAGGCTATGCGAAGCAACGCCCCCAAGGTAGAAAATTAACCGAAAAAGACATCTCCAAACCTCAAGTCTCCATCATCGAGCATGCAGATGTGAAGCGCATGCTCCTATTTCAGAAAAGTATGTGTGAGGGAGCGCTAGCCTTACTTCTCTATTGCGGACTGCTGTCAGATAAAATTTCTCAGGAATCTCAGCTAGAACAGAAAAAAGAATGGGAATTGCTTTTAGAGGTGTTGATCCCTATTGCAAAAACCTTCCCCTCGGAAATGGGGGTACAAAGCACTTCCATGGCCATTCAAGTCTTGGGTGGTGCCGGGTATACCACAGATTTTCCAACCGAACAGTACTTTAGGGAGTCAAGAATACATCCCATACACGAAGGGACCACGGGAATTCATGGATTGGACTTGCTAGGCAGAAAACTATTTTTGGAAGATGGCCTAGGCTGGAAAATGCTACACAAAGAAATGGAAAAATCCCTACAAGAAGCTCTAGTTTTTGAAGAATTAAAGACGATTACCACTTCCTTCCAGCATTATTTTCAATCCTTTTTCCAAGCTACTGTACGCTTGCTAGAGAAAAGAGACCTAGGTCCTCTTGTGCTGTTGGCAGACGCCACCCTTTTCTTAGAAGCCGCTGGTATACTCTGCCATGCCTGGATGTGGCTAAAGCAAGCAAGTACCTCTCAAAAAGCCTTACTTCAAGATGCTAAAGATCCTGATTTTCATTTAGGGAAAATAGAAACGGCAAGGTATACCATGGAATACGAATTGATCAAGTTAAAGGGTCTCATGGAACGTTTTACTGCTTCTTCCTATCCTACCCTTTCCATGAAAAATGAGTGGTTTTGATGTATTTTTACCATTCAACAGCAGTTATTGAGTCTAGAAGAAAATTAAAAATGAATTCCTATTTCATTCAATTGATAAACGTCCATAATTCCTAGAATAAATCCATGAAAAGAGTTTTAGTAAGTGGAGGAGCTGGATTTTTAGGTAGTCACCTTTGTGATCGACTACTTCTAGAAGGAAATTATGTCCTTTGCATGGATAATTTTTTCTCAGGGAATAAGCAAAACATTGAAAAACAATTAGAAAATAGAAATTTTGAGTTGATTCAGGAGGATGTTAGAAAGCCCTTGTCCCTACAAGTAGATGAAATCTACAACTTGGCATGTCCTGCCTCTCCACAACTTTACCAAAAATACCCCATAGAAACCTTTACCACTTCCATTCTTGGAGCCATGAATTTGCTTGAGCTTGCCAAAGTCAATCGGTCGAAAATCCTTCAAGCCTCTACTTCCGAAGTATATGGAAACCCCGAAATCCATCCTCAACCGGAATCCTATTTTGGAAATGTAAATCCTATAGGCCCACGGGCCTGTTACGACGAAGGGAAAAGAGGAGCAGAAACCTTATTTTTTGATTACTTCAGAATGCATGAGGTCCCCATAAAAGTGATGCGGATATTCAATACTTACGGACCTCGCATGAGCGCTAAAGACGGCAGGGTAGTCTCCAGTTTAATTCTACAAGCCTTGAAGGGAGAAGACCTAAATATACTAGGTGACGGATACCAAACCCGATCTTTTTGCTATGTGGAAGACACCATAGAAGCCATGATAAGGCTGATGAAAACTCCAAAAAATATTACTGGCCCTATCAATATTGGAAATTCCAATGAGTGCTCTATTCTGGAGTTGGCACATCTTATTCTAGAACTTACCCAAAGTAAAAGTAAGTTGATTTTTCTCCCCTCTTCACCAGATGACCCAAAACAGCGAAAACCTCATCTTTTACGTGCAAAGGAAGAGTTGAATTGGGAACCTCGGATTTCTTTAAAAGAAGGATTACAAAAAACCATAGTCTATTTTGAGGCCAGCTTGAATTCGTCTGAAACTCTTTGATCCTTGCCTGCAGCCAAGAGATAAAAAGAAGTACTTTTGCAAATCATTTAATCTCTGGAATTTCCTTTTCCTATGGATAACTTAATCAATCATCCTGGCATTATCATCGGATTTAGTGCGATTGTCCTGTTCATGCTTTTGTTGGACCTAGGAATTTTTAATAAAAAAAGCCATGTGATCTCCAACCAAGAAGCCGCTATTTGGTCTTTGGTATGGATAGGAATTTCCATGATTTTCAGTATTTTCATCTTTATCGTTACCGACGAGAAATACGCCTTAGAAAAGTTTTCTCAGTACCAGGCTGCTTATTGGATAGAAAAGGCACTTTCAGTAGACAATTTATTTGTATTCATTTTAGTTTTTGGCTACTTCAATGTCCCACGAGAACTTCACCACAAGGTACTTTTTTGGGGGATTATTGGAGCATTGCTGATGCGAGCCATCTTCATTTTTGCAGGCGTGGGTATCATCAACCTTACCTATTTGCCTGAGATGAATTTGTTTGGACAAAATGTGAAAATAAATGCTGTGCTTACCATTTTTGGGTTTTTTCTGATTTATGCAGGAATTAAATCCTGGTTTGCTAACGACAAGGACGACCAGGAAAAAGACTTCAGCAAAAGCCCAGGAGCTCAAGTAATCCATAAAATTTTCAAGGTGAGTGACAATTACCACGGTAGTAAGTTCTTTACCATAGAAAATGGGGTAAAGGTGGCCACTCCCCTATTGGTAGTGGTAGCGGTCATTGAATTCACCGATTTGATTTTTGCAGTGGACTCCATTCCAGCCATCTTTGCCATTGCTCCCGACGACCCCTTCATTCTGTATACCTCCAATATATTTGCAATTTTAGGATTAAGATCGCTATACTTCCTGTTGGCTAATTTCATCCACATGTTTAGCAGGCTAAAGTATGGCCTTGCCGTAATCCTTGCCTTTATTGGATTCAAAATGATCATTGCTCCAATTTTTCACATTTCTTCACCGCTTTCTCTTTCCATAGTAGGGGGAGTTCTGATTTTATCAGTGCTCGCCTCTATTTTATTTCCTACCCAGGACGCTAAAAAATGAGGATAAAAAAAAGACCACTTGCGGTGGCCTTTGCTTTTTAATACCCTAAGGTTTTCAACATGCTTTCTTCCTTTTGATCGATAGCAAATAACCAGTGCTTCACCTTTCCATGTTCATCCCGATCTATCAATACGTGCTTCGGCGCTGGAATCAAGCAATGCTGAATGCCACCATAGCCTCCTAAAGATTCTTGGTAAGCTCCGGTATGGAAAAAGCCTATGTATTGCTGCTTCTTTTCCACCAATTTTGGCAAATAAATATTGAATTGGTGAGCCTCTGAATTGTAGTAGTCCATGCTGTCGCAGGTCAATCCACCCAAGGAGATGTTATGGTATTCTTCTTCCCAATTATTCACTGCAAGCATGATGTATTTTTGATTTAGTCCCCAGCTATCTGGCAACTGGGTGATAAATGATCCATCAATCATGTACCACAATTCCTTGTCGTTTTGAAGTTTCTCAGCCAAAATAGAGTACAAAACAGCCCCACTCTCCCCTACGGTATAACTTCCAAATTCAGTAAAAATATTGGGTTCGGTGGTATTGTTTTTGGCACACATCCACTTGATATTTTTTACGATTTGATCGGCCATATATTGGTAATCGTAATCGAAAAATACGTTGGTTTTAATGGGCCATCCCCCGCCAATATCCATGGCATCTAGACTAGGGGCTACCTTTTTGAGTTCTACATATTTTTGAATAAAACGGGTCAATTCAGACCAATAGTAAGCGGTATCCTTGATGCCAGAATTGATAAAAAAATGAAGCATTTTTAAGCTTACCTGTGGATTATTTTTAATTTTTTGTTCGTACAAGGAAATGATATCGTTGTAGCGAACGCCCAACCTTGAGGTATAAAATCCAAACTTGGGTTCCTCATCCGCAGCGATTCGAATCCCTACTTGGAAAGGGACCTTGACATGCTCCAAATAGTAATCGATTTCGGTGAGATTATCTAAAATGGGTATGCAATTGACAAAACCATCGTTGAGCAAGGCAGAAACATACTCCTTGTATTTTTCCCGCTTGAAGCCATTGCAAATGATATAGGTATCCTTTCGGATCTTTCCTTTGGCATATAGACTTCTCACCAGAGGAATATCAAAAGTGGAGGAAGTCTCAAGATGGATATCGTTTTTCAAGGCCTCGTCCAGAACAAAGCTAAAGTGAGAAGATTTGGTACAATAGCAATAGGTATACTTTCCCTTGTATTGGTGGGTTTGCATGGCATTTGAAAAGTACTTTTTCGCCTGCTGTATACTTTCAGAAATTTTTGGTAGATAGGTCAACTTCAACGGTGTCCCATAGGTCTCAATGATTTCCATCAGATTGACTCCATTGAAAAAAAGATTGTTGTCTTCAACGGTAAATTCCTTGGTAGGAAAATCAAAAGTCTGCTGGATCAAATCAATGTATCTATTCATGTACCAATCAGGTTTAATTTTAAGATAAGGGTGCAAAAATTGCGCTTTTATTCACAGTTATCAAATGATTAAGAGATAAAAACCCTGAGAATTTCCATTTTAAATAAATTATACCAATCCTTTTCCTTAAAAGAAGCAGGTCCCCATTCGTTTTTGCTTATTTTCTGTGTAAAAAATCTAGGGGAATTTAGAAATTCAAGGGTAAGAATTGATCCCAATTGGCTATTTTTACCTCTACCAACCCAAGTATATCTTAGCCATGAGAAAAATCTCCCTAGTAGAGGTACGTTCTGAAATCGCTGCTGGCACCCGAGGAGCTAGCCTTGGGGTAGATGCCCTTAAAATTGCAAGCTTAGACAAAAAATCAAATTTTTTCTCTCGGTTTGAACCCATAACTGTTACGGATGCCAATAGCTTTCTTTGGAAGGGCAACAAGCATCCCTTTGCCAATTACATTGACGGAGTGTACCAAGTAATCAAAAACGTCTATTCCACCATAGAGTCCCTTCGCTTAGAAAAGAAATTTCCCATCGTATTGGCAGGAGACCATAGCACCGCCGCAGGAACCATCATGGGCATCAAAGGAGCCCATCCAGACAAACGACTCGGCGTGATCTGGATAGATGCCCATGCGGATTTACATACCCCCTATACCACCCCTTCAGGCAACATGCACGGGATGCCTTTGGCCATCGCTGCACAACTGGATAATTTGCCTTGCAAGCAAAATCAACCTTCTTCTGAAACAATTTCCTACTGGGAAAGAATAAAAAAAATAGGTGGGGATTTTCCGAAAATTGACCTAAAAGACATCGTATACCTTTCCTTACGAGACACGGAAGAAGCTGAAAATTTTCTAATCGCTTCTCATGGGATTTCTACCTTTAGAACCGAGGAGATCCGAGAACTCGGGGTCCATGAAGTTGCAAGGAAAACCCTTGAATTACTAAAAGATTGCGATCAGCTCTACATATCCTTTGATGTGGACAGCTTGGATTCCTCCATATCCAAAGGGACTGGGACACCGGTGCCCCATGGTTTGAGCGTATCGGAAGCCATTGCCTTAAATGCAGAATTGATCAAAGACAAGCGGGTGTGTTGTTGGGAAATCGTAGAAGTTAATCCAACTCTAGATACAGAAAATACCACAGCTGAAATCGCCTTTGAAGTTTTAGAAATCACCACTCAGTCTCTGGTTCTTCATTTCTAGAACTTGGATTCCTTTATCTTTTGGGGCCAAGCAATTATTCAATTCAGAAATTCCTGCGCGGTAAGGCTAAGAAACACCTGCGTAGAGATCCAATCAAACCACTTCTACTAAATTTAGGGGAGGGTGCTATGTATTCTTGTTGTCGGTCTTAACTTTGCTTTTCAATTCAGCACCTGCCTCGTGGGAAAAGATTCCGCTGCTTGGGCTATCCAAGCGTAGAATCCAGGGAAAAATCCTTTCTAGTGATTCAGGTCTTTCAGATTAACTAACAGGGATGAGTTTGCAAGAATCCATTATTCAAGGTATCCAGGATGCTTTTTTGGCATGCTTCCAGCACGCCATAGACCTAGAGCAAGTGAGCCTATCTCCTACCAAAAAGGAATTTAGTGGAGATTATACTTTCGTGGTATTTCCTTTTTTGAAAATTTCTCAGAGCAGCCCTGAAGCTACGGCCCAACAAATTGGGCAGTACTTGAAAGCAAATGTCGCCTCGGTACGGGATTTCAATGTGGTCAAAGGATTTTTGAATCTAGAAGTTGCCCAGCAGCAATGGCTGGATTTGTTTACTTCCCTTTATACCACACCTTCTCTGGGTCAACTTCCAGCAAATGGTAAAAAAGTGATGGTAGAGTATTCCTCACCCAATACCAACAAACCCCTGCATTTAGGCCATTTGAGAAATAATTTTTTAGGTTTTTCCATTGCCGAAATTCTCAAGGCTAGTGGCTACGAAGTGATCAAAGCCAACTTGGTCAATGACCGGGGAATTCACATTTGCAAATCTATGGTGGCTTACCTTCATCATGGAAATGGGGAAACTCCCGCATCTTCTGGACTTAAAGGAGATCACTTGGTTGGCAAATATTATGTCCTTTTCGATTCCCTTTATAAAAAGCAGCAAAAGGAACTCATGGAGCAGGGAAAATCTGAGGAGGAGGCAAAAAAAACTGCCCCCATCTTAGTAGAAGCCCAAGAAATGCTCAGAAAATGGGAGGACCACGATCAGGAGGTAATTACCCTCTGGAAAACCATGAATACCTGGGTGTATGCAGGTTTTGAGGAGACCTACCGTAACATGGGAGTGGACTTCGACATCACCTATTACGAGTCAAACACCTACTTACTTGGCAAAGACATCGTAGAAGAGGGATTATCTAAGGGTGTTTTTTACAAAAAACAAGACGGCTCAGTTTGGGTAGATCTCAGTGCAGAAGGGTTGGACGAAAAGTTAGTTCTCCGAGGCGATGGCACCTCCGTATACATTACCCAGGACATGGGTACTGCTGACTTAAAATACAAAGATTTTCATATTGATAAATCAGTATATGTCGTTGGAAATGAGCAAGATTATCACTTTGATGTCTTGTTTAAGATCATGCGAAAACTAGGGAGATCCTATGGCCCTGGATTGTACCACCTCTCCTACGGGATGGTAGATTTACCTTCTGGAAAAATGAAATCTAGAGAAGGTACAGTGGTCGATGCGGATGAATTGATCCAAGAAATGATCGAAACAGCTGCCCATCATACCAAGTCCCTAGGAAAAATCGAGGGATTCACGGAAGAACAGGCGCAGGGCTTATACGAAATGTTGGGCCTTGGCGCATTGAAATATTTTCTACTGAAGGTAGACCCTAAAAAGCGCATGCTTTTCAATCCCCAAGAATCCATAGAATTCCAAGGAAATACAGGGCCTTTCATTCAATATTCTCACGCCAGGATTGCGGCTATTTTAAGAAAAGCTGCCCAGTTGGGAGTAGACCTCAGCCCTACAGGATTCTCCCAGGTACAGGAGCTCTCCGAAACCGAGGTTTCGCTCATTCAACTGCTACAGGATTTTGAGAGAAAATTAAAAATGGCGGCCGATGAATATTCCCCAGCCATTCTTTCCCAATATCTTTTTGAAGTGGCAAAGGAATACAATCGTTTTTATGCTGAATTGCCAATTTTTCATGAAAAAGATCTACAAGTTCAAGCCTTTCGCGTAGCTCTCTCCGCCCATACAGCAAAAACAATACACTGCGGAATGCGGTTGTTAGGAATAGAAGTACCTCAACGAATGTAAATATGAAAACACTACTAGTTATTCTCAGCATCATCCTACTTGCTTGTGGAAAAGTCCTCGATCGACCTAACGATGCCGCCTCTCTTCATCCAAGCTATGAGCCAAACATGGAAAGCACTCTTTACGACTTCAAATTGAAAGATATCAACGGGCAAGAAGTTGATTTTTCCTCCTTCAAAGGGAAGAAATTACTTATTGTCAACGTGGCTTCCAAATGCGGGTACACCAAGCAATATTCCCAACTCCAGGAGCTTTATGCGGCCTATGGAGAAAAAGTGGTAGTACTTGGTTTCCCAGCGAATAATTTTGGAGGACAAGAACCTGGCTCCAACGAAGAAATCAAAGCCTTTTGTACCTCTGAATATGGGGTTACCTTCCCCATGTTTGAAAAAGTTTCCGTGAAAGGGTTTGATAAGCACCCTTTGTACAGATGGCTTTCTGATGCAAGCCAAAATGGGTGGAACAACCAAGAACCCAGCTGGAATTTTTGTAAGTATTTGATCAATGAAAAAGGAGAATTGGTCAAATTTTATCCTTCTTCAGTAAATCCTATGGATGAAGAATTGATCAAACTCATCCAGTCCTGATAGTTTATTTCCTTGAATAAAAAGATTCTTTCCAAAAACGAAGCCTGGCTCCTAGCAGTCCGGCTTCGTACTTTACCCTTGGCTTTGTCCAGTATTTTTGCTGGATCTTTTTTAGCGTATTGGAAAGATCAGATGAAGTGGGAGGTAGTACTTTTGGCATCCTTGACCACCATATTTTTACAGATCCTATCCAATCTCTCCAACGATTACGGGGATTCCGTGCATGGGGCTGATTCCTCGGCGCGACAGGGGCCCCTGCGTGCTGTACAATCGGAAAGTATTTCTCTTTCTGAAATGAAAGTGGCCATGGGCATTGCTGGAACCTTATCCTTTTGCTCTGGGCTACTGCTCCTTTACATTTCCTTAACCAATTGGGTAGGGTTTAGCATTTTTTTAGTCCTGGGGCTAGCCGCCATTTGGGCAGCGATTCGCTACACTTCAGGTAAAAATCCTTACGGATATGCAGGCTGGGGGGATTTGTCTGTTTTTATTTTTTTTGGTTTGCTGGGCGTGTGTGGAACCTATTTTCTTCATGCCCAACAGTGGGAAATGTCGAGTATCTTGATTGCTATTTCCTTGGGTTGCTTCAGTACCGCCGTACTTACCATCAACAACATACGAGACATGGAATCCGACCAAAAAGCAGGGAAAAAATCAATTCCTGTGCGATTGGGTAGAAAAAAAGCCTTGATCTATCTCTGGCTACTCGTAGGGGTAGGTCAAGCAGCTTTGATCCTTTTCTCTTGGCAAATCCATTCCTTATCCTCCTTAGCCCCCTTGCTGTTGGCCCCCCTTATGTTTGGCATCGTTTTGGGTGTTCAGCGTGCCAATAGCGCAGAAACCACAGATCCTTACTTGAAGAAAATGGCACTCGCTACCTTAGTTTGGACCTTGCTTTTTGGACTTGGGATTGGATATGCCTAAAAGCTGACAAAAGTCCTATTTCTTGGAAAATGATTCCTCTAGATTGGGGAAATAAACTCCAAGAAACTATGATCCACATACTTGTTCCCTACGACTTTTCTCCCCTAGCTGCGCATGCCTTGACATTTGCTACCCAGCTTTCCTCCCACTATTCCCATTTGAAGATTACTGTCATCCATGTGGTCGAAATACCACTTGGTATGGGAGTGGGCACTTTCGGAGGGGGTCTAGATCCTATGCCGGATGTTCAACATCAGCTATTTATCAAAGAACATTTGGAACAAAGGGAAAAGGATTTACATGAATTAAAGAATTCTTATGCTTCTTTTCCCTTTCAGCTGGAAACACGCTTATGCACAGGGAATATTTTTAGAGAATTGTCCATGGCTATAGAAGAACTCAGTCCCGACTTGATCATCATGGGTTCTTCTGGAGCATCAGGATGGGAAGAGGCGCTCATTGGAAGCAATACGGAAAAAATTGTGCGTACTGCTCCCTGCCCAGTACTCACCATCAAAGGAGAAGTATATCCCAAAAACATGAAAAAAATCGTGTTTGCATCTAATTTTTCTGAAGAAGACTCGAATTTGGCATCAAGAATCAAGCACATGCAGCATTTGTTTGACGCCCAGCTTTATTTTGTTAAAATCACCACGCCCAGTAATTTTGAAAGCAGCAAAGCCACCAGAAAACGCTTGCAGCGCTTCATCCAAAAATATAAGTTTGAAGGCATTACCTCAGAGATTTACAATGCAACTTCAGAGGATCAGGGCATCATGGAGTATGCCGAGGAGGTCAAAGCAGATTTAATTGCGATGTCTACCCATGGATATACCGGCATTATTCATTTACTTTCCGGAAGCATTGCTGAAGATGTGGTCAATCATTCCAAAAGACCTATTTGGACTTTAAAAACAAGTAAACCAGTACTCAAGGCGAGTAACTTATAGCCTATTTACCTTTAGATTCACCCATGAGTAAAAAATCAAACGACTGGAAAAAAAGAGAAGGAATCGTGTATTCCACTGCCAATCATTTTGAATATTCCACTGGCCTGGGGCATTCCGAAGATACCCTTCCCCCTTCGGAGCAGAAATTGCGAATTCTTCTGGATAAGAAATCCCGAGCCGGCAAGCAGGTAACTTTGGTTGAAGGCTTTGTTGGGTCTGAAGAGGACTTGAAGGAACTTGGAAAGCTACTAAAAAATAAATGTGGAGTTGGTGGCACTGCAAAAGATGGTGAGATTCTCATCCAAGGGGATCACCGAGACAAAATCCTCCAAGTTTTGGAGCAAGCGGGATACAAAGCCAAAAAAGTGGGAGGATAAAACCTATTTTAGAAATCAATGGGCCCTTGGGTGTTTTTATTTAGAAGTCTCTATTTCTTCTAGCAATTCATCGTACCAAGCCTGTCCATATTTTCGAACTAAGGCATCTTTTAAGAAAGCATAAAGGGGCACCTGAAGGTGTTTACCTAAGTGGCAAGCAGGATCACAGACCTGCCAAC
>Ga0169931_10012282_pt1 | contig 11907 bp, 12 predicted proteins | sample Kivu_15m_20L_FD_129675 | JGI IMG/M metagenome (GOLD analysis project Ga0169931, IMG submission 129675) | Freshwater microbial communities from Lake Kivu, Western Province, Rwanda to study Microbial Dark Matter (Phase II) - Kivu_15m_20L... | ecosystem: Environmental > Aquatic > Freshwater > Lake...
CTTTCAAATCGCCTAGCTATCCCCAAGAGTTGCTTCGAAGGGTGCAGAACGACCATTCACTTTGAAAAAACATTTGACAAAGAACATACATACGTAAACACATGCGTGACTGAGTTCGTCCATACAGTAAACGAGGCAAGTGGCAAGTACGAGTAGCAACAGTACGTTGGCCAACTGTACTAAATACGTGGGCCTGCCTGACGTCAACGTCAATGTGAAGTAGAAAAGATACCGAAGAGTGTGTGTACCACGGTTTTCTATTTTCGGCTCCAGATACCGCGCGAAGATCATCCAACAGAATGACGTCGTGATCAACACATACGCCAAATCTTGATTCGTCACTTCATGAACATTAGGACGGAGCAAGGATATAAAACAGTCTCTGAAGGATCATTCCCGGATACAATTTTGTGTTGACAATCATATTCATCCTCACGATGCGTTTTGTCATTGCAGCGGTGGCGATTCTAACGACTCCTTGGGCCGATGCATTTACACCTACATGTCTGAGAAGTCCATTGCATACTCGCTCTCGTTCAACATCATCCTCTCTTCGAGCTTCTGATTTTGATATTTCTATTGAGTATGATGCGGCTGCCAAACTTGCGTACGAGGATTGGAGGAAAAAATACAACAAGGGTTCTTTCGATGAAAATAAATACCCTGTATTCCTAGCTAATTATGAGGCCGTCTCCATTGCTAATGTAATTGCGTTGAAAAAAGCACGTGATTCTGGTAGTGTAGATGCAGTAAAATCAATAGAGCTGAATGAATCGGCTGATAGTGCTCTGATTCAACCTGGTGGTATATCGACTGAACCCAAGGCGTCCCTCCTAAAAAAGGCATTAGCATCCTCTGCTGCTCAAAGTGAAGCGGCCGTGGCTATTGAAGAGGCTGCAGCTGCCTTGGCTGAAGATGAACAGCTACTTGCAGAACAGCTTGGTTTGGAGAGCATCGAGGAACTTGAGGTGGCTATTGACTCGATTGAGGGTATTGCACAGGATGGTGGGGAACTTGATGCTACAAACATATCGAGAGAGGCTCGTATTCGCTCTGCCTACATAGAATGGTGCAAGGAATATAACAAAACTCCAGACGAAAGTCGATACCCTAATTTTTCGTCCAATTTTCTTGCTCTAGAGGAATATGCAAGAGTAAACAAAAAGGAAATTACTCTTAACAAGTATGCCGATTGTACTGAGGAGGAATATATTTCCATCACATCAGGCTCAACCACGGTCCCAAAGAAACCTGATACGAATACTGCAGAGAAGGCTATGACTAGTGCTACAGCGAAGGCCGTGTTTGATGTTAAAGCCAAAGAGGATTCAGGTAAGTTATCACTTGTAAAGTAGCAACTTGCATTTGTGTGCTCATTGGCCATTACTTATACGCAACAATCACCGGATCTCTATAACAGGAAACAAAGTAGCTAAACCAGCAGAGGAAATAAAGGCTGAAGTTAAGCCTAAAGCAGGTAAGAACATCAACTGCTTTTTCTCAAGTTTCAATTTGTACCTAAATCAATTGAAAACTTATGTATTATTCATCGCATTGAACGGCAGCATCATCTTCGGAAACTCCGAAACCACCTGCAGCAAAGAAAGTTGAGGAACCAAAAGGTACGCATGAACAATATTTAATTATTTTTGATCAAGCAGGCTTCTCATGAACCATTCGTATTCGAAAAGCTTCTAAAGCAGCTGAGCCTGTAGACATCGAAAAGTTGAAGAAATTACGGGAACAGGAACTTGAAAAAGCAGCTGCAGCAGCCAGGGCTGCCGCAGAAGCTGAGGCTATTGCTACTGTACGTTTCGCTTTGTTATACATTGCCTTTCAAAGCTCTCTAGATGCCCGCACTGACACTTTCATTTATTTTGTTGTAGGCGAAAGCAAATGCAGAGAAAGAAGCTGCACAAATCGCCAAGAGGCGACAGATTGAAGCAGAAGCGGCAGAATTAACTCGTGCACAAGCAGCGAAGGCAAAAGCGGAATTAGAAGCTAGGAGTGCCGCGAAAGCCACTTTGAGCAACACTAAGGTTACCGTGCCAACTGAAGGTATGTAGCCTTTCCTGTCATCTGTGGAATCTGAAACACAACAAAACATAACTTCGTTCTTGTTTGGTTATCTATATAGAACCTATTGCTTTCGATATTTTATCCCTCTTAAAACCCTCCGAACAAAAATCATCCATTGCAGAGCAGGTCGGTGTAGACAGTTCCAAGCCTTCTGTTATCCCGACAAAACCTGTTGTTCAGAAGAAAGAAGAAAAATCGTTTACCTCTGTTGTTGAAGTCAAACCAACGGTGGCTCCTATAGTTGCTAGTGCTTCGTCCAAATCAGAATCTCTGCCTGTTTTGAAAGTACCGAATGTAAAATCTTTATCAGACTCACTACCGAGCGCGTTCAAGGCCTTAATACCACCAATATCATCGGATATTGAGCCCCCCAAGACTGTTGGGAAGTCCTTGTCCAAAACAGCTGTTGATGAAACGTCAAAGCAGCCCGTTGTTACCTCTGCTGAATTCGATATCACAGACCCTGTAACGGAAGCTTTTTCATCGTTTTTTGGGTCGAAAGCACCTAAAAAGGAAACTCCTGTAATAATACCTAAGGCGAAAGCAAGTTCTGCGGCTGCTCCTCCTGCTGTTGTGGCTGAGGAAAAAGAATCATTATCTATCTTTGACTTCAAATCATCTGATGTTGCAGCACCGACAGTGGCAAAGAAACCACAGCCAAGGAGCGAACCAGCACCGCCGAAAAAAGAAAGCGCTTTTCCTTTTTTAAATTTCAAGCCTCAGTCTGACGAGACACTGAAAGCTGCGCCATCGAATCTCAAACTGCCCAAGGTAACTGATAAACCCGTTACCAAAGCTCTGGGTGATACACTTGAGAAGCCTGTGACTCCCTCCCCTGAATTTGAAATTTCTGACCCTGTCTCGGAGGCTTTTGCGTCATTTTTCGGGTCTAAAGCTTCAAAAACTGAGCCGCCTGTAAAGATTATAGATTCGAAGCCAAAATCCGAAGCAATTGCGAAACCAAAGGCCGGTCTACCTCCTTTGGTTAAACAAAAGGTACCTTCTGCACCTGTTCCAACTCCCGCTGTAGCCGAGAAGAAAGAATCCCTATCAATCTTTGATTTCAAATCAGCAGCTGATACTGCACCGAGGACCGCAACAACAAAAACAGAACCTATATCCAAAGCAGCTCCTCCAAAAAAAGAGTCAGCATTCTCCTTATTTAATGTGAAACAAGCGTCAGATGACAAATCGAAAGTTATTTCAGCAAAAACAGATTTAGTCGTAAAACTTCCTGTACCACCTAAGAAGGAACCCTTGTTATCTGTGTTTGGTAGCAAACCTGTGCAGACTGTTACGAAAGTGGAGCCAATAACCCCTCCAGTTCAGAAGGAAAAGAAACAGGGTAATCTCTTCTCGGTATTCAGCGCTTCCAACACAATTTCATCAAGCGCAAAAAATGAGGATGTTAAAAAACCTTCTGGAAATAAGCCAACGGATTTGATTAAGAAGACAGCGACGGTCTCCAACGTCTCCCCAACATTTACAGAATCAAAGAAAGAGACCAGTTTTACGTTTTTCTCGAAGCCTAAAATGATAGTAAAGAAACCTGAACCTGCTCCTGCACCCCCGGCTGCGATTAAGAAAGAACCCTTTAAACTTTTCAATCCTAAAAGTTCCTCGGCTGGCAAACTTCCCGTTCCTCCCAAGACACCTACTCCAGCTTCGAAGAAAGATTCCGCTTCTGCCAAGGTCACCAGTATTAGCTCCAAGACCCCTATCAAAGCTGAGTCGAAACCGTTGGTGGGTAATTTCATAAGAGGTTTAGGTTCTGGTACGATTTCATTAGCAAGTGATAGAGTGTCTAATTCATCAGTCAGTGATGACATACCTATTCTCAAAAACTGGAAACGTGAATCTGACGGTTCCATTACAGGCAATGTCAGTAACTCAAAGAAATTCCGTAATGGTTCCGAGATAACTACGTCGCCCGTCAAAGGAATCATCAAGTCTGGAAGTGTTGTAGTTACTTCTTCAGGGAGCAAGTATCGGCTGATGTAAACTCGGGAATATACGCTATTAATTATTTCATTCCTACTATCTAAATAATTAAAGAGAAGAATTTAACAGTGCCTTATAGAAACCCTCACAAACATATCGCAGATTAATAGAAAACCATGGTATCAGACTAATAATTGTTCTTGCAAGGAATTTCTTAAAAGGTCTATTACGTTGCTGATGTCCAGTGAGAGAATAGCAGCCATGTCACATTTTCCTGTTGAATGTTTAGGACTTACACACACGTATGCTGTGGCAAATATTGTTGTTCTTAGAAAAGATAAGGTTTGTGTAGCTTCTTATTTAGAAATCATTCAGCCTACATTAGCATTGATTAATTTCCTCACAGAAAACTCTTTCATTCAGATAATAACATCTACAACGGCGTAGTTCAAATGAAAGGTTTCCCCACTGTAGCAAAGGTTCGCTCTTTTATTCGGCTAGAGCCTTTTATTTACTGTACGCTTAGCCTTTGGTACGAAGTTTAATTTGAAGTACCGCTGATTTCTCCGTTGCTTACGACTTGTATAGTAAATAGTTGCTTTTCAAAATTGAAAAGAACCCGATCACGACTTTTCGTAGATACGAATCTCTGCTAAGAAAATCTTAGCGATAAAATGAAAAGGTTTATCTTTTTATTATAGAAAAGCATCGATTCTCCATTCCACGTATTTGATGAAACACTCAGGATTCATGCTTTTCTTACAAACACGTTGGTATATTTCTTTTCCACATTATTATTACACCAAAACCTAATCGCCACCTCCCATACCTCTGCTAGATGAAGCATATGCTAGATGTAGCTCGATGATATCAGAGATGTAACTGTTTCTTGTAAATGGATATGTCTTCAACCATTTTCAAAAGCATTTCATACTGTCACGCAATAAGGATTTGTTCCCTCAATGTATTAAAATGTAGGTCCTACTGGCCTACTATACCTGTATCGTTAAATCGTTACAGTAGCCTACAGCCTACAGTAAGGAAATGGTAACATGTTTATTATTTTTTTAAATCTACTAAATACATACGTAGGCTACATCGTAAGAGTGACAGCGCGCCAAGGTTGTACGGTAATACGTCAGCTACTTACGTACTTAAAACCCCTTTCCTCTTGTTGCATTCCGCATGATTTACGTGCCACATCATGATGACGCTTGATTTTCAGTAAATTAAACTGCGAAGATCCGTAACTTTGGTCACTATGTACGATTCTCAACTTACCCCACAGATCTAATCGAGGAAGATAGCTCAGGATTACCTTATTTTGTTGTTGCGATACATCATCACGATGCGCTTTTCCATCGCAACTTTAGCACTTCTAGCCACTCCTTGGGCCGAAGCATTTACACCTACGGGTTTGAGCATTCATCGATGGCCTCTAACAGTTAGTGATACTATGACTTGCCCTCCTCGATCTTCAACATCAACATCTCTTTATGTCTCTAATGTCAATGTTTCGGTTGAGTTTGATGCTGCAGCAAAACTAGCCTATGAGAGCTGGAGGAAAAAGTACAATAAGGGACCCTTCGATGAAAATAAATACCGCATCTTCCGAACCAATTATGAGGCTACTTCCGTTGCTCATTCGACTGCTTTAAAGAAGGCACGTGATTCGGGTAGTGTTGATGCAGTGAATGCGATAGAACTGAATGAATCGGCAGATAGTCAGCTGTTGCAATTGGCTGGCTTATCAACGAAAAGTACGGAATCTCCTACTCGTTCAGCTTATGTACAATGGTGCAAGAAATACAACAAAACTCCCAATGAGACGCGTTTTGTGACTTTCGCATCTAACTATCTAATTATGGAAGATTATGCAAGAGAAAACAACAAAGAGATGATTCTTAATAGATATGCTGATTGTACCGAAGAAGAATATATTGCCATCATGTCAAGGTCTGTCCCTACTCCTAAGCAAACTGAGGAGAATGTATCTCTTGCCGCCACGACAGCGAAGAAAGCTTCAGAAGAAGGAGTAAAAGGAGAATCAGCAGGTAAGGAATATTTTATTCCTGGTCATATCCTCAGTCGTTTTTGTAATTGTTCTCTACTAACTTAACTCGGCGTCAAACTATGTCGCTATGCTAGTAACGAATACACGCAATTCGGGTAATGCAGTTGTCGTGAATGAGGATAAGCGTGAACTAGAAATCCCAGATTCATCGAACGTATCTCGTATTCGTCCTGCTTACACACAATGGTGTCAGAAATATAATAAAACACCAGATGATTCGCGATTCCTTACCTTTGTTTCAAATTTTCTCGCCTTGGAAGAATATGCAAAAGAGAGTAACAAGGAAATGATTCTAAACAGGTACGCCGATTGTACAGAGGAGGAGTATATTTCTATCATGTCAGGGCCGGTTACTATTCCCACGATAACCGCCGTACCTGCATCCAATGTGACGGTGAAAGCAGCTGCAGAGGTGAAAGCAAAAGAAGAGCCAGGTGAGTAAACAGTATATGTAAGCTTCCCATGAAATTTTTTAGTTTCAGTTTTGATTATACGCTCAACAATTACATCGTATATGACTCAGTTGTGATGATGACGAAAAATACTCCTCGTGATTCTGGAACATCGAGTGGGATATATACTCCCACATCTAGTGAAACGCGTATCCGTTCCGCATATACGCTATGGTGCGGACAATATAACAAAACTCCAGATGAATCACGTTTTGCGACGTTTTCTTCAAATTATCTTGTTATGGAACAATACGCAAAAGAAAACGGGAAAGAAATGATTCTGAATAGGTATGCTGATTGTACAGAGGAGGAATATTTTTCCATCACATCAGGCTCAGTCACAGTACCTAGTAAAGCTGCGGAGCGTCAATCTAGTGTCACTGCACCAGCTAAAGAAACGGAGGAAGTGAAAATTAAAGAATCATCAGGTAAGATATCACCCCTGAACCAATCCGTAAGTAATAGTATTTTTTCTGTTGTTAGCTCAAAACACAACTGCTATGTCAATCCTGAAGCTGCGAAGGTAGTGAAAATTGCGGAAAATAAGAAAACTGAAGCCAACGCTAAACCAGGTAAGTACACTATTTTCATCGGTGCTATATTAAGGTTGTGCTACTCTTTCGCCAACGATTTCAATAGCGTTGAATTCAAAAGTATCAATTGAGCTATCCCAACCACCCTCTGCAGCAAAAAAAGTTGAAGTACCCAAAGGTAAGTAGTAAGAATATGAAAATATTGCACACAATTTAATTTACAGGATTTTCGACCTTAATAATTTGTTGCTATACAAAGCACCTGAAACAATCGACATCGAAAAGTTAAAGAAATTACGTGAGCAGGAACTAGAGAAAGCCGCCGCCGCCGCGAATGCTGCTGCAGAAGCCGAGGCTATCACGAAGGTAAGTTTTACAAGACTTGTGAATATATTTGGCCACAACAACATTGAAATGTTCTCATTTTTGTCCAGGCGAAAGCTTTAGCTGAGAAGGAAGCCGCCCAAATCGCCAGTAGGCGGCAGGTTGAAGCAGAAGCGGCAGAAAAGGCACGGTACGAAGCACGGAAAGCTGAAGCGGCGTTGGAAGCCAGAAACGTTGTAAAGACTACTCTCAGTATTCCGACAGCTACTACCGCTACAGAAGGTACGTCCTCTTCTACATCATTACAGGGTATATATTAAGATTTGTCGTAACTACACGTCGATCATATTCATGGTGTTTTTTATCAACATCTAGGATCATTTTTCGATTTAAAAGATTTCTTCTCATTTTTGTATCCATCTAAGCCAACATCTGATCGAAATCCACCTGTTCAAAAATCATCACTTCCAAAGATTCCTAAGGTAGAAGCTAGAATCGAGGATGGTAATGAGCCGTTGCCGATAAGCTCAGCCAGTGATGCTCGTATTCGTTCTGCTTACATGGAATGGTGCAAGAAATACGACAAAACTGCAGATGAATCACGTTTTGTAACTTTTTCCTTCAATTTTCTTCTCATGGAAGATTATGCGAGAGAAAATAACAAGGAAATGATTCTCAATCGTTACGCAGATTGCACCGAGGAAGAATATATATCCATCACGTCAGGGTCAGCATATGTGCCCAGTAAAGCTGAAGATCCGTTGAGGACAACGGTTACAGCATCGAAGGTAGCTTTAGAGGCAAAACTTGAAGAAAAATTAGGTATGCGTTGATTCTTTTAGTTTTTTTCTTCGTTGGTTACCTTACTGTGTAGCAATCTAATTTCTCTTTTGTGCACATCGTAATCATATTGACGTAGTTATTGGCAATACGAAAACTACTGAAACAAACAAACTAGCGAACGAGATGATAACAAATGAAATTAAGTCTAAGCCAGGTAAGAGACTGAATTCGCACATTGTAAAATTTTGTGCGAGTACACATCTCATTCTACACTTTATTATGCCTTCTTACTTACATTTCAGAGCCCCTAAAAAATCCTGTCGCAAAACAAGTCGAAGAACCGAAAGGTAAGAAGCCCGTCACGACGATTGCATTACGATTAACATTTGTTATGGTTCTCAACTTCAATTCACTCTTCGAAAGAAGCTGAGTCAATAGAGTCTGACAAGGTGAAGAAATTACGTGAGAAAGAGCTCGAAAAAGCCTCCGCCACGGCGAAGGCTGCCGCAGAAGCTGAGGCGATCGCCAAAGTAAGTACTCTCACGTTTTATAATCCCCGCAAATCCAACCCGCTATCATATTGAAATCACGCTTTTTTTACGTAGGCCAAAGCCTTAGCCGAGAAGGAAGCCGATCAAATCGCCAAGAGGAGACGGGTAGAAGCAGAAGCGGCAGAGAAAGCTCGAGAAAAGGCGAGAAAAGCTGAAGCGGAACTGGAAGCAAGGAGAGTATCGAAGGGATCTCAGAGATCACCACAAGTTTCTGTCACTGATGAAGGTGTGTCATCATTCCTTGCAACGCGCATCTGTTAACAATGTCTTACAATTTTCGTTATTCATTCTCTGATTTCATAGATTCTTCCTTCGATTTGACTGGTTTTTTCTCTTTCTTAAAACCATCTGAGACAAGAGTTTCAAAACCTGTAGAAATGCAAAAGTCTAAGCCCGCGATTTCCTTTTTCAGTAAACCCACGGAAGTAGAGAAGGAATCAAGCATCAAAACTGCTAAAAGAATTACGAAGACTTCCAAACAAGCTGGGTCTGCACCTGTATCAGAAAACTTTTTACAAGCCCTGACTTCAGGCACAATTTCCCTACTTCCCCTGAAGAAATCTTCTGTAAATGACAAGGCTCAGATTAAGGCTGAGTCGAAACCGGTATCTGGAAATTTTTTACAAGCATTGTCTTCAGGGACTATTTCGTTGCAACCGTTGAAGAAATCTACAGCATCTGAAAAGGTTCCTACTAAAGTGGAGCAGAAACCAGTGTCTGAAACCTTTCTTAAAGCCCTAACTTCTGGGACGATTTCGTTACGATCGCTGCAAAAATCTACAGCGAATGATAAGGTCCCTACCAAAGTTGAACAGAAACCCGTATCTGAAACTTTTCTTCAAGCCCTAGCTACAGGGACAATTCCATTAGGCCTACTCCAAACATCTAGAGCAAGTGATAGAACTACTCCTATTCCTAGAGACACTGAACTCTATAAAGATCCGGCATATTTTCAGAAAGCGCTGGGATTCGGGACAGTTTCGTTACGGCCACTCCAAAAGTCTACAGTTAATGATAAAACCCCTCCTCCCTTGAAAAAGGTCGAAACCAAATCAGTGTCGGAAAACTTTTTACAAGTACTAGCCTCAGGGACGATTCCGTTACTCCCTCTCCAAAAATCTTCAGTGAGTGACAGGACTCCAAAGCTTGAGTCAAAGTCCCCCGCAGCCCTGGTAAACATACAGAAAGCCCCTTTGGGATCTGGCTCGATCCCCTTACGCCCACTGCAAAAATCGACAGCGATAGATAGGGCCTCTTCGTCTTCTAAAAAGGTCGAACCGAAACCAGACTCAGAAAACGTTTTAAAGTCTCTAGCTTCTGGTACAATTTCTCTTCTCCCACTCCAAAAGTCATCAGCTCGCGACAGATCTCCCCCGCAGAAGACTGAATCGAAGTCGATCTCATCGCCAGTTAACATAAAGAAACCTTTGAGTTCTGGCTCGATTTCCTTACGACCATTACAAAAATCCACGGCGAGTGAAAAAATTCCTTCCACCACTGATTCGACTGATTCGGGTTTTCAGAAAGCACTGGGACTGGGAACCATTTCATTGTGGCCACTGCAGAAGACGACTGCGAGTGATAAGACTCCCAATCTTGCGGACTTTAAACCAGCCCCGGTAAGCTCTCAGAAGCCTTTAGGTTCTGGATCGATTCCTTTACAACGGCTACAGAAATCAACGGCGAATGAAAGGATTTCTTCAGCCGTTGACTCAGCTGATCCGGAATACTTTCGAAAAGCGTTAGGCCTGGGAACCATTTCGTTGCGACCACCGCAAAAGTCGACGGCGAATGATAGCAACGCCAATAAGGGGAAGTCTAAACTTACAAGCTCTCAGAACCTTTTAGGATCTGGCTCTATTCCCTTACAATCTCTTCAGAAATCAACAGCTAATGAAAGGATCACTAAAAATGCGGAGTCAAAACCAGACTCGGAAAACTTTCTGAAAACCCTTGCTTCTGGTACAATATCCTTACAAGCTCCGCAAAAATCAGTAGCAACAGGCAAAGTTCCCCCTAAAACACGTGGACTGAACCCAGATTCGAACTACTTTCAGAAATCTTTGGGATTAAATACAGTTTCATTACGCCCACCCCAAATATCAGCAACTTCAGGTGTGAGCACACCGAGATCATCACTGAAGGATACTGTACCTACGCTGAAAAATTGGATATATAATTTTGATGGAACAATTACAGGGACAATTATGAACTCCAAGAAATTCCTAGATGGTACAGATATCACAACCTCCCCCGTTAAGGGAGTAATCAAGTCTGGAAGTGTAGTTGTTTCTAATTCTGGGAACAAGTATCGCCTGATGTAATTGAAGTCCTTAAATTTATTGATATAAATAAAACTAAGACAATATTATTGACAGCTTAACCTTCTTTCATTATTTCAATTCTACTTTCTTGATAGACGTCCCAGGTATCATCACTATATCTAAATATCTTGTGAATATCACCGTCCCATCATCAATATCTGTGTTTACTCCAGGATCTATTTGAGCATCGTGCAGTCTATACACGGCCGGAGACGCTGTTCTTGTTTCAGTAGCATTTTTTAAGACGATGTTGCACCTTGGCGACGTGGGAGTATGTTCAAACGTAAAATGTAATTGAAAATTAGAAAGTATATGGACCAACATTACTATCCAGCCACTTACATCTGATCTAGACAAGTAAAAGTTCCCTCGACAGAACGATCATCATGCAGCCTACAGGTAATTGATTTACCAATTAATGACCTGATGAATATCGCAGCACTATCATTCTCATCGTCGTTAGCGTTTGCGAACATATTGTACCATCCAGTTATTATTCCTCCTGTGCCCGACAGGTCAGCGGGACTCGTTGATCCCCTTCACGTGGGGTACGTATGACGAGTACTGTTAGATTCTGTAAGAAAGGAGTACACTGTAGGACTATTAGCTACGTAGCCTACTGTAGTTAGAACGTCAGAACTCTGGAGCTTTGTACGTCTCAGTCGTGTTTTTTGGGTTTAGCTACAACTATTAGAAAAGATATGTGCTCCACTAATAACGAACCCGAGAGCAAAACGACTCTCTATTACAACACTCATGCTACTTTGACATTGAGTTATATATACACTTTTGAAGACACTGACATTTGTTGCAATCTTCTTCATGCCGCTCGATATGTTTACAATA
>Ga0169931_10012283_pt1 | contig 11905 bp, 15 predicted proteins | sample Kivu_15m_20L_FD_129675 | JGI IMG/M metagenome (GOLD analysis project Ga0169931, IMG submission 129675) | Freshwater microbial communities from Lake Kivu, Western Province, Rwanda to study Microbial Dark Matter (Phase II) - Kivu_15m_20L... | ecosystem: Environmental > Aquatic > Freshwater > Lake...
GATTATAATTATTGCATGGGGATTGGGGATTGGGGATTGGGGATTGGGCCAATCCCCAATCTCCAATCCCCAATCCCCAATCCCCAATCCCCGGCAATTTATAGAAATTTATTTTCAATTTAAATAAAATTATTAATTTAATTTACATTATAAATTGTTTAATTTATAATGATGGTGATTGAATTATTTATAAGAAAATTATTTATTTATATTTATATTTCCATTACAATTATCAAAGTATTAAGAAATTTTCTATTGCTCATAAAAGATAAAGTAATTCCAACACTTTATAAATATTACTTTATCTTGGTAATTTAGTAAAATTATAAAATAGAAGAAAAAATAAATTTAATAAAGTATATGTAAAGCCAATATTTAAAATTAATATACAAAGCTTATCATTAAAAGAATTTATACTTGTTTTAATAATAAAATTTAATTCTTAAGCTTAACACTAAATAAATAATTTTCTTAAATTTGTCTTATCTGTAAGTGGTTAATTATAAGATTCAGACTATTGTTGATTTGTGCCATCTGAATTTCCATTCCAGCTACTCTCTGCTCTATTCCAGCTACTCTCTGCTCTATTCCAGCTCTTCTCTGCCTTATTCCAGCTACTCTCTGCTCTATTCCAGCTACTCTCTGTTCTATTCCTCCCATTCTTAATTCGAATTCTTCTCTTTTAACTAGATTTTGTTGATTATAATTTATATTATTGATTTCATTTCGGTTATTGTTAATAATTTGAAAATTATTCATTTGAGGTACTAAAATGGAAGTAAACAATTTGGTAAATAATTTTATCAGTACTAGAAAGCTTGCATCTATTCAAATCGTGTCTGATATTAAGGCTCACTTAAACTCTGATAGATTAGCCCTTGCAAAAGTTTTAGGTTGGCAAGTTGTAATTCAAAAAGAAGAATTTAAAATTGGTCAAAAAGTTGTTTACTTTGAAATAGACACTCTTCTTCCTGAAAAACCATGGTCAGAATTTATGAGAGCAAGGAAATTCAAAGTAAAAACAATAAAACTCCGCGGAGAAATATCTCAAGGATTGATTCTACCTTTAAAAATCATGGGTGAGGACATAAAGGAAAACGACTTCGAAATTGGGCAGAATATAACAGAAATAATTGGAGTTAGTAAATACGAGGACGATGCTGATCATAAAACAGAAACCGAAGTTAAAACATCGAATTTTCCAAGTTTCCTTGTGGAAAAAACAGACGAGCCTAGAATACAATCAATACCATATATGATAGATAAATTTATAGGACAATCATATTATGCTTCTCTCAAATATGATGGGACATCAGCCACCTATGCAATAGACCCTAATAATAAAGAAACATTTTACATTTGCTCTAGAAATCTCACAAGAGAATATGATCCAAATGATTTATATTCAAGTATTGCCGACGAATATAAAATTAAAGAAAATCTTTTAAAATATGATTGTAGATATGCAATCCAAGGAGAAATTTATGGCCCTAAAATTTCTAAAAATTATCTTCAAGTGAAAAAAATTTCTTTTGCTGTTTTTAACATCAAAGATCTGATGGAAAACAGATTTTTGGATATGCAGGAACTGGTTGATACTTGTAATAAGCTAAATCTTCCTGTGGTAGAAATCGTAGAAAAGGGTCAAAGTTTTAATTATTCGATAGAAGAATTGAAAAACCTTAGTAAGGGAAATTATCCTGGGACCAAAAATCCTCGTGAAGGACTTGTATTCAGATTACAAAATGAGTGGCATGAAAAATACAGACTTTCTTTTAAAATTATAAACGATGATTTTTTGGTAAAACATGGAGGAAAATAGAAATATATAAACTTTAAATAATTTATGAATTTGGCTTTACGCTTTTAATATTTTTATTATTTTATTCAGTATTATTTTAAGAGAAACATTTAAAAATTCTCTTTCTTATCAATCATAGAATAACTTATTAATTTATAATTTTCTATAATAAACGATTTTATAAATTACCTATTTATAGATCAATTTAACAATATCTATTTAAAATTAATATAAAAATCATATTTTAACAAAAACTTATTTCAAAAATATACAATAATTTATAAGCAAAGTTTATAGAATGAACCATTTTAAATTCATAAAAAATAAAATACATATTTTTAAAAGATAAAAAATTTTATATAATTATAATCAAATGATATGAATATTCATTGACTGTCTATTAACTATAATTGTTTTTACTAAAAATTATTTTATTTACTTAAATATATCAGATTTAGACTTTCAATCAATGATAATTTTTTATCTTTTAGATTTTTTAGAATTCCCCATAATTAGATAGATATAAAGGTTAATTTCCTATATTCCTCGTTAATATAAATAGAATAGAATCATACTATTATCTCGATACTAAATTTGATATAAAATAAAGATTTCAAATTCTTCATTTTTCTTATTTCACTTTATTTTCCAAACATAAAGAAATATTTAAAAATAAAAATTTTATTGCAATAATTATACATTTATAAATAACTTAGTAAAATGTTAAATTCAAACAATCTTAAATTTCTAAAAATAGGCAGAAAATTTATTCTTAATTTTCGAAAAATTTATTATTCTAATAAAATGAATCAATTTATAGAAAAAGATCAGATAAAATATTACGATATTTTGAGACCGAAATACACTCAAGAAATCTTTCATGACATAATATCATCAACTAAGCAATACGATAATTACTTAGATATCGCTTGCGGGACTGGTCAATTGCTAATTCCATTAGCTAAAAGTTTCAAAAGGGTTACAGGCCTAGACGTTTCCCCAGCACAAATAGAAAAAGCAAAAGAAAACATAGAAAAATTGCCTGAAGAATACGATAAAACTAAATTCAATTTATTAGTCAGTGACATTTATGATTTGAACAAGAAATTAGAAGAATCAATTTCTTTTGATTTAATAACCATCGGACAAGCATTTCATTGGTTTGATGAAGTTAAGTTATTAAATTACTTGAAAACAATTTTGAAAGATGAAGGTATACTAATTCTTGCTGGTTATAAGAAACAACATTTTGTTCAAGAAGAACAGCCTGAATTGTATGATATGCTCCAAAATGTTTTAAACAAACTAATTCCCTATTTCGAATGTGATGTGGATAATAATGATAACGCTTATTATAAGTCTATGGAAAATATCAAAAATATTTTTGATGACAAAAAAATTTTGAAAAAGTATTATCAAGAATCGTCGGAAATAAGTGTAGATAAATTATTTGATTTTTTGAGATCATTTAGTGCATTTATAAACTACAAAAGAATTAATAACAGTGAGGATATCTTGGAAGATTTTTCAAAGGAGCTAAGAAAATATTATAGAGTAGGAACTGAAGAAGAATTGAAGCAAATAAAAATCAAATTTAATAATTTTTATTTTGTAATTTCTATTCAATAATGAGATATTTCGATTATTTTAATTCATCGTTTATAGTAAAGAAAGAAACATTTAAAACCTTTTTATAACTAATAAATTTGTTAATTATTAATAAATATAAAAATAACTTATATACTTAACATTTATTACCGAGTTCTTATTCACTCAAATTCTTTGCAAGAAAGTTCTGATGACTTTCCAAAAATTCTTTTAAAGACTTAAGAACATTCACATTTAAGAGTGCTGAACATTCGCATATATCAGTCATTTTATCTAAGACATTTTTTATTCTATTGACTTCCTTCACAATATAAGCATTTTCTGAAAGAATCAAATTCTGAACAAACTCGACATTCTAAAATTAAAATTAATATTTACAAAAACATTTCTTTCATTGACGGTATTGGAGGAAAGGTTGGTGGAAAATTTTTCATTTACAAATTGATGCTCTGAATTAAATATTTCATAAGACAAAATTTCTACTTAATTTAAAATAACCAAATAAACTTACAAATGGATTTAAAATCCAAATTAGAGCTGTATTTATGAACGACCTGAGGAATTTTTATATTAAATTTTTCCAAATCCATTTCTGATTTTTTCTGTAGGTTTATTAGAATTTCTTTTATTTCACTAAAAATATTTTTGTATGCCTTTGAATAATTCTGGAACATTTCTAGTTTTTCTTTGTATTTATTGAAAATGTCACACCATAAAGAATATTCTTTTACAAGTAATCTATATTTTAATTTTTTATCTTACTTATGGTCAATAATTAAATTAATTCCGATTTTTTCTTTGTATTTTAACTTTTCTCTTCTTTTTATTTCGAGTTGCTTAAGAATTTCCTAATTTTAAATATTTTGAATGTTTTACTCTTATTTCCCCCCATAATCCTATCACAATGGAAGTTTTTTTTTCTTCTTTCATTTTTGAATTCTGAATTTTAAATTAATTGTTTTATAAAAATTTATTATTTATAAAAATGATAAAAAATATTTCAAAATGCCTTCATTCAAGTTTTTCTATCACATCAAGAATAAACGATTATAAATTTCCTTCTCATATAGCAAAAAATTCAAAGCAATTTAATTTTACTCAAAAATTTAATTTTACGAATTCCAAAAACACAAATAAAAAATTTTCAGAATCAGACATCAATAAAACAAATGACTATGTGATTAAATATAAACCAAAAAATATTTCAAAATCTGGAGAGAGTCTATTAATAAATTTAAAGAAACTCAAAAAATTGAATGAGAATAATAAGTATACAGTATTTGAATCTACCGGGAAATATTTCATTCTAAAAATTTCTCTTACATCGCTATTAATGGGAGTCACAGCAGGAATTTTTTTGTATTTTACATTTTCATGGTTCAAAGACGAATTGAAAATCTATTATCAACATGACAGGAATTTTATTTCCTGTATAGGCTATTTCTTACTCTTCGCTGTTTCCTCTATTTTGACCTTCATGTACTTCAGAAATTACAGATATAAAATTTGGAAATTTATAAAGAAAATTGAAATATCAAAGGATCTTAAAAAGCTAACCTTCACAACATTTATCAATAAAAAATTTGAAGAAGATATTTTTAATGTTTATTTATTTTACAATTACACTCCTAATTACACCTCTTTTAAAACCATGTCTAGAGTAAATGACACTCTCATCATTGGGATAAAAACGAATGTGTATGTGATTTCTTTAGAAGACGCCATAATAACTGATTTAGATTTATTTGCTGCTTCTGTTAGGGGATATAATATGAGGGCACTATAAAACATAAAATTTTATCTATAATTTTTATGACTTTAATTATAATTTTAAATAAATACATTATAATTTATATTTTAAATATTTTAGCATGGGATATAATAAACTTTATAACTATTATAAAAACTAATAATAATAAAAAAATTTATTCTTTATAAATCAAAAATGGCTATTTATTACTCTGAAAAGCCATGGCTCTGGTTAGGTCAAATATTCATATTGGTATGAAGATACTTATTAATTTGATATATAGGTGTCATATTTAAACTGGAACATTCTAATACTTCGTTCAATTTTGATTGTGGCTTCTGTTTGGTTCATATTACATGCTATTTTAGTTGGTCAAATATTTGTAGATATGGTCGTTTTTAATGCAGTGTTTATTATCATCAACGGAATTCAATCTTATTTCCTCCTCATAAAATATTTGCCTATTCATTTGTCACCAATCGAAGAAAGGATTTTCGAAAAAGATTTCAAAAAAGTAATGAGCAAGGCGAATTTTAGAGATTTTATAAGAAAGGGATATCTTAGATCGATTTCAAGTGGAGGACAAATATGTCATTTAAATAATAACTTTTCTGGATTGTATTACATTGCATTGATTAATCCAAATTACAAAGTTTATTATATTAAAAATAAAAAGAAATACACGTCAGTATCAGAGAATTCTTGGATAGGCGTAGTTGAGTATATGATGTTTAAAAAAGAGCGATTGCTAGAAGAAACCAAAAATATACCAAATAATGTACAAGAGTCCAAGAAACCAAGTTGGAAAAAGTTAAGATCGAAGGTCAAATGGGGACTGAGCGCTGTGATTGAAGAAATATCTGAAGAAGAAAAAGTGAAAATTAAGCCAGAAGTTAAAAATGACCCATTTTACGAAGATGATGACGATCCTTGCTTCGTTTATGAATTTCCTTTAGAAGTAATTTATTTTACGGATTTATTATTATATATAGGAGTTAGAAAAATTATTTAATGACAAAGATGGTGGAGTCACTTGGAAAAATGCTCTTTTCGCAGTATGGCTAGGATATACAACAAAAACTATTACTAGTGTTGATAAAATGGTCGTAACAACCAAGAAAAAGATAGATTATCATAATAAAGAAACTAGATCTATTCCTTATACAAATTCTTTAGCTCCTAACTACGAAAAAGTAGAACTGAACATCAAAAAATCAGAATATCGAGAACCTTATGATATAGTCTGGAAAGACTATTTAAAACAAAACGAGCATATAAGACAGAATTCCGATGACATCAACTTGAAATTTGAAAAAGAAAAATAGTTTATTTCATAAGTTTTTTGTTAGTAAATTCAACTAATTGAATATTTTTAATAATTAAAGCAAACTTATAAAAATACAATGTTATAACAGATTAATTATTTTTTATAAATTTCGCGCCCATAAAAAAAATTACCTTTTATCATTTTTACTTAAATTTGACATTGGAAAATAATCCATATCTCATTAAATTCATTAAAATTGATTGGTTAAAAAAATAATTGATAGGATAATTTCAAAATATATAAACCTAATTTAAAAATGAATTTAATTTAAATTAAAATGCCAGGAAAAGGAAAAGGAGGAAGAGGAAAAACTGCTGGAGCAACAAAAGCTGTTTCAAGATCATCAAGAGCTGGTCTTCAATTCCCAGTTGGAAGAATTGCCAGATACCTTAAACAAGGAAAATATGCTGAAAGAGTTGGAGCTGGTGCCCCAGTTTACTTAGCCGCTGTCTTAGAATATTTAGCTGCTGAAGTCTTAGAGCTTGCTGGAAACGCTGCCAAAGACAACAAAAAGACTAGAATCATCCCCAGACACATCCAATTGGCTGTCAGAAACGACGAAGAACTCAATAAATTAATGGCCAACACCACCATTGCTTCTGGAGGAGTTCTTCCCAACATCAACCAAAATTTACTCCCCACTAAAGGAAAAGGAGAAGAAAAACAAGCTGAATCTAATTAACTTAACTAAGTGTTTAATTATTAAACAATTTTAAAATTCTATTATTAAACTCTTGTTTTAATTTAGTATAACTTTGGTAAATTTTCAATCAAAGACGAATTTGTATTTTAATTAATTAATATAAAATTAATTTATAAAAGGAGAATAGTATTGGTTTGTCAATATATATAATATATTATTCAATTCAGACCCTATATTGTTGAGTTTTTTGATAATAAATTACACAATAACCGATAAATACATTAAAAGACAAAACTAATTCTACTTGAATATTTATCTTTAACAAAACGACAATAATGTAAGTAATTGGTTGTTTTTATTCTTTGCCTGTGAAAGGGACATATAGTTGAATTTAGGATCCATTATAGTTTCTCTACGACGTCCGTTATACCGAGTATCATCAATAATTTGAAGAATTGCAGATAGTTCAGGGTCCTTTACCACATCCATGTGCATATTGAATAAAGGATTTTGTTGTTTTAATATAAAAACTTTTTCTTTGATTTGAAGGTCTAAATTATCTAAATTATCTATGTCAAATTCTATATAAATTTCATCATTCCATTGTAACTCTCCGATGGGTTTGCAATTTTTAAGGAAGTCTATTGCCTTTTTGAATCCCTCTTCCCCTGATGGTAGCCCGATCATCTTTTTGTCAGAATAATGTAAAACAAATTTATAGGCTTCTTTGTATTTACTTTTAATCTCTTTGACGTTTGGTTTGATTAATTTCATCAAATTCTCTAATTTTTCAGCGAATACTGAAGGATCAGTTCTTGCCAAGTTGAATTGTGTCAAAATGATATCTCCAAAGATTTTTGCATTTCTCTGTTTGATTATATGATTTTTAATGCTTTTCTTTTTTGAAAACTTTCTGAACTATTTATTCTACCATTAAATAAATCTGGAGAATCAAAAGGACCATTTTTAAAATAACTTTCTTTAGTTAGTAGTCCTTCTTGAGTCTCAAAAATTATTCCTTCTTTTGTTTGATGAAAAGATCGATTAGATGACATTACAATAGATCCAGAATTTAGTAATTGAGATTTTATTTTTTCTTTTGGAAAAGCCGTCATTTCTACTTTTATAGTTTCATTTAAGAAATTATTGCTATTGTTAATTTTTATTTGAGGGAGTTTAACAGTTTCTTCTATATTCTCAACATCATTTATAACCTCTGATTGGCATATTTTGTTATTTGAGTAGACACATCCCATATTATTGAGAATTAAAAGAAAAACTAAAAAATTAAATCAATAATAAAAAATTAGCTAATGCATATTCACAATTAAATATAAAAATATAAATTGTATAAATATTTTAATTAAATGAAAGTCTTAAACAGCCATACCTCAGCTCTTAAAAATTTGCAATATTTTCCCAGATTCCCCAAGACTCCTAAGGTTGTCATATTAGGGGCACCAAATGTGGGAACCTCTACCTTCGCCCACAGATTAGCGATCGATCTGGGAGTGCCAGCAGTTTCAATGAGAGATATTTATAGAAATCTTTTTGTTTTCGAAGATCAATACAAATCAGACACATTCTACAGAAAAGTAATTGACTTGTTAAAAAATTACCATTCTAAAAATCAAGAAGATGTCGAGAGAGTCAACAAAGAATTAGAAGATAATATGATTCCTGAAAAATTATTAACTCTTACTAAGTACACTGAATTGGGATTTGTACTTTATGGTTATCCAAATTCAATTAAACAATGTGAAAAGTAAATATAGAATTTAATTTTTTTATTGATAGTTTGGAAAGCTTGAATGGAGGAATTAATCTATTCCTAAATTTACTTTTGAATAAAGAACTTGCGCAAAAAAGAGAAGAAGGAAGATACCAATGTAAATCTTGTCATAGGGAATATAATAATGTCGATCTTATATATAAGGATAATAATATTTTCTGGCAAGGAAATTACCCTCAATCAGCAATCTGCACAGATGTATGATTTATATCTTATCTATTAATCTAGTGTGGCTCTAATGAAATTGTTCATGTTGGAAGTTCTTCCACCTTTGAAGAGAAATGGAATTCATATGAAGCACAAGCTAAGCTTATTTTACCCTTTTATCAAAAACTTGGACTTTTAGTGAATTTCGAAGTAAAAAATGGATTATTAGACTATGAACATTTAAGACAGAAAGTTCAATATAACATTAAACACTAATATTAAACTTTAAGCAAATAGAAAGAAATATTATAACGTTATAATTTACGATAATAATTTAATCCATCATATTGAAATAGTTTAATTATTCTTACTTTGTAAAAATTTATTAACTTATTTATTTAAGAGTTGTTGTAATTGACACCTTCTATAAAAAAGAAATTTTATATTTTTTTCAAAAATTTAATAATTTTAAAATTTAAATTTTATCAAAAGTTAATTTATTAGAAACATTTAAAATTATAATAAAACATACTATGAACATAGGAAACCGATTGCCTTTTTTACAAATCCAAAATAAATCAGAAAATTCCTCTATGAATAAAATCAAAAACAAATCAGTCGATCAAAATTGTAAAATTTAAAATGATTATCTAGTACTAATCCATCAAGACGAAAAACAATCACTCAGCAATCTGAAAAATATTTCTCAAAATTTTTCGAATAATTTGAAAAATGATGAAAAAAAAATCCCTATAGAATCTATTTCAGAACAGAAATTGGCTGATGAAGAGCATTTTAAATGTATTAAAAAAGCTCTTCAAATTGCTATAGAAGAAAACGAAGATGTAATCATACTTTATTTATATTAAAATAGCTCAGGGAAAAAATTAAGCTGTTAATAGAAGAAAATCTTCAGCTAAGAGCTGAAATTGATGAAAAGGATAATGCTCTTTTAGAATTAGCGCAATTTTACGATGTAATTAAAATTATAATTTTTAATTAATTTAATTTTAATAGTTTTGCCAAAAAAATCACAACAAGTGTGAGACCTCTCCAAAAGAAAAAAATAAATCTATCAAAAATAAACGAAAGAGCAAATCATTATAAATCCTTTAAATAATTAGAACTCTATTAATGAATAAATTTCTTTCAAACAAATTTATTAAATTATAATAAGTGAACATATTAAAAGATAATTTTTTGGTTCATAAATGGATTTAACATTTTTAAATTTTGGTGATTAAAATTTATAATTGTGTTAAAATTATAATCTCTAACTAATACTATTAGATATGGACACTCAAGACATCTCTATTTCTCAATTTTATTCTTATTTTTTAAAATTTTTCTCTTATTTAAGAAAATCATTTTTCTAAAGAATTCACAAACTTTATACTTTTATCAATAAACCACTATTATGAAATATTAGGAAATAGATAGGCTTACCCTTTTTGGTTTCAATCCAGTGAACCAGCAAACGTGCCCACCCCATCTTGTTAGAAGTAGAATTATATTAGGATTTATTTTGAAGGTGGATTGTATATCGATAGTGTCTACTGGAGATAAAACATCATCTTTGGCATTTATAAATAGGGAAGGTACATTTACATGTTGAAGATCATAAATAGAACTAGATTTAATATAATAATCATCGACTGAATCAAATTCAAAAAATTTAAGAGTTACAAGTCTATCGAAATCTCGATAATACTTTATTTTACTCAATTCTTCGATGTCTAGAATTGAAAATATAGACAGATTATATTATATTAATTATTTTACCTATTTTTTCTTTAAGGACTTCCTTATGCTTTTCAATATATTTTACTTGTCTTCTAATTATAAACATGTCTAATACACCTCCTCTAGTTCTTTTTTCGACCTCCAAACAATTTAAGGGATTTGACACAGATATAAATCCTTTGATATAATCATCGAATTCATGATGATTAGATAATAATTTAGTAAAAATATTAGCACCCATTGAGGTGCCTATCGCATAGCATCTCAAATTAGGTTTAGTTTTCTTTATATATAGCATGGCAGTATATAAATCGTCTGTATATCCGGCATGATATATGAATGGTGTAATTAAAGGACTTTCGGAAATACCTCTGTAATTTATTGCTACTATATCAAAGCCGGAATAATTTTTGAATTCCTCAATGATTTCTCTTATGTATGAAGTCTCACTTCCACCGGTTAATCCGTGTAACACAACAAGTAATTTATCCGGAGTCTTAATATTTTGACTGTGTTCCTCATTTTTTACCCAATCCAAAGAAATTATTCCATCATCATGCGTTTTAATATATTCTCTTTTGTATTCTATTTCTGGCTTGGATTTAACTTCGTTGAATATCATCTGCATTAAACTACTAGGAAGATATGGAGTAACTTTATAATCTATCGGTAGAATACTCTCTATTATTCTCTTATTTCTTTCATTTTCTACAAAGTAAAGATTATAATAATTGAAATATGGAATTTGTCTGTGTATCAAAAATATTAAAAGAGATGTTCCGCTAATTATGATAGAGTATTTGAATAATCTGAAGTAATCAAGTTTTACTTGTTTGATTTTTTTTAAGGTTTCTGGAGAGAAATGTTTTCTTATTCGATTTGTAGTGTCTTTTTTGAATATGAGCATTTTCATTTTCATGGAAATACTATTTTATTTTAATTAATTACATTAATAAAATTAAATGCAGTTTTATAATTTCATTTTAGGGATTTTAAATTTAGTTATTATATAAATTCAGTAGTAAACTTAAGAGAAATATTTGAAAAATTATTTTTTATTGGGGATTGGGGATTGGGGATTGGGGATTGGGCCA
>Ga0169931_10012284_pt1 | contig 11905 bp, 13 predicted proteins | sample Kivu_15m_20L_FD_129675 | JGI IMG/M metagenome (GOLD analysis project Ga0169931, IMG submission 129675) | Freshwater microbial communities from Lake Kivu, Western Province, Rwanda to study Microbial Dark Matter (Phase II) - Kivu_15m_20L... | ecosystem: Environmental > Aquatic > Freshwater > Lake...
AACCTCACCCTCGACGACCATCGCAACGTCACCATCCACGCCCCCGACGGACGCACCGTGCAACACCAGCGGTTCGAACCGATCGTTGCGTGCTCAACCAGCCGGCAGCGGGTCGGGGTGGTGATCGAGCGCGCCCACCCAGACGAGGTGGTCGAGGAGTGCGGTCGCCACGCTCGGCGGGTGCTCGAGCGGTCCGAGATGGCCCACGCCGGGGATCGAGAGCGATCGGGCGTGCCGGATCCGGGCCAGCAGATCGGTCTGGCGGTCGGTGGTGGCGGGGGCCGAGCGTTCCCCGAACGCCAGGGTGGCCCGTAGCCCGGGTGGTGCGAGCAGTTCCACGGTGAGCTCGGCGCAGGTTTCGTAGACGGCGGCTTCGGTGTCGCGTCGGCAACGGAGGCGAACCGTGCCGTCGGGCTGGTCCTCCACCCCATGCTCCACGTAGGCCGCGAGGGAACCGGCGTTGAGCTCCGCGAGCGGGCCTCGCCCGGCGAAACGGGCGAGCGCCTCGGCCCGGGAGGCGAACACCTCCGTGCGGCGTCGGGCCCCGGCGACGGCGTTGCGGCGGCCCTCGGACGCATCGGGCGGACCGGCCGGGAACACCGCCGGTTCGAACACGAACGCCGAGGCGAGCAACCCCGGCCGGTGGGTGGCGGCGAGCAGGGCGACGGCGGCGCCCACGGAATGTCCGAACAGGTGTGGTTGCTCCGGTAACGATCCCACGGCCTCGGCCACCACGGGTGCGAGGTCGAGGACCCGCATCGCCTCGCCGTCGGCGAGCGGGTTGGCGCCGTGCCCGGGCAGGTCGAGCGCGACCACCCGCACGAGCTCGACGAGCCGCGACACCAACGGTGCGTAGGCGCGGCCGTGGAAGCCGGTCGCATGGGACACCAACACGAGCGGCCCCTGGCCGCCCAGGTCATGGAGGACAGGCCGCACGTGATCCGTTCGGTCCGCTCAGTGGTGGATGCCACCGTCGACGGTGAACTCCTGGCCGGTGCAGTACGACGATTCGTCGCTGGCCAGGAACAGCACCATGGCGGCGATGTCGCGCGGCTGGCCGAAGCGCCCCAACGTGATCGCCCGCTCCATCTTCGCCCGGGTGGCCGGGTCGGTCATGACCCGGGTGTCGGACACCATCGGGGTCTCGATCACGCCGGGGTGCACCGAGTTCACCCGGATCCCGTAGCGCCCCCATTCCAGCGCAGCGTTCTTCGTGAGGCCCCGCACCGCCCACTTCGTCGTCGAGTAGGCGCCATGGCCGTTCACCGCCTCGAGGCCGGCCACCGACGAGATGTTGACGATCGAACCCCCGTGGTTGCCGGCCCGCATCGCCGCTGCCGCGGTGCGCATGCCGAGGAACGTCCCGGTGAGATTGATGTCGATCAACCGGTGCCACTCCTCCATCGTGGTGGCGTCGAGCCGCTTCACGAGGTCGATCGCAGCGTTGTTGACGAGCACGTCGAGACGCCCGTGGCGGGCCACCACGCCGTCGACCACCGCAGCCCAGCCGGCCTCGTCGCGCACGTCGAGGCGGACGTATTCGGCCCCGTCGATCGCGCCGGCGGCGGCCTCGCCCAACTCGTCGAGCACGTCGGTGAGGATCACCGTCGCGCCCTCGGCGGCGAACAGCGCGCCCTCCTCGGCCCCTTGCCCGCGCGCCCCGCCGGTGATGAGAGCCACCTTGCCCGCCAGCCGTCCGTCTGCTCGTCGAGCGTCGCTCACGACAGCACCATCCCCGGGAACGTGCCGGCCTCGCGCCAGTTGCGCAGCACGTCGAAGAAGGCGATCGGCCCGGCGCCGTAGCCGAACGAGCTCCAGCCGTTGGGGTTTCCCTCCTGGCCCTCGTTGTTGTAATAGCCCGGTGTGCACTCCCGATAGAAGCGCACCCCGAGCCGGGCCTTGTCGCGCATCTCGGCCAACCAGCCGGCCTCGCCGGCGCCGGTGCACTCCACCACCGAGGCGCCCTGGTCCCGGGCGGCGGACAGGATGTGGGTGATGTGCTTGGCCTGCTCGTTGAGCGCATGCGGCACGCTCACCGTCACTGCGGTCTGCGTGAAGCCGAGGAAGAAGCAGTTCGGGAAGCCGCTCGTCTGCAGGCCGTGCATCGTGCGCATCCCGCCCGCCCAGTGCTCGGACAGCGACCGCCCGTCACGGCCGACGATCTCGTAGCCGGCCCGCCGGGTGTAGGCGGTGCCGACCTCGAACCCGGTGGCGAACACGAGGCAGTCCAGCTCGTACTCGACGCCGTCGACCACCACGCCGTTCTCCGTGAGCCGCTCGACGCCGCGCCCGTCGGTGTCGACCAGGGTGACGTTCGGGCGGTTGTACGTGGCCAGGTACTCGTCGTGGTAGCAGGGCCGCTTGCAGAACTGCCGATACCACGGCTTGAGCTTCTCGGCGACGGCCGGGTCGGTGACGATCGAGTCGACCCGGGCCCGGACCTGCTCCATCTTCTCCATGTCGTACAGCTCGAGCAGTTCGCCCCGTTCGGCCGGGCTGAGGCGGCGGCCGAGCTTCTTGGCCGCCGAGCGCGCCGCAGGGCCCATCAGGCGGCGGTAGATGTCGGTCCAGCCGTCCTGCACGAGGTCGACGTCGGCGAAGCCGCCCGAGACCACCACGTTGAAGTTGTCCATCCGCTCCTGCTGCCAGCCGGGCTGCAGCGAGCGCACCCACTCGGGATCGGTCGGGGTGTTGTTGCGCACGTCGACCGAGGACGGGGTGCGCTGGAACACGTAGAGGTGCTGGGCCCACCGGCCGAGGTGCGGGATGCACTGCACGGCGGTCGCCCCGGTGCCGATGATGCCGACCCGCTTGTCGGACAGGCCGGTCAGGTTCCCGTAGGAGTCACCGCCCGTGTACCGGTAGTCCCATCGGCTGGTGTGGAACGTGTACCCCCGGAAGTCGTCGATGCCGGGGATGCCCGGGAGCTTGGGTCGGTTGAGCGGACCGTTCGCCATCGCCACGACCCGGGCGAAGAACCGGTCGCCCCGGTCGGTGGACACCTGCCACGCCAGGCGGTCGTCGTCCCAGCGCAGTTCGGTGATCCCGGTCTGGAACAGTGCGTCGTCGTACAGACCGAAGTGGCGGGCCACCGACCGGGAGTGCTCGAGGATCTCCGGGGCGAAGGGGTACTTGTGGCTCGGGATCCCGCCGATCTCCTCGAGCAGCGGCAGGTACACGTACGACTCCACGTCGCACGCCGCACCGGGGTACCGGTTCCAGTACCAGGTGCCACCGACGTCGCCGGCTTTGTCGATGAGGCGGATCGAATCGAAGCCGGCCTCCTTCAGGCGGCCGCCCATCAGCAGGCCGCCGAACCCGCCGCCGATGATGGCGACGTCGACGTCGCTGAAGACGGGCGCCCGGGTGAAGCCCGGCTCGACGTAGGGATCGTCGACGTAGCGGGAGAAGTCGGCCTTCACCTGACGTACTGCTCGTTGCCGTCGGGCCGCAGGCGCTTGTCGCGCTCCTCGCGGTACTTGGCCCGCACGGCGTCCGGGTCGAAGTCGAACTGCAGGTCGAGCAGCTCGGCGATCTGCGTGTCCACGTGGCCCCTCACGTCCTCCGGCGCACGCCGCCGGACGCGCGGCAACGTAGCGCGCCAAACCGACGCGGCACCCGTGCGCCCCGTCGCGTTACGTCACGTCGCGTTGCTTCGCGTTACGTCAGCGGCGGGGTGCGAAGAACGCGCGCAGCAACGGCTCGAAGTGCTCGAGCGGCTCGCTGCGGTAGTCCGGGTCGAAGGCCACCTGGTCGTAACGGGCGCAGAACTCGGCGGCGTGCTCGAAGTACGGCGAGGTGCGGAACGCCTCGCGGGCGTGGCGGTCGCCGCCGATCTTGTCCCAGAAGTAGTAGCCCTGGAACACCCCGTGGTGCTTGACCATGAAGTGGTCGGCCTCGGACACCCGGCCCTCCACCATGGTGGCGGCGACCTCGGGATGGAACCGGCCCGGCGACAGCGTGTCGCCGATGTCGTGCAGCAGCGCGCACACGACGTAGTCGTCGCTGCGGCCGTCGCGCAGGGCCCGGGTGGCGGTCTGCAGGCTGTGCTCGAGGCGCGACACCGGGAAGCCGCCGAAGTCGGCGCCCATGCGCCGCAACAGCCACAGCGCGTTGTCGGCCACCATCTCCTCGACGAGGTGGGCCTGGGAACCGATGACCGCCCAGTCGGCGGGCGTCGACTCCTCGAAGGACTTGAACGTGGTGCGCACGGGCTGCTCGGCGATCGACATGCCCCACAGTCTCGCGCCCGGCGACAGCGGCCCGGTCGCAACGGCCCGGTCGCAACGGCCCGGGCGTAGTGTCCGGGCATGGACGCACGCCGCGTGGTCGAGGCCTTCTTCGATCGGCTCGGGAGCGAGGGCGACGTCGACGGCTGGCTCGCGCTGCTGGCCGACGACGTCGTGGTCGACACCCCGTTCGACCCCGATCCGGACCGTCGCCACTTCGAGGGCATCGAGGCGGTCGCCCGGCGGTTCGGCGACGCCCGGCGCCGCATGCCGGCGCTCACGTTCCACGACGTGGAGGTGCTCGCCACCGAGGATCCGCAGCGCTGGGTGGTGCCGTGCACGTCGACGGGCACGCTCGCCGACGGCTCGGCCTACGGCAACGTCTACTGCTGGATCGTGCGCGTGCGCGACGGCCGGGTGGCGGGCTGGACGGAGTATTTCGATCCGCTCCGGTTGCCGTCCCGGCCACGGTGACGCCGGGCCCCGGCGGGGCCGACCCCGGTACAGTCCGGCCCATGGGGGAACTCGACGGTAAGCGCATCGTGGTGACCGGTTCGACGCGAGGGCTCGGGCGAGGGTTCGCCCGGGCGCTGGGTGCGGCCGGCGCCGCGGTGGTGGTCAACGGCACCGACGCCGCCAAGGCCCACGAGGTGGCCGAGGAGATCGTTGGTGCGGGCGGCACGGCCGTCGCGGTGGCCGGTTCGGTCGCCGACGACGACGTGGCGGCCGCGCTGGTGTCCACGTGCATCGAGCGCTTCGGCGGCATCGACGCGGTGGTGAACAACGCCGGCATCGTGCGGGACCGCACGCTCGTCAACATGACCCCGCAGGAGTTCGACGAGGTGATCGCGGTCAACCTGCGGGGCACCTGGTCGGTGAGCCGTTACGCGGCGCGGGCGATGAAGGAGGCGGGTGGCGGTCTGCTGCTGCAGGTGTTCTCCGGCTCGGGGTTCACCCCGTCGATCGGCCAGACCAACTACGCCGCGTCCAAGGCGGGGGTGATGGGGATGCTCTACGCCTGGGACGGCGAGCTTGCCCGGTTCGGGATCCGCACCAACGCGCTGTGGCCGATCGCCGAGACCGACATGACCCAGGTGGTGTTCGACAACGCCCGCAAGCGGGCCGAGGCCGACGGGCGTGCCGTGCCGGCGCCGACGGAGATGGGCTTCGGGACGCCCGAGACCGTCGCCCCGGTGGTCGTGTACCTGTGCAGCGATCGGGCCGCCCACCTGCGCAGCCAGCTCGTCACGTTCAACGGCCGCAAGCTCGCGCTGTGGCAGCACCCGAAGGAGACCTGGGTCGAGCGCAAGGACTCCTGGAGTCTCGACGAGCTCGACGCGGCGCTGCACGGCGCCGACGAAAAGGTGTACCGCCCGCAGATGTGACGGGCCGGCTCAGCTCAGGTCGGCGTCGGTGAGCACCAGGTCCCAGCGGTCGCGGCAGTCGCGGCAGCGGTAGGCGGCCACGTCGCCGGCGATCCACCCCGCCTCGGGCGCAAAGGTGATCAGACGGGCCTCGCCGCCGCAGTCGACACAGGTGATGGACTCGGCAGGACCGGCGGGCATCGCCGTGCACGCTACCGGCGTCGGCCCGGGGTGCCCGGCTAGGTTGTCGGCCCATGGGTCAGCCCGTCGCCGTCGCCGTGAAGCCGAGCAGCACGCCCGGGATCGTCCGCTACGAGCTCAACCGGAACCTCGGCGGGATGGGCCACGACCGGTACCGCAGCCGGGACGAGGCCGTCGGCGACCGGCCGGCGGCCGAGCTGGCCCGCCGCCTGTTCGACACCGGCCAGGTCGACCGGGTGCACGTGTACCTGAACATGGTCACGGTGGACCTGCGCAAGGGGATGACGGCCGACGGGCTCGACGAGATCATCGAGAGCCTCTACATCTACTACCGGCCCGGCTTCGTGCCGCCCCCGCTGGTGATGCCCGAGGAGGTCGCACCGGCGGCCGCGGCGGCGGGTGGCGAGGTGGCGGCCGGTACGGATCCGCTGTTGGCCCGGGTGCCGGCCGAGCTGCTCGCCCGGTCGGCGGCGGCCAAGGCCAAGTGGTTCGAGAAAAAGAACGGCTGAACCGACAAGTACCGTCGCAAATGGCGGAATCGAAGATCGTAATTCGGTTATGGTCTTTCTTGTGACGTCGGTCCTGGGGGACGGTTCGGCGTTGCGACCGCCCGCTCCGTAGCCTTCGGAGCACTCCGACGAAGCGAGCCGCTGCATGACGCACGAGGATCACGAAGACCTCAGATCGGCGTGCGACGCGGGTCGACAACCGGGGGTGGTCACCCTGCAGGAGGCGGCCGACAACCTCGGCGTCCACTACATGACCGCGTACCGCTACGTGCGGCTCGGCCTCCTCAACGCCGTCAAGGACGGCGGGGTGTGGCGGGTTTCGCGCGAGGCGCTCGATGCGTTCCGGTCGGCGGCTTCGGCGCCGGCGGCGAGCGCGGCGCCGACCGGGCGCAAGAAGGCGCCGTGGGCCGAGCGGCTCGAGTTCTGCCTGGTCGCCGGGGACAACCGGGGCGCGTGGAACGTGATCGAGGCGGCGTTGGCGGCCGGGATGGACCCGGAGGACATCTACACCCGGGTCCTGTCGCCGGCGATGGCGTCCATCGGGGCCCGCTGGTCGCGCGGCGAGCTGGACATCGCCACCGAGCACCGGGCGAGCGGGATCGCCCTACGGCTCATCGGCCGGCTCGGCCCGCGCTTCGTGCGTCGGGGCCGCACTCGGGGTTCGGTCCTGCTGGGGGCCCCGACCGGCGAGCTGCACGCGCTGCCCCTGGCCATGCTGTCGGATCTCGTGCGGTCCGGCGGGTGGGAGGTGTCCGACCTCGGGGCCGACGTCCCGGCGGAGTCCTTCGCCCGGGTGGCCCAGACGTTGCCCCGGCTGGTGGCCTGCGGGTTGAGCGTGACGACACCGATCGTGCTCGACGCGGCCGAGGAGACGGTGCGAGCCGTGCACACGCTGGTGCCGGGGGTGCCCGTGGTGGTCGGGGGCCAGGCGATCGACGCCGAGGTCGCCGCTCGGCTCGGGGCCGACGGGTTCGCCGGCGACGGTCGCAGCCTGCTCGCCCTGCTCGACGAGTGGTCGAAGCGGCGGATCGTCGCCGACGAGGAAGACGACGGCCTCGCCAGCTGAACCGCGGCGAACGCCTGTTCGCTAGACTGGGGGTATGCGGGGTGCCGTCGCAGCGGAGCTGATCGAGCGGATCCGGCCGGTCGCGTTCGCGTCCGAGCGGGTCGTGCCGGTGCTGGAGCCGCTGGCCCCGCTGTTCGTCGACGGGGGCCTCACGCGCGGGACGGTCGTGCGGGTGGCCGGTGCCGGAGCCACCTCGCTCGCCCTCGGGTTGGCGGCGGCCGCCACCCGCCAGGGGGCCTGGGCCGGTTGCGCCGGGCTCCCCGGGATCGGCCTGCAGGCGGCCGGTGAGCTCGGCGTGGCCCTCGAACGGCTGGTGGTGGTGCCCGAGCTGGCGTCGGCGTCGTGGGCGACGGTGGTCGCCGCCCTGATCGACGGGATGGAGGTCGTGCTCGTCGCCCCGCCGGCGGGTGCCCGCCCGGGCGACGGTCGCCGGCTCGCCGTGCGGGCGCGCGAGCGGGGGAGCGTGCTCGTGGTGGCCGGGCCCCGGGCCGACGGGTTCGAGGCCGGGGTGGTGCTCCGGGTGGGGGCCGGTGGCTGGTCGGGCCCGGCCGGGGGTGCGGGCCGGCTCGAGCAACGAACGGTCGAGGTCGAAGCGCTCGGGCGGGGCGCGGCGGCCCGGCCCCGCCGAGCCCGGCTGCTCCTGCCGGGCCCGGGCGGCGCCGTCGGGTCGGCGCCGGCGGGGCGGGTCGCGTTGGCTGCGCCGGTCGGGTCGGCGCCGGTCGATCGGGTTGCGCCGTGACCGTGCGGACGCTCGCGGTCGGCTGCCCGGACTGGGCGGCCGAGGTCGCTGCCCGGCGCACCCTGGGCGCAGCCGGCGCGGCCGGCGCGGCGGGCGTGGCGGGCGCGGCCGGCGCGGCGGGCGGGCGCGGCGTGCCGGTGGCCGTGGTGTGGGCCAACCGGATCGTGTCCACCACCCCGGCCGCACGCGCCGTCGGGGTGCGCAACGGCCAGCGGCGCCGGGAGGCCCAGCGGGCCTGCCCCGGCCTCGTGCTGCTGGCCCCCGATCCCGTCGCCGACGCCCAGGCCTTCGAACCGGTGGTGCAGGCCCTCGCCGGCCTCGCCGCCCGGATCGAGGTGCTGCGCCCGGGGTGGTGCACGATCACCGCCCGGTCGGCGTCGCGGTACTACGGCGGCGACGAGGCCCTCGTGGCCCGGGTGCACGCAGCCGTGGCGGCGGCCGGGCCGGTCGGGGCCGGCTGGCGGGTGGCGATCGCCGACGGGCGGTTCAGCGCGCTGGTGCTGGCGGCCCGGACGCCGGACGCGGCGGTCGTCGTGCCCGCCGGGGGATCGCCCGATGCGCTGGCCGGGCTACCGGTGTCGGCCTACCTCGACGCGCTCGACGCGCTCGGCGCCGGCGGTCCCGGCGAGGGTCCCGGCGGGGGTCCCGGCGGGGGCGGCGAGTCGAGCGGGGGCGGCGGTCCCGGCGGCGATCGTGCGGCCTGGCGGGAGTTGACCGCACGGTTCGGGCGTCTCGGTCTGCGCACGTTGGGCGACGTCGCCGTGCTTCCCGCCGCCGATCTCACCGCCCGGTTCGGTCCGCTCGGCCAGGCCGCCCACCGGTGGGCCGCCGGGACCGATCCCACCCCGCTGGCGCTCGACACCCCGGTCGGGCACGAGTCCGAGGTGCTCGAGCTCGAGCCTCCCGTCGCCACCGCCGAGCCGGTGGCCTTCGCCGTGCGCGCCGTCGCCGAGGCGCTGTGCGGCCGCCTCACCGGCGCCGGGCGCACCTGCCACGAGCTCGCCGTCGGCATCGGCACCGAGCACGGTGAGCACGACGAACGACGCTGGCGGCGGGAGCTCGGCTTCACGGCGGCGACGATCACCGAACGGGTGCGCTGGCAGCTCGAGGGATGGGCGGCCGGCCCCACCCCGCCCACCGGCGGGATCGTGTCGGTGCGGCTCACCCCGGTCGAGGTGGTCGCCGACACCGGCCGCCAGGGCGGGTTCTGGGGCGGGCGCACCGATGCCGACGAACGGGCGGCGCGCGCCGTGGCCCGCCTGGTCGGCCTGCTCGGCCCGGGGGCGGTGCTCGTCCCCGAATGGCGCGGCGGCCGGGATCCCGACGAGGTGTGCACGCTCGTCCCGGCCGTCACCGTCGAGCTCACCGAACGGGCGGCCGCCGTCATCGGCCGGCCCGGTGCCGGGCCGTGGCCGGGTGCGTTGCCGGCGCCGTCGCCGGCCTGGGTGGCCCCGTCGCCCGAGCCGGTCGAGGTTCTCGGCCCGGGCGGGGAGGTGGTCACCGTCAGCGGGCGGGGGATGCTGGGGGTCGCCCCGGCGTGGTTCGCGGGCCCGAACCGGCCACGGGTCGCGGTCGTCGAGCATGCCGGGCCGTGGCCGGTGGAGGACCGCTGGTGGGATCCGCAGCGGCGCCGGCGCCGGGCCCGCCTGCAGCTCCTGCTCGCCGACGGCACGGCTTGCCTCGTGGTGCGCGAGCACGGCGCCTGGTGGCTGATGGCGATCTACGACTGATGGCGAGCCGTGACCGATGGCGAGCCACGACCGATGGCGATCCATGACCGGTGCTTGAGGGTGAGCAGCGGTGCGCTCCCTACGATGCGGGACCGATGGCGAACGAACCGCTCGACCGTGCCGTGCCCGACGGAGCCGTGCTCGATCGCACGGTGCTCGACCGGCTCCTCGCCTCGGTCGGCGGTGATCTCACCATCCTGCGGCCGGTGATCGAGCGATACCTCGCCGAGCTCGACGGCCGGGTGCAGGCCGTGCGCACCGCGGCCGGGCCCGGTCATCTCGCTCGCGCCGCGCACGCCTTGGCCTCGCCGAGCGCGACGCTCGGGGTGCAGCAGGTGGCGCGACTGTGCCGGCGGATCGAGGAACTTGGCGGCACGGGCGGCACGGGCGGCGCATGCGCCGCGGGCGGTGGAGACGAGCCCGGCACATCCGTCGAGCCCGATGCGCTCGACGCGCTCGACGCGCTCGACGCGGCGGTGCGGGCCGTGCCCGGGGCGTTGCAGGACTGGCTGGCGCACGTCGCCGCGTGAGCGACGGCGGGCACCGCGGCGCGGATCAGGCCGCGACCGACACCTCGTCGGCGAGGCGGAAGCCCACGCCGCGCACCGTGTGGATGAAGCGGGTGGCCGGATCGGACTGGTTCAGCTTGCGCCGCAGGTTCGACATGTGGACGTCGACCACGTGCGTGTCGCCGTACCAGTTCGGTCCCCACACCGTCTCGAGGAGCTGATTGCGGGTGAACACGAGCCGGGGCCGGCTGCACAGCGTGGCGAGCAGGTCGAACTCGATGCGGGTGAGGTCGACGGGCGCAGCGTTGACCCGCACCTCCCGGATCGCGGTGTCGACGGTGAGCGGCCCGAACGAGCGGGTGGTCACCTCGCCGCCGTAGGCCACGGCGCGGCCCGCCTTGCGGGGCCGGCGCAGCATCGCTCGGAGCCGGGCGATCAACTCGTTGGGGGAGAACGGCTTGGTGACGTAGTCGTCGGCGCCGATCGACAGGCCGACCACCTTGTCGATCTCGGAGTCCTTCGCGGACACCATGAGGACGTAGGCGTCGGAGAACGACCGGATGCGCCGGCAGGCCTCGAGGCCGTCGATGCCGGGCAACAACAAATCGAGCACGATCACGTCCGGCTCGAAGGTGCGTGCCACCTCGACGGCGGTGTCCCCATCTGCGACGACCTTCACGTCGAACCCCTCACGGGTGAGCAACGGCTCGAGCAGCAGGCACAATTCGGGTGCGTCGTCCACGATGAGAGCCCGAATCGGGGTCGTGGCTTCGGAGGTTCCAGACGAGCCGTACATAGCGATCGCCTCTTTGTTCGGCACGACGCCCGCTCGCTTGAGCGTTACCTGAGCGGTTATTCGCCGGAATCTGCGTCAAGTTCCGGACGGGATACTCGAGCTCAACGATCGAACAGGTCCATGGCGGCGACGGCGGCGTCGACGTCGTCGGGCCCGACGTCGAGGTGGGTGACGAACCGGAACACCGGACCGGTGCCGTGGACCAGGATCCCGTGGGCGGCGAGGTGCGCCGCGAGGGCGGTGCCGTCGGCGGGGTCGTGCCGGCGGGCGAACACCATGTTCGTGCGGTCGCCGGGCTCGTGGAGGAGCGCGAAGCCGTCGAGCGTGGCGATGCCCTCGGCGAGCCGGCGGGCGGTGTCGTGGTCGTCGGCGAGCCGGTGCCGGTGCTCGCCCACGGCCACCAGCCCGGCGGCGGCGAGCACGCCGACCTGGCGCATCGCCCCGCCGAGCATCTTGCGCCACCGGCGGGCCTCGGCGACGAAGGCCGCCGGGCCGCACAGCACCGACCCGACCGGGGCGCCGAGCCCTTTGGACAGGCACACCGACACGCTGTCGGCGGGCGCGGTCAACGTCGCGGCGGGCACCCCGAGCGCGGTGGCCGCGTTGAACAGCCGGGCCCCGTCGAGGTGGACGGCGAGGCCGTGGGCGCGGGCGGTGGAGGCCGCGGCGGCCAGGTAGGCGGCGTCGAGGACCCGGCCGTCGGTGGTGTCCTCCAGGCAGAGCAGCCGGGTGCGGGCGAAGTGCGGGTCGGCCGGCTTGACG
>Ga0169931_10012285_pt1 | contig 11904 bp, 6 predicted proteins | sample Kivu_15m_20L_FD_129675 | JGI IMG/M metagenome (GOLD analysis project Ga0169931, IMG submission 129675) | Freshwater microbial communities from Lake Kivu, Western Province, Rwanda to study Microbial Dark Matter (Phase II) - Kivu_15m_20L... | ecosystem: Environmental > Aquatic > Freshwater > Lake ...
AATTAGAACTAATTATTTTTATTTAATTTTAAGGCTCTTAATAAGTGGAACCGGGAATAATATAGAATGTTTTCAATTTGCGGTCATTAGCGCGGGTTTCATTTAATATTCAATACTAGCATTTTACCCTCCTCCTTAAAACCCATCTTTAATATATCCCTTATATTATCATCTATATACTTGTTTCTCTTAACTTCAACTATATAGTTAGGTAGATTCGTGAGATTCTCAAATGTTCCTTTTTTATCTTTCTTAACCTCGTAATCAAAATCTCTATCTATTATACTCTTTATATTAGATATAGTATTTTTAACTCTATCCTCCAAATTATAGGGAAATTCATATTTGGGGTGATTATTTGGCACCATCATATAGGTCATCTTATTGCCATCTTTAGATGTGCTATATTTCTCTAAATACATTAATAAGCTCATAATATAATTACACATATTATCCCTAGTTGTTAATTTTTCGACTGGTTCCAACTCTTTTACGTGTTGTTTGAGTTTCTTAATAGTATTTAACAAATAGTCTTTATCTTTCGAGCTGGCGCATACTGCGCCAGTCATACTATATATACCCGTACCACGTTTCTTATCGCCTGTTTTCTTAAGGGGAGGGCGGATTTTAAATAAATCGTCACTACTATAAGATAATTTATTGGTATTCATACTAATAATACCAACTATATGATTCTCATCGCGTTTATTATAATAATCCATTACACTTTCAAAATCATATTCTCTCTTAGTGGTTGTTTCTATCTTCTTTACTACGACATCATCCTTGATATTTTTACCGTGTTTCATTTCAACATAATTTTTAACTGGAGTCATATTTTCAGTTTTAGTTTCATAATTAACACGATAATACATTGGAATATTCTCATTATCATCAAATGGCTGAAAGATATAATATTTCCCGCGTTGGATTATATATCCAGGTCTGTTAAATTTATCATAAATTGTATCTTTAAAATTATTATAATCATTTTCTGTTTTAGGCATCATCTCCTCCAATGCCTTATCAAGAAAATAATCATCAAATAATTCCTCTTGATGTTTTTTATATGATTTTTTAATAACTTTTAACATTTCATCATAGGTATAAACGTGTTTAAATCTATACATATCTTTTAATTTATTCTTAACCACATCAATTTCTGATTTCGCAAGATTCTCGTGAAATGTACCCATATCCACATCTTTACTATCCATATTTTTATATGCTCCTGACTTTTCATCATAATATAAGTTATTTAATTTACTATCACGACATTTAAAATCGCATTCTTGAAAGTCGCATAAAGCAGGGCATACTTTTTTACCTGCTCGAACATTTTCAAGAGTTGGTTCAACACATCCTTTATATTTATCTATTTCTTCGGGGAACTTATTTCCTTGAAGTAATAATGGGCAATCAATTGCAACTTCTTTCATTAATCTCTCTACGCGTTTCACAAGAATATATTTTAATTCGGCTTTTTGATATAAGGTTTCATCTGTAGATAATCCATTTTTAATCCCCACAACATAACGATAAACATTAACTTTGGGGAATTTATACGCATCTGATATAACATTCATATGTTTGCACATACGAATACCGCGTCCAATAACTTGGTCTACTTTACCCAAATTATAATGTACATCAAGAATATGGATTTCTTTGGTATTTTCCAAAGTGATACCTTCATTCATAACCTTACTCCCAAGAACAAATTTAAGATATTTACCCTCTTTATTATTAACATTATTGAAAACCGTTCTTATAATTTTTTGTTTAATTTCTGGAACATCCTCACCTGATTCATCCACTCCACCTGTAATAACAATAAATGTGGCTGGATGGAAATCACTTGCATTTTTCTTTTTCTTAAATTCGCCATATGGTAAACCTGTTCGTGAGTCAATTGTACTATCCGTAATATTGTATTGTGAATTATCCTCCATATATTCCAAATAACCATTCATACGTAATGCCTCTGCAAATAATTCAATCCCGCCAGCCTTAACCAAGTTGCTATAAATAAAGGCGGTTGATGAACCTTTCTTACCCTCTACTAAACGATTTAATTTCTTTATACATTTATAGAATTTAGAAGAAAAATGTTTTATATATTCCAGTTTTAAAATATTACCTGTTATATTTTTATTTTCTGCTTCGGCTATAAAATTCCCCAAATCTTCTTTTTTTATTTTCCCATCAAATATCTTTTTATTTATTTCCTTTATTAATTCTTCTTTATTTGATAAATTATTAATAACTCTTATTAAACCTTCATTACTATGATAACCCTTTAATTTACCATTAGTATCAAGCCCAGGATAAACAAAGTTAGCCGCAGCGGAAGATGCCCTATCAAGTGTATCATCAAAATTCTTTGTTGCGTCGGTATATGTGTTTAATTGAAAATCCTTCATTTTTGCTCTTACTACTGGAGTAAATAATAAACCATCTGATATTTTCCCTTTATCGATTCTATCAGCAAATGTATAGGGTATATTACCACGAAAAAATGACACATAACCGGTTGCCATTTTTTGGAGATACTCTTCTCCACCTGGTTTAAACTTCATCAAATAATTTTTCTCTCCGGTGAAAATCATATCACGTTTTATCTGGTCGTTCAGGGGACGGAGGAAATTAAGCATATCTACAATATCATCAGCAAGATTCTTCATCGGAGTGGCAGATAATAAAACCAATCTTAAATTTTTAGAATTTTTAATAATTTTCTTTAACGCCTCACCGTACTCATTACCAGTAATATTATGTGCCTCATCAACAATTAATAAACTATTATCCATATTAGTTATTTTATCAACAACAACCTCACGTTCAAATTCACCTTCATCTGTTTTTTTATAAGATGTTTTTATTCTGGCGCCTTCTGTCATTTCTCCCACTATTTTCTTTTCAGCTATTTTTTCACCTAAAACCTTTTTATAAAATGTTTTATAGGATAATATTTTATAATATTGTAAAGCATTATAAATCCCTATTTTTCTTTCTCTTTCTACTTCTGCTGGAGTCATTTGTTCTAACATTTGTTTATTTTTAAGATAGGTTTCACCGGTACAAAATAATAATTCGCTTTTAAAGTTTTCCCTAATATTCGGTCCAGATGTAAGAACATATATTTTTGTATTATATTTAGATACTTGTTCTTTGAATTGTTCAGCAATAGATATAGCGGTACAAGTTTTACCTGTCCCTGTACCGTGCATTAAGAGAATCCCACGATATGGATTATCAGGAGAAAGAAAATTAGTTGGAATAATTTGTTGCTCTCTTAATTTGAAGTCGCCTTTACATACATCATTACGATATGCATCGATTTCTTCATATGTTTCCATCTTCATACGAGGTGGTATTTTATGGTAATAATATTCTCTTTTTTTAAACATTTTCAACTGGAAATCATTATCATCCGGTTCTGGACTATAACTCATATTATTATAATCGTTAAAAAATAATTAAATTATATATACTTATTAATGATTAGAGATAGAATTATTAAAATAAATGATATGATTAGAAAAATTAAAGATAAGCAATTATTAAAAGATGTTTTTAATATTGCTTTACCTGATTTACAATCTAATGGTGAAAGTAAATATTCAGTAAATGATAACGGGATATTTTTTGATTTAAAATTATTATCTGATGTAACATTAGAAAAAATAGAAGAATTATTAAAACAAAATATTTCAACTGAAACAGATAGTGTGACATTTAGTATGCATTGCTCGGATGATGATACTGTGGAAAGAAATATAGTTATTAAAAAGATATAATTCCTAAAACGGAATAATCCGTTGAATCATATCATACTCTCCCAATATCTGCAATAAGTGGATATAACCACTCGTATGAAGAAAACCCTTATCTTTTCTTATTAATTCGTTACAATTTATAATAATATTTTTAAGTGGTTTCATTATCGCTTTCTTCGTAATATTTTGTTTATTGGTAATATTAAAATCCATATGATAAGACACATAACAATCAATTGGGATATATGTTTTATGGTTTTTACAATAGATTTTATTATTTTTAATCATCTTATTATCCATCATAACAATATCATATGTATCTTTCATTGTCATAATATTATTCGGTTTCACAATTGTATTTATAATATAATGAGCAGGAAGAACATACGTATTATCATCCATCTTGGCAACAATACCACGTAATTTATTATCACTATTATAAACTGGCATACCTACATTGATGTTATCATTACTATTAAAAACATGATACATTATGGTTGGATTATTGGGTATCATATTTATTGGTAGGAATATGTTGCTATTTAGTTTCATCTCAGTGGGCTTGCTTGATGCTCCGCACAAGTATAATGAACCACATCGTGCTCCGCACAAGTATGATTCATTGTAGTCAATTTGTTTTTCGTTAAAATGGCAAAAAACAAATTGATTTTTAAGAGGAAAGAGAACTGGAATAATAAGAAGGTCATTCCTTTTTGACAAGATATAATTATCAATTTTTGGAATACTCTCAATATGGATACTCTTAATTGGAAGCCCCATATGGACACTCACAATATAATACATATCCTTATATTTTACAGTGAAACCATATAGGTCTATGTTTATAATATCGTCTGTAATATTATCAATAACTAATTTTATTGGTATCATTAATAATATAGATTATGTATTTTAATTAATTTTAATCAATTTTTTAATATATTCCTGAATCGTGGGAAACTCCATATTATTAAGTGGAAAAGTATTAAGATTATAAATAAAAGATGAATTAGATACAGTCATTATAAAACGGTCCCAATCACTACCATTATATTGAGTTAAAATGTTATCTCTATAATATGAATTTTTAATATTAGTTTCGTTATAATGAATTGGATAATATATTGGAATCATTTTAGGGTTAATATTATAAATAATTGATATATTCTCATTACGGTAACTATAATATCCAATCATCCCACCAATCATATTACATAGTGTATTATTATATTTAATTTTTGGAGGAATAAATAATTGTTTTATAATACATTCTTTCATATTCATATTTATATACTTATTATTAAATGATACACATAAATACAATGGTTGTGCCATAAAAAAACATATATTTAATTTTTCCTCAACAGTATTTTGTAATACTAATCGTATCATATTAGAATATAATTTCTTAGTCCATTTAAAAACACTGATTTCTCCATATTCTTCATCATATTCTAATTCAGCAGATAATATTTTAATAACAACAGTAACTAAATAATCATAATAATCCATTATAACTTTATAATTAAGATAATATTCAGTGCAGATTTTATTTATCATATTAATATTATTATTAATATCGTCCATTAACATTTTTCTGAATTTATTTGAGTATTTAATCCAACTTAAAAATCCCTTAGTGGTGTCTAACATCCCATTATTATATAAATGATTCATAATATCCAACGATTCTTTAATGCTATTAAAATTTTTATTTTTAAATTTTGTAACAATATCATCATAATAACCCTTAAACATCATCATTATATTGGGTTTATTATGAACTGTATAAACATATAAATTAGGTAGTTTTTTCCTTAGCATTGATACTATATAATAAATTGATGTTATATCCGAATCACTTTTAAATATATCATACATATTTTTAAAATTATCACTGGATGCTATACTAGAAGGTAGCATATTACAACTTTTAATCATTGATATCACTTCAATGCATTCAAAATTTATATCAAATGCTGATGCTAAGAGCATTATCGCCGCATCTTTTTCCATAAAATCTTGTAACTGGACTATTCTTAATATCTCATTAATTTTATCAAAATATTCTGTTTTAACGTATAAATTTTTTTCTTCTCTTTCAGATAAATCAACTGGTACATATAATAATTTTGTTTTTGTTATTTGTAACATTGTGTTAAAATTTTCAAATTTAATTTTATCAGTTACTTTCTCTTCTGCCATAATTATATTTCCCAATATATTTCTCGATATTAGATTTTCAAATGGGTGAATTATATAGAATAATCCAAAACTATCAATTAATGGTTCAAATTGGTATCCATCGACTAATCGGTTTAATTGTAATGGTAATGTATCCTTTTGTAATTCATTAAATGGATAATAATAGGATGGGTCGATTGGTTCAAGAAATGGCATAAATTGTTCTATTAACAATTGATATATATTATATACAATTACATTGGAATTAGGATCTGTATTTAAAAATACATTATTTATAGCATTAGTATGAAAATTATTATATAAATAGGGTGTTAATTCTGGTTCCATAAATATCATTTTGTTATCATACATATATTTACTAGCCATTTTAATAAATGTCGAATGGAAATCAGTCAATGTTATACCATATTTTGGTTTAATATGTAATCTTTTATTTTTTCCATATAAATAATATACAGTACCTTCTGCCACACGACCCACACGACCCTTTCTTTGAATACGACTTGATTCAGATATATGTTCAACGTTAATACTCATCGTATCATTTATATTATCATATCTGCTCACATTCGCAAATCCAGTATCAACCACATAACGCAAACTCTCTATGGTAATTGATGCTTCTGCCACGTTAGTTGCAATTATAATTGCTCTTTTATATGTTCCCTCGGGTACAGCCTTTATATCATAATATGTATCACTCCATTCTTCAGCAATATTTTCTTTTTTATTTCTAATCATACCAACGGTTACGTGAATATTTGAAATTATATCACGATATTTTGTGTGCATTTCTGAGTAAAAAGGTAGTGCAATAACATTAGATGGTATAATACGATTTAATTCTCTGACGGCTGATTTAATTTCTTCCTTACCAATGGAGAACAATAATATATCTCCAAAAACGGATGTATTGCATATCATCTTAATAATATTATAACTCTTAGTTTGTGCAAGGTTTAAATTTTTCCTCATATCATCTGTAAATTGTTTTTCTATATTTTCATCATAATATTCAGTTATTTTATATGAATATGATTTTTTGGGAATGGAGATATGAATTCTTCTATCCAAATAAATACAATCTATAAAATAATCTTCTGTTCTTGTAATAGGATTTAATAATAATGGTTGTTTAACTGGATGTACTATATTATCATTTATTAATTTATAATAACTTCGATAAATTGGTTCATCATCATCCATAGTTGCAGATATAATCATTAATCTTACACTATTATTATACATACACGTTTGTCGCATTAAGGTTAAAATTACATCCATATTAGTATTATGTTCGTGTGCTTCATCAACCATAATTACATCGTATGTATTTCTTATGCCCAATATATAATTTAAATCATTTGTTTTTGCCTTTGCTCGTTCTTTCATAAATGGATTTGTTATTAATTCCTCTAATAAGGTACCATCAGTTACCATCTTTAATGTTAAATGATTACAATTATTTTTAATATGATTATCTTTCTGATGCTTATATTGAACAAAATATTGGTCTGTTTTATATTCAACATTCAAATTATCATTATAGACAATATCAACACCTAATTCTTTTGATATACGTTTTGCATTATCTTGAGTTGGCGGAATACGTGGCTGTGTACATATAATCCTACCATTATTTTTATAGTCATACATTTTAAGACAATACATTGTTAATTTAGGTACTTGAGTTGATTTACCCGTACCAGTCGAACCAGTTACATACATAACAGAATGATTTATATAATGATTAAAGAAATTAAGCTGGCTGACCCAATCATTTGCATAAAAAGTATAATGAACCATTGCTTCGGTTAATATTTCATCATAAGTAAAACGCCCATATTTTTTCAATTCTTTGTATGGTTTATTTGTCAGATAATAATTACAATCAAACATATTCATATTATTTTTAAAAAACTTTTTAAGTCTCCCCTTAATTAATTTCTTTTCTTCATTTGTATCCGATGTAATAATATAACTCTCATCTGTTACTTCTAAATTAATATTAAATTTTGACAATAAACCATTGTCATTTAAATATTCCCAAACCAAATCATATTTGATAGTATTCCACGCATTACTAATATTATTCATAACATTACCAATATTTGTTGTACCTTCTTGTCTTATTAAATTTTGTCTTATTCTAATCCAATTGGTATCATCACTATTAAAGGTAGCTACGAATCTTTCCACATAATATCGGTTAAGTGCCTTATAATTTGACCCAAGAAAAGCAAAATCATCTTTAATTATATCGTGACATAATAATTTAGCAATATTATAAATATTTTTAAGATTAATACCATCGTGAATATTAAATCGCTCCATATCAATCTTATTATTTTTTATTAAATATTTTGCATATGGTGATGTTTGAAAAATATTCATAACCTCCTTCATATAATTCCATATATGCGTTATGTCTATTTTTTCTAATACATATAATACTTGTTCATTCGTGATATTATTAATTTCCATATCACTCGGGTCTAAATCAATATTGCTACTATTCACATCTATTCTGAAACTTTTTAATATATCACTAACAATTAATAATTTACTATAATTAAATCGCATAAATGAGAATAAATTTTTTAATATATCTAATTCCCATTCTAAATCTTTATAAATGGGTTGATTATTTTTAATATTAAATATCCATCTGTCAATACATTCACGAAACCATTTTTTACTTGCATCAGTCATTTCATTATAATCGTTCATTTTAATAATAATATCGATATCTATCATCTTATTTAAATATTGCAACATATAATAATATTTACTGTTAATTCTCTTGCAAAATATTACCCACTTTATTTGACGGAAATTATAAAAAAATGCATTTGCATATACATTATAATAATCACCTATCCATAAACCGTTATTAATATGATTATTTATAAATTCAGGATTGTTATTTCGAATATCTTCCTGTAATTTACTTATTTCATTCATACTTGTTTTATAAAAATGGCTATTCTTATAATCTACTAATGGGATAACATTAATCCAATTCACATATAATTTCCCGTTTGTGATTTTAATCGTTTCCAACATTGATATGAAATTCATCTCAATCGCGTGGTAAATGGTATGTTGTCCAGTTGCATATAAATCTAATAAATCAGTAGTTTCATTTAATAATCCGAGTGAGAAATTACTAAAAGGAAAATATCTCTTAATGGCATTAGAACGTTCTAATGATGTTATATTTTTTTCGATTGTTTTCTCATTACCAGCATAAATTATATCTGTTAATTTTGTTATAATATCATAATTATTATCGCCTATATATGGAATAAGGGTTAAACATAAACTGGATATATCACGTCCATCGTTCTTTAACCACTGCTTATAACCGATATCTCTTGGGAAATTATATTTAATACTGATATCTTCAATCATATATAACGTTAATATGTATAATATATTGCTATCATAATTATTTAATTTTGGCATTAATTTTATAATATATTGCTTTACTTCTGAACTAAATGATTCATTTATAAATCTTCTGTGGTTTTTTAGAAAATCATCTACTTGTAATATTAAACTGTCAATCATTATATTTATTCTACAATTTAATTAATTTAATGATGAAAAAACTGATATTATAATTTATTGGGATAAGTGTCCTTAATATTAATATGTCTGAAACATTACCAATTGATATTCATAATAAGGTTGTTATTGAAATTGCCGATACTATTGAACAACAAAAGAAAGATTTAGATAAATTATATGGGGATAAAATTATCGAATTGTGTAAAAATAATCCATCAACTAAAGTTTATACTGGAATTAATACTATTTATAATAACGTTTTTGGCGAAACTAAATTGAAAGACTACCCTCAAAATCCTTCTTATTGGTATGATTATAATAAAGGTAAATTTATCCCAGCAATAAATATGTACCAAGGGAAGATATTTAAGACAATTAATTTTCAAATCTATAATTCGGAATATATTTTTCATAATGAGAGCACATATAAAACATATTTGGAAGCGCCATTTAATCTATTTTTTACAAATAATCATAACCAAAGAACATATACGTATGATGCAGGTTTTAAAGCATTGTCACCTGCATCACCAATTAATACTGTTCAAGACATTAATAAATATAAACTAAATGTGGAGAAATATATGCAAAATACGAATATTTCTATTAGCATTGATGACCACTTGAATATATATTTACCGCAATATAATATTATTATTATTCGAAATTATAGTTCATTTTCATTTGGTTCAATAGATAATATATTTGATATGCATCATATTAGAGTTTATAATAATAAAAATGATGATGATAAAACACTATGTCAATATATACAATCTTTCATTCAAACAATGGCTAAAATAGGTTCAAATGATGAAAGAAATAAAATGAATAATGACCTATTTAATACATTATTTAATTTTATTGAGTATGATACCAAACTTAATAAAATTAAAAAAAATATTACATATATCGATACTTTAATCTCTCAAGGATGTAGCCAACCAGTACAAGAAGAATTAAATAATATTAAAATTAAATTAGCAGATACAATTAAAGAACTAACATATACAAAAGAAAAATTACAATCAACAACAGAAAAATATGAATCAGAATTAAAAAAATTAAAAGATGAACATATTGTAGAAATTGCAAGCAAAGAGGATGAATTGTGTGAAATGAATCATAAATTAAAGAAAACAAAAGAAGAACTAGAAAAATATGTAAATATTATAGTTCCAGATATGAGCCCTGAACAAATGAAATGTAAAATTCAAAATTTAGAAAAAACAATTATGACACTAGAAAATGATTTATCAACTTATAAAGGTGAAATTAGTGTCTATAAGCAATATTATGATACTAGACAAAAATAAATTCTACAATTACAAGAAAATAATATAAATTTGACAGAAATTATCGCTAAAAATCAAATTGATATTATTAGATATGCTAATGAAATAACCAATATGAAAATGTTAAAATCAACAATTACTACTATGACACAGCAAATTAAAGATATGGAGGCTATTAGAGAGGAAGAAAATATAAATTTTAATAAAAAAATAATTGAACTAAATGGGATTATTAGTAATTTGGAGTTAGATAAGATGGAAATGACTAAAAAACTAACAAAAATAACAGAATTAGAAATTGACATTGAGAAAATGAAATTAAGTAAAATTACCGATGATGATAAAATTCAAAAATTAAATGATATGATGCTGAAATTAAATACCGAAAAACAAAGTGTAATTTCAAAATGTGTTCTGTTAAATGATAGAATTATTGAATTGGAAAAACAAAAAGCATCAATTGAAGAAACTATTAAGATTTCTCAATGTAATGAAGATGAATTAAATAAGAAGATTATGACACTTGAAAATATAATTAGTGAAAAAGAAACAGAAATATCTATTATGAAAACAAATAAAATAAGTTCTCTTGAGACAGTTGGTGTGAAAGGAGATTATGAAAGTATTCTATATTCACAAATAAAAGAACTTGAAAATGAGAATACTAAATACAAGCAATTAATTGCGAAAAAGGAAGATGAGATTAAAATAGAAAAGAATAAATATTGTGATTTTGAAAAGAAAATTAAATCATTATTGCAGTAGATTAATTTATTTATAATTAATTTTTATATTTTTTAATTATTATGATGCTGAATTAGATAGTAAACACTTTGAATGCGGTCATATAATACCAGCATCTAAAGGTGGCTCTGAAACAATCGAGAATTTGAGACCAATTTGTAGCCTATGTAATAAATCAATTGGTACCGCGAATATTTAATTATAACAATCCTTAGGATTGTTATAATTAAATATTCGCGGTACCAATTGATTTATTACATAGGCTACAAATTGGTCTCAAATTCTCGATTGTTTCAGAGCCACCTTTA
>Ga0169931_10012286_pt1 | contig 11903 bp, 11 predicted proteins | sample Kivu_15m_20L_FD_129675 | JGI IMG/M metagenome (GOLD analysis project Ga0169931, IMG submission 129675) | Freshwater microbial communities from Lake Kivu, Western Province, Rwanda to study Microbial Dark Matter (Phase II) - Kivu_15m_20L... | ecosystem: Environmental > Aquatic > Freshwater > Lake...
GCCGGCAGGGGGTGAAGTGGACGCCGCGGACGGAGAGGTCAGCGTGGGGGCCTGGTTCGTCGATCTCTGCATTTGCAAATGCGTATAATTCTCGATACCGAATCATAACGCGACTCATCGCCCTGCTGTGTCGATCACCTATCCCGCGCCAGCGGGCGCGAACGCCGCAAGCGTAAACCCGAGCGCTCGGGAGCCGGGCCGCGGCCGGCGGCGCTTGCGAAAAACTTTTGTCGGCATCACTTTGCCGAGCGTGCTCTTGTCCCTGCTGATTGCCGCGCCCTTGGTGGCGCTGATTCTGATTGCGCTCGGCGGCGGATCGAAGGGCTCGATCTCGACCCTCCAGCATCTGTGGCAGACCGTGATGCCCGCCTATCTGATGATGACGGTCACTCTCTCTGCAACCGTCCTTGCGATCACATTGGTACTGGGCGTTGGGGCCGCGTGGCTCATTGCGGCGTATCAATTTCCAGGCAGAGGTCTTCTCGCCTGGGTGCTGGTACTGCCCCTTGCCATGCCCGCTTTTGTGATGGGCTACGCGTTCACGGATTTTCTGGCACCTGCCGGACCGTTTCAGCAAGGGCTGCGTGAGCTGACCGGCTGGCAACTGAGCGAGTACCGTTTCCCCGAGGTCCATAGCTGGCAGATGGCGTCGATCTGCCTGGGTCTGTCTCTCTACCCCTACATCTATCTGATGGCGCGCACGGCCTTCGCCGAGCGCAGCGCCTCGATGGCTGAGGCGGCCCGCAGTCTTGGGCTGTCCTCCTCACAGGTGTGGTGGCGGGTGACCTGGCCGGTTGCCCGGCCGGCCGTGGCCGCGGGGGGCGTGCTGGTCTTGATGGAAACGCTCGCCGATTTCGGCACCGTCAGTTTTTTTGCAGTCGACACGCTGACGGCGGGGATCTTCCGGGCCTGGCAGGCGATGGGTGATCGAGCGGCTGCAGCCCAGCTGGCGATGGTCCTGCTTACCGCCGTGCTCATGCTGGTCTGGCTCGAGCGGCATCAGCGCGGGAGGATGCAGTTTCACTCCCGCGCGCCTCGACCTGCACCGCGCATCCGGCTCGCCGGGCCGAGCGCCGTGCTGGCCGCAGTGGCGTGTGCGGTGCCGGGCGTCCTGGGATTTGTGCTGCCTGCCGCGCTTTTGGCCTGGAATGCCTGGTCGGCCGAGGGCGGCATCGATGCGCGCCTGTTGGGCTGGATGGGCAATACCGCAGTGCTTGGGTTGTTGGGCGTCTTGATCATCGTGCCGCTCGCGCTCCTTGCCGCGTATGGAATGCGGGTGGCACCCAATCGTTGGGTGCGCTGGTCGGTTGCAGCGGCCAACTCAGGCTATGCCATTCCGGGCCTGGTCCTCGGTGTGGGCTTGCTGAGCCTCTTTGCCGCCATCGGCCGTGGGGTGGAGACGGTCGGAAGCTGGGTGGGTGCCGACTGGCTGTTTGCGGGCGCCGGTGTGGGCGCAGTGCTCTACGCCTACGCGGTGCGCTTCTTTCCGGTGGGGTTTCAGGGCATCGATGCGGGCTTGCGTCGCATCAGCCCCTCGATTGACCAGAGTGCGCGATGTCTTGGCCGCAGCGCGAGATGCGTGTTGACCGAGGTGCACTGGCCCTTGATGCGACGAACGGTTGCGGTCGCCGCGCTCCTGGTATTTGTCGATTGTGTGAAAGAGCTGCCCGCCACGCTGGTCTTGCGCCCCTTCAATTTCGATACGCTGGCGGTCGTCGCACACCACTTTGCTGCGGATGAGCGACTCGCCGAGGCGGCGCTTCCGGCATTGCTGATCACGCTCGTTGGCCTGATTCCGGTCATTGTCCTGTCCCGCGTCGCGCTCACCGAGGCAGGACGAAGCGGCGAGCCGGCTGCGTCGGTATCGCGTGCAGTCGCGCCCGCTCACGCGCGCTGACGGGGCGCTCGAGGCGTCGCCCGAATCAATTGATGTACAATCTACGCTTCTGAGTTGTTCGAGATTCAGGCGCGTAGCTCAGCTGGTTAGAGCACCACCTTGACATGGTGGGGGTCGTTGGTTCGAGTCCAATCGCGCCTACCAATCCAAACCCATGTAAATCATTGATTTACATGGGTTTTTTACTTTTATCTCACCCGTTTTCAGTCGAGCCACGCCGATTGGACCCCAACACCCTCCCTTACTACCTGGCGGCCAGCGTGCTGTGCGCCGTGTTGCTCCAGGTGCGCGTCCGGGACCACCTGGCTCTCAGGTAATGCGCTGTACGGTTTGGGCATCTCTCAGTCCTCTGTGCAGCCCCCGGTTTCTACAATTCTCCAATTGCTTGGAGGCGACATCAATCTTGACAGAGGGGGGCAGGGGTCAGGGGAAAAACGTCCCGCACTCGATTTCCTCAACAGAGCTGCATATCTGCTCAGCGATTGGACTATTTGTTCAAACTTTATAAAATCTGCTCTTATCCAATCAAATATTGAGCAGATCAAGATGACTGTCACGCGAGACGAGGTGATCCAAGCCCTGCAACGTTTGGCCGAAGCGGGGTCTTTGGCAGTGTCGTCCACGGACGTCGTCCGGAGCAGTGGTGGTGCGTCGGCGACGGTGCGCCGGCACCTGGACGCGTTGTGCGCCAGCGGAGCGCTGGTGCGCGACGGCAAGGCCCGGGCCACGCGCTATCGGCTGGCCAAGTCGAATGGCGCGACCACAGCACCGTCGCCATCACCGGCGCCATGGATGGCTGCTGAACTGCAGGGGCATCCGGTTTGGTCGGCAGCAGCGTTGTCATTGCAGCGCCGGCTGGATCTGCCGCTCGCGGCGCGAGACCCTATCTCGTACCAGCGCGACTTCGTTGATCGCTATGTCCCCAACCAGACCTGGCTGATGCCGCCTACATTGGCCGAGGAACTGTATGGGGCGGGCCGCCTGCGTGAACAGCAGCCTGCAGGCACTTATGTTCGCAAGGTGCTGGAGCAACTGCTCATCGACCTGTCCTGGTCCTCTTCCCGCCTGGAGGGCAACCGGTATACCCTGCTCGCCACCGAAGAACTTTTCAAGCGGGGGGTGGCTGGCACCGATGCCGACTCGGTCATGCTGCTCAACCACAAGGCGGCCATCGAGTTCCTGGTGGATGCCGTGCCACAACAGGGATTGACCACGTCTCTGATCAGGAACCTGCATGCGGTGCTGATGCAGGACCTGCTGGCCCAAAGCGATGCCCTGGGTGCCATTCGCACGAAGGTGGTCAACATCAGTGACACGGTCTACGTGCCCACCCAGGTGCCGGCCATCCTCGAAGAGATGCTGGGGGTCATGGTCGAGAAGGCAAGGCTCATCAAGAACCCCATTGAAGCCGCCTTCTTCCTCTGGGTGAACCTGGCCTATCTGCAGCCGTTCGAAGACGGCAACAAGCGCACCAGCCGCCTGGCAGCCAATATTCCCCTGATGCTCTACAACTGTGCGCCCCTGTCGTTCTTCGATGTGGACATCAAGGGCTATGCCCGAGCCATGCTGGGGGTGTATGAGTTGCGCGATGTCGCGCTGGCGGTGGATCTGTTCGCTTGGGCTTACCAGCGTTCCGTCAAAAAGTACGCCGTTGTCAAGGAATCGCTGGGCGCACCCGATCCGGTTCGGGTGCGCTATCGAGAGCGCCTCATCGAAGCCATTGGACTGGTCGTCCGGGAGCGCCAATCGGTTCAGGCCGCTTTGGAGGCATTGGGCCTGAGTGAGCAAACGGCTCCTGGCTTCAAAGCATTGCTGGTGGACGAGCTGAAGAAGCTGGAAGTGTTCAATTGCGCCAGGTATCGCGTGACGATGTCAGCCACGCAAGCCTGGATTGCAGCGAATCGTCCGCTCTGAAGGGCAGAGGCTGACCATCCTTAACGCAGAGAGGGCATGCACGTTTGGCGGATGTGGGCAGGTGGGCCGAGGTCGGCGGCTGCATCGGCCAGCGCGTTGTGGTGTCACACGTAGCAAGGGCGTTGGTTTTTCGGCCGCCCGCTTGACGCCTTTCCTTCGGGCACGCGATGATTGAAGGTTTGCGCGGTGTCCTCCTGGGCACTCGGGCGTTTCCACATGCATCTGGATTGACTGAATGATCACGATCACCTTGCCCGACGGTTCGAGTCGGGCGTTTGACGGGCCGCTTTCGGTAGGCGAAGTCGCCGCATCCATCGGGCCGGGCTTGGCCAAGGCTGCGCTCGCCGGTCGGGTCGATGGCGAGCTTGTCGACCTGACTCATCGGATTGACCATGATGCGTCGGTCGCGATCGTCACCGAGCGCGATGCGGATGGCGTCGATGTCATTCGGCACTCGACTGCGCACCTGCTCGCCTACGCCGTCAAGGACTTGTTTCCGGACGCTCAGGTCACGATCGGGCCGGTGATCGAGGACGGCTTCTACTACGATTTTTCCTACAAGCGGCCGTTCACGCCCGAGGATCTTGCAGCGATCGAGGCGCGCATGCAGGAGTTGGCCCGTCAGGACGAGCCGGTCGTACGCGAGCTCTGGGATCGGGACGAGGCGGTTCGCTTTTTCCAGTCGATTGGCGAGCACTACAAGGCCGAGATCATCGCCTCCATTCCCTCGACTGAGCCGATCAGTCTGTACCGGGAGGGCCGATTCATCGACCTCTGCCGCGGGCCGCATGTGCCGTCGACGGGTCGGCTCAAGGTCTTCAAGCTGATGAAGTTGGCCGGGGCGTATTGGCGGGGCGACTCGCGTAACGAGATGCTGCAGCGGGTCTACGGGACGGCGTGGGCGCGCAAGGACGATCAGGACGTCTACCTGCATCGCCTCGAGGAGGCGGAGCGACGCGATCACCGCAAGCTTGGCCGCGAGTTGGACCTCTTTCATCTGCAGGACAATGCGCCGGGCATGGTGTTCTGGCATCCGCGCGGCTGGGTCCTGTGGCAGCAGATCGAGCAATACATGAGGCGGGTCTACCAGGACCACGGCTACCAGGAGATTCGTTGCCCCCAGATTCTCGATCGCTCACTCTGGGAGCGTTCAGGCCACTGGGAAAATTACAAGGACAACATGTTCACCACGGCCTCCGAGAACCGCGACTACGCGGTCAAGCCGATGAACTGTCCCGGGCATGTGCAGGTCTACAACTCCTCCTTGCGCAGCTACCGTGATCTGCCGCTGCGCTACGGCGAGTTCGGATCCTGTCACCGCAATGAGCCCTCCGGCGCGCTGCACGGCATCATGCGCGTGCGCGGGTTCGTCCAGGATGACGGACACATCTTCTGCACCGAGGATCAGATCCTCGATGAGTGTGTCGCTTACACCGAGTTGCTGCACGCGGTCTATCGCGATTTCGGATTCGAGCAGATCCTCTACAAGGTCGCCACGCGACCCGCCAAGCGAGTGGGGGACGATGCGCTCTGGGACCGCGCCGAGCATGCGCTGATGGAGAGCCTGCGTCGCTCGGGGGTGGCGTTCGAGATCGCTGCCGGCGATGGCGCGTTCTATGGTCCGAAGATCGAATACACGCTCAAGGACGCGCTCGGTCGTCCCTGGCAGTGCGGCACGATGCAGGTTGACTTCAACATGCCTGAGCGTCTGGGCGCCGAGTATGTGGCCGATGACAACACGCGTCGTCATCCAGTCATGCTGCATCGTGCCATCGTCGGTTCGCTCGAGCGATTCATCGGTATCCTGATCGAAAATCACGCTGGCGCGATGCCCATGTGGTTGGCTCCTGTGCAGGCGATGGTGCTCAATATCACCGGCGCGCAAGCCGACTATGTTCAAAGCGTTGTGCAAACGTTGAAAAAACAAGGATTTAGGGTTGAGGCTGATTTGCGGAACGAAAAGATCAACTATAAAATCCGGGAAAACAGCCTGCAAAAGCTGCCTTACCTGCTGGTTGCGGGTGAAAAAGAAAGGCAGGCTGGTACGTTGGCCGTGCGTGCGCGCGGTGGGATCGACCTCGGTGTCATGACTGTTGAGGCCTTTGCGGAGCGCCTCGCATCGGACGTTTCGAGCAAGCGGGCCCAACCGTAGTGATCGTCTCCGTGGCTGTCCCTGTCACAAGCAGGGCGGTCTCGGTGCGAGCAGCGCAAGACGCACGGCCGTTTTATTGAGAGATCTGGAGGTAAGAGTTATCGTTACACGATCCCCCCCTGTCGCCGAGCAGCGCGCCCATCGCATCAATGGCGAGATCAATGTGCCCGAGATCAGGTTGATCGGGCCCGAAAACGAACCGATTGGCATCGTGCACATCCGCGAGGCGCTGCGGATGGCCGAAGAGGCTGATGTTGATCTGGTGGAAATTGCTCCGACGGCGAGCCCGCCAGTCTGTCGATTGATGGATTACGGCAAGTTCAAGTACCAGGAGCAGAAGCGCGCGCACGATGCCCGTCTCAAGCAGAAGATCATCCAGGTCAAGGAAGTCAAGTTCCGGCCGGGCACGGACGAGGGTGATTACCAGGTCAAGATGCGCAACGTCGGCCGCTTCCTGGACGACGGTGACAAGGTCAAGGTCACGTTGCGTTTCCGTGGTCGCGAGATGGCGCACCAGGAGTTCGGTGTCAGGCTCCTCGAGCGCATCCGGACCGAACTCGAGGAGGTCGCTCTGGTCGAACAGATGCCCAAACTCGAGGGGCGCCAGATGATCATGGTGATCGCGCCCAAGCGCAGGAAATAAGCAGCAGTTGTCGGGTTCGGGTCTGCGGTGCGCCGCGGGCCTGGCCTACATAAGCCAGGCGGGTCAAAGAAGTTCCGGCACGGTTGCCGGACACCTTGCAGGGCAACGAAAGGAAGGCAGATCATGCCGAAGATGAAGACCAAAAAGAGCGCCGCCAAGCGCTTTCGGGTCCGTGGGTCGGGCAGCGTCAAGCGCGGCCAGGCGTTCAAGCGCCACATCCTCACCAAGAAAACCACCAAGAACAAGCGGCAGCTTCGCGGAACCGAGGGCGTGCACAGCACGAACATGGCTTCCGTAAAAGCCATGCTGCCCTACGCATAAGGAGAGCGCGATGCCCCGAGTCAAACGTGGAGTAACGGCGCGCGCCCGCCACAAGAAAGTTCTGGCGCTGGCCAAGGGATACCGTGGTCGTCGCGGCAATGTTTACAGGATCGCCAAACAGGCGGTCATGCGGGCAGGCCAGTACGCGTACCGCGATCGGCGGACCAAGAAGCGCGTGTTCCGCGCCCTCTGGATCACCCGGATCAATGCTGCCGCGCGAGAGCATGGTTTGAGCTATAGCCGCTTGATCAACGGCCTGAATCGGGCCTCGATCACGCTTGACCGCAAGGTGCTGGCGGAGTTGGCCGTGCACGACCGTCCCGCCTTCTCGGCGATCGTCGAGCGCGCCAAGGCCTCCTTGGCCGCCTGACGGCCGCACAGGCTTGGCTGGCGGGTGCGGGTGCCTCAGGGGTTGGTCGCGCGCCGGACGCGCGACTGGCCAGACACCTGATCCCGTCAGTGTGCGAGAGTGGGTTCGCGGGGCCTTCGGGCCCCGTTCTCATGGATCTTTTTCCCGACGGATGCCGCAATGCAGGAAATGGCGCTGAGCGAAGTGCTCGAGGCTGCGCGTCAGGCGATCGCCGAGGCCGGTGACGGCCCACAGCTTGCGAACACGAAGGCCCGGTTTCTCGGGCGCGAGGGCGCGCTGACGGCGCGCATGAAGGCCCTGGGTCGGCTTGAACCTCAGGCCCGCTCGGCCGCGGGTCGGGAACTGAACGAAGTCAAGCAGGCGATAGAGGGGCTGATCGCTGAGCGTGAGCGTGCGATCGAGGGCGCTGCGCTCGAGGCGCGCCTGCGTGAAGAAGGCATCGATGTCACCCTCCCGGGTCGCGGGCTGGGGCGGGGCGGTCTGCATCCCCTGACGATCACGATCGCGCGGATCGAGGCGATCTTTCGCTCGATCGGCTTCGATGTCGCCGATGGTCCCGAGATCGAAGAGGACTTCTACAATTTCACCGCGCTCAATACGCCCGCCAATCATCCGGCGCGTTCGATGCATGACACCTTCTACGTCGAGGGGGGCTTGCTGCTGCGCACGCATACCAGCCCGGTACAGGTGCGCTATGCGCGGATGCATGAGCCGCCGATCCGCGTGATTGCGCCCGGCAAGACCTATCGGGTGGACAGCGACGCGACGCACTCGCCGATGTTTCATCAGTTCGAGGGCTTGTGGATCGACGAGCAGGTGAGTTTTGCCGACCTGAAGAGTGTCTACACCGATTTTCTGCGCCGGTTCTTCGAGAGCGAGAGCCTCGACGTGAGGTTCCGGCCGTCTTATTTCCCCTTCACCGAGCCCTCTGCCGAGATCGACATCCGCTTCCCTGATGGCCCGCTGGCTGGCCGGTGGCTCGAGGTGAGTGGTTCCGGGCAGGTTCATCCCAATGTGGTGCGCAACTTTGGCCTCGATCCCGAGCGCTTCGTCGGCTTTGCTTTCGGCTCGGGTATCGAGCGACTGGCGATGCTGCGCTATGGCGTGGGCGATTTGCGCCTCTTTTACGAAAACGATCTGCGCTTCCTGCAGCAGTTCAATCGCTGACGAACGAGGGTTCACGAAATGCGAGTCCCCGAGCGCTGGTTGCGCGCCTTTGTGACGACCGACTGGAGTGCCGAGCGCATCGCAGAACGGCTGACCATGGCGGGTCTTGAAGTCGAGGAGAGCCAGGCCGCGGCTCCACCTTTTGAAAAGGTGGTCGTGGCCCAGGTGTTGAGCCTCGCCCCCCATCCAAATGCCGACAAGCTCAGGGTGTGCGAGGTCGACACTGGGCAGGGGCAAGCCACCATCGTTTGCGGTGCGCCCAATGTCGCGGCGGGTCAGCGTGTGCCCTGCGCCCTGCCGGGCGCGTCGCTCCCTGGTGGGCTCACGATCAAGCCCACGCGCATGCGCGGTGTCGAGAGCGCGGGCATGCTGTGTTCGGCGCGCGAACTCGGGCTCTCCGAAGATCACAGCGGCCTGATGGTGCTGCCTGAGGACGCGCCCGTCGGCGCTTCGGTTCGGGACTATCTCGAGCTCGATGAAACGGTCTGGTTGCTCAAGCTCACGCCTAACCTCGCGCATTGCATGAGCGTCCATGGTGTCGCGCGCGAGCTGGCGGCACTCGCCGCGGTCCCGCTTGCGCCACTTTCATTTGTACCGGCGCCGGTCTCGATCGCTGATCGTTTGCCGGTGCGAGTCGAGGCTCCCGATCTGTGCGGCCGTTTCTCCGGGCGTGTGATTCGTGGTGTCAACGCACGCGCGGCGACCCCCGATTGGATGAAACGGCGGCTGGAGCGGGCCGGGCAGCGGAGCATCTCTGCGCTGGTCGATATCTCCAATTATGTGATGCTCGAGCTCGGGCGACCGTCGCACGTGTTTGACCTGGGCAAGATCGATGGGGGCGGGCTGGTGGTGCGCTGGGCCCGCGAGGGCGAGCATCTCGAGTTGCTCAACGGCCAGACGATCACGCTCGCGCCCGATGTGGGCGTGATCGCCGATGCGCATCAGGTCGAGAGTCTTGCCGGTGTGATGGGGGGGCAGTCGACCGCAGTGTCGGACGACACCACTGACATCTATCTCGAGGCGGCTTTCTGGTGGCCGGCCGCGATCGCGGGCCGTGCGCGTCGATACAATTTTTCCACCGAAGCAGGGTCGCGTTTCGAGCGCGGTGTCGATCCGTCCTCGACCGTCGAGCACATCGAGTATCTCAGCCGTCTGATCCTTGAGATTTGCGGGGGCAGGGCGGGCCCGGTCGACGATCAGACCCTGAGTCTGCCGGCCCGTGAGCCGGTCCGCATGCGGATTGCGCGGGCCCAGAAGATCATTGGCGCACCCATTTCCAGCAAGGAGATGCTCGCGCTGCTGGGCCGACTGGGTCTGGCCCCCGAGCAGGTCGGTGATGCGATTGTTGTGACCCCTCCGGCCTGGCGTTTCGACCTGCAGATCGAGGAGGATCTGATCGAGGAGATTGCCCGCCTGTGGGGCTTTGACCATCTCCCGATGCGTCCGCCGATGGCGCCCACGCCGATGCGGGCCCAGCCTGAGCGAGTGCTGCAGCCGATCGAGATCCGACGGGCGATCGCTGCGCGTGATTATCAGGAGGTGATCAGCTACAGCTTTGTCGATTCGCGTCTGGATCGGCAACTCTCAACCGAGACCGCGTTGCCACTTCTGAACCCCATCGCAGCGCAGATGGATGTGATGCGCACGACCCTCTGGGGTGGGCTGATCGATTGTCTGCAGTCCAACCTGCGGCGCAAGGCCTCGCGGATTCGACTGTTCGAAGTCGGGCGCGTCTTTCGCAAGGACGCGGAGCTTGCAGCCGGCCCGCTTCAGGTGGCGGGTATTGCCCAGCCCTGGCGTATCGCTGCGCTGGCCAGCGGGCCGCTTGCGCCTGAGCAGTGGGGCGTCGACGATCGCAAGGTCGATTTTTTCGATCTCAAGGGCGATCTCGCGGCGCTCCCGGGTGCCCAAGCCCTCCGTTTTGTCGCTGCAACCCATCCGGCGCTGCACCCCGGGCGAAGCGCGCGGGTTCAGGTGGGCGATCAGGTGGTCGGCTGGATGGGCGAGTTGCATCCCGCCTTGCAGCAGTCCCTCGAATTGCCCTGGCCAGTGGTGATGTTCGAGGTGGATTTGTCGCCCTTGCTTGCGAGGGACTTGCCTCGCCACGCCGAAATATCGCGTTTTCCGGCGGTATTCCGGGACATTGCGCTGGTGGTTCCGCTCGAAATCGAGGCGGCTCGGGTGTCCTCCGAGATCCAGGACGCATGTGCTGCGTTGCCCGAAGCGAGCCTTGTCAGACAGGTCGACCTCTTCGATGTCTATCGCGGTAAGGGTTTGGAAAATAAGGAAAAAAGCCTTGCTTTCCGGCTTCGCTTGCAAGATACTGAACGCACACTTAGCGATGCTGAGGCCCAGCAGGCCGTCCAGGCCATCGTGTCATGGCTCGAGCGTCGCGTCGGTGCGCGGCTGCGCAGTTCGGCCTGATTCCCAACCCCAAGTGCCGACCCTCGATGAATTCCGACATGACTCCGGCAGCCGAAGTGTTTGAGAGCGACGACGACAATCGTCAGGCGGCCAAGCCTGGTCGCCGCGTGCTCGAGGACGAGTTCACGCTGACCAAAGCCGAGCTTTCAGAGATCCTGTACGACAAGGTGGGGCTCAACAAGCGAGAGGCCAAGGACATGGTCGAGGCCTTTTTCGATGAGGTTCGCGCAGCTTTGGTCGAGGGTCGTTCGGTCAAGCTCTCAGGCTTCGGAAACTTCCAGCTGCGCGACAAGCCCCAGCGCCCCGGGCGCAACCCCAAGACGGGCGAGGCCATCCCGATCTCCGCCCGGCGAGTCGTGACCTTTCACGCCAGTCACAAACTCAAGGCGCAGATTGATCTGGCGGCCGCTCCGAACCAACTGACATGAGTGTCCGTCAGGAGTCGACTCCCCCGGTCTTGCCTCCGATACCGGCCAAGCGCTATTTCACGATCGGCGAGGTGAGCGAACTCTGCAACGTTAAGCCCCACGTGCTGCGCTACTGGGAGCAGGAGTTTTCTCAGCTTCGTCCGATGAAGCGTCGGGGCAATCGCCGGTACTACCAGCACCACGAGGTGCTGCTGGTGCGGCGCATCCGCGAGCTGCTTTACGAGGAGGGGTTCACGATCGCTGGGGCGCGCAACCGCCTGGGTGACAGTGCGGCCGGGCTTGCCCGATCGCGTTCGACGGTGGCGGTTGCGGCTGATTTCGTCGACCCGGTCCGAGCCGGCCTTGCAGCGCAGAGTGTGGGCGATGGGTCGGCTTCTGGCGACTCGCCAGAACGATTGCCTGACGCAGGGGTGGGTGTGCAGCCGGCAGAGTCGGATGCATTCGGGCAGCAGAGTTTGCCTTTTGATGAACCGCCGGTGCGCCTTGGACTCGATACGCTGCAATTGCAACGCGTCCGCGAAGCGAGAGATCTTCTCGAGGCGGCGCTCCGGATACTGTCGAGCGAGTGAGCCTGCCTGACGGCCAGA
>Ga0169931_10012287_pt1 | contig 11902 bp, 6 predicted proteins | sample Kivu_15m_20L_FD_129675 | JGI IMG/M metagenome (GOLD analysis project Ga0169931, IMG submission 129675) | Freshwater microbial communities from Lake Kivu, Western Province, Rwanda to study Microbial Dark Matter (Phase II) - Kivu_15m_20L... | ecosystem: Environmental > Aquatic > Freshwater > Lake ...
CACCCTTCTTCGCGGTGATCTCACCGTCGATGAGGTCGAAGCAGCGTTCCGGCTCACTCGCCTCGTCGAGGTTGCCCCACGCTTTCTTCAGCTTCTCGCGCAGCTCTTCGAGTGCCGTCGCACGCACGTCGTGCCGGTCCTTCAGCTTGCGCAGCACCTTGGTGACGAGGAGATGGTCCATCGCCTCACCGACGGTGCCGCCCGAGTCGACGACAACCGGCAGGTAGCGCGCGAGCTGTTGCTCGAGGCGGTTGCCCCAGCCAACCCGGAAGCGACGCTGCAGGTCATCGGCGAAGGGGGCCTTCCGAAGCCAGGTGGTGGCTTTCCTAATCTCAGCGTCTTTGTTCTTGGCCGCCGCTTCGAACGCGCGTTCCAACTCGCTGTAGGAGATCGGTTTATTGTGCGGATCCTTTAAATCGACCGCGAAGTGGGCCGCCTCTGTCTTGCGCGGCATCTCCATCACGTGCGCGCGGTCGTAAGTCTTATCCGCGAACTCGGCGGTGCTCTCGTCGTGGTTAGCAGTACCGATGAACCACACATTCGGCGGAATCGGTAGACGGCGCCCATCCACGATGAGCTTCGGCGCGTTCGCGACGGGATCCGTCACGAGAGTGATGGAACGTTCGGAGATGGGCTTCTCCAGTGCGTCGATGAAGTCAGCGAAGAAATGCTCGGGTCTCGACAGGTTCATGTCCTCCATCACCATCATGAACGGACGATCGCGCCACGCCGGCGTCCCCGCCTTGTAGAGTGCCTGCAGGAAATCGGACGCGTAGTAGTGGCGATGGAAGGCGTTGTAGTACCCGATGAGGTCCTGGCGATCCCGCCAGCCGGCCTGAACGGCGATATCCTGGTATCCGCCTGCGACAGCTTCAGCAAACGCCTTCGGAAGACTCGACTTCCCGGTGCCCGAAATGCCTTGGAGCAACATCAAGCGCGTCATGGCGAGGCCGCCGAGGAACGCGCGAACGTCGCGCTCCGCATAATAGAGTGTGCGCCCTTTGACACCCTGCGCGATTCGGTGGCGGAGATCGAGCGCGAAGTCCTTGAGCGTCGGCGTCGCCTTACCAAGCGGCGACTTCGTGCGCACCTCGGACAGAAGCTCCTCTTTCTCATCGAGGCTCGTCAACGCGGTCATCGGGTTGCGGCGGTCCTCCTGCCGCGTCAACTCGTCGACGCGCGCCCGAAGTTCGTCCACCGCACCGTCGAGGAGTTGCTTGTGAACCTCGAGCGCCTCCTTTTGCTTCTTGAGCGCCTCGAGCTCGATCGCCGACAGACGCCTAGTCGCGAGCTCGGCTTGCGCCTTGGCGAGGTCGCCCTGTAGTACCGCCTTCTCGTCAAGCCACTCGGACCGCTCCTTTTCCAACTGAGCAAGCCGCTCACCTACCCGCGCATCTGGTCTCTCGCGAAGCTGCTGCTTGAACGTGTCGCGCTCAGCTTCGGCTGCCGTGAGCGCGAACAGGATGTCCTCCGGCGTGCGGTCACCGAAGCGGCGGTCGAGTTCCTTCCTCGATTCGAGGTCCTTCCAATGCGCATCGCGGGTGTTGCGTGCGTCCTCCAAGAGCTTCTTGAGCCCCTCGGCCTCCGAGCGCAGATTCTCGGTCCTCTCCGTGACCAACCGCTCGACCTTCCGGTCGAGGCCACGGCGGTCTTCGTTATGGATTTCCTTCTCGACCTGAAGGTCAAGTTTCTCGCCGCGATGAGCCGTGAGCTTACCGATGAGTTCCTGATCGCGTGTGTCGAGGGCGGCTTCCCTCTCGTCGAGGCGGGACCTACGCCGCTCGAGCTCAACGTCCCACGCATTTTCGTCCTTCTCACGCTCCGACGCAAGTTCGGTGCGCAGAGCCTCGAGTTTGTCGCGACGCTGACTAGCGAGGTCCTCGTCGAGTCGACGCCGCGCCTCTGCCTCATTCTCCGTTCGCTGTGTGTTCTCGTTGGCGCACTTCGTAGCGAGACGGTCTCGCTCGTCGCGCAGCCGTTTCAATTCGTCATCGAGCGGCTTGAGCACGAGCGCCTTCTCGGCGCGGAATCCATTCTCTGCGTTAAGCTCGCGCTCGGCGAGGCGGGCGCCCTGCTCGGCGAAGGAGGCCTCCTTCTTTGCGACCTCCGTTTCACGCTTGCCGACGTCGTCAATGCGACCGTCCAAGACAAGTCGCTGCTGCTCAACAGCCTTCTTGGCCCTGGCAACCTCCTCGTCGCTGACCTTCCGATTCTGTCGCAGCTCCTCTTCCTGATCACGCCTCTGCGTCGCCAAGCGTTCGGCTTCGGCCTTGTTTGCGCTCTCTCGCTCCCGTGCCTTGTCGTAGTGAGCCCTCGCGCCGTTGAGCAGACCTTCGAGGCGCCTCAGGCTCTCCGCGAGCGTCGGCCCCACCGGTTCGGAGACGCCGTCGTACGAAACAGGGCCGTTCATGGCGGTGAGATCCGTCACCTGGTTCGCCGCAGCGGCGAGTTTCACGAGTTGCTCGGGAGTCGGCTCGGGCCGCGAGCCGGTCGGCGGCACGCTGGGCTTCGGCTGAAAATTCTTATTCTTATTCTTTCCCATTCTTTGTGCCTCGGTCAGAGCGGAAGAGAAAGGCCTCGACGGCTTCGTAGGCCGTGTCGATATGCCGGTGGACGATCGATTGCGCCGTGTCGCCGCCGTGCGCTGCGGGGTTGCGGTCCGACGCGAGCTCGTCGAGTCGCTGTAGAAGGTCGGGGCGTGTCTTGAGAGCGCGACGGAGCGGGTGGTCTTCGTTCCACCGCGCCGCTAAAAGCGAGAGCACGAGCGCCGACCGAAGGCTGCCCTTGCCGTTCTCCGCGTCCTTCACCTGGCTGCGGGTGATTGAGAGAATGCGCGATGGCACCTCTTTCACTAGACCGACGACGCGCGCCGCTTCGGAGATCGGGCTCCGAGACTTCACCAGCATGCGGTCAAAGTCCTCGAAGAACGGCGGGCGCGCCTTCGCATAGGGACTATGCATTACCCGCAGGGCCCACATGATGGCGCTGTCAGCCTTCACGAGCACGTCGTTCCACTTGTCCGCCGGCGCGTCGTAGCTCTCGGCCTCAAGCAGCGCGCGCTGCATCGCCACAAGCTTCTCTCGGACGACCTCATGCTGACGGATCGCGGTGGTCAACCGCTCCTCGACCTTCCACGTGGCCTCGATCTGTAGGTGCCCAAGCGTGGGTGCGTCGGGGTCGGAGCCGATCAACGGCGCAAGCCACGGCCGCAGCCCCTTGTTGTTGTCGAGCCGTTCCTCCATCCGAGCGCGCAACTCGACGGACTCGCCATGCCCGAAGGGGTCGTCGACCACCCAGTCGCCCGATGCGTGTCGGCGCACACGAAGCGCGACGAGGAAGGGCTGCGGGCCGTCGTCGATGAAGGAGACCCGCTTCAGGTGCGGAACATCGCGGGCGTCGTCGACGACCTCCTCGAAGTCGCGCTGGCGCTGGCGACGATGGAGCCGCGCCACGCGGAGCACATCCTTCACGTCGGGGCGCGCCATCACGACGGAGTCCCGCGCGCCGGGGAGCACGCTGAAGGTTCGATCCTTCCACGGGTCGCCTGCGCTGCCGCTGAGCAGCATCGGCCATCCCTCGCCGTTCGCCTCGGTGTCCGCGATGGGCAGGTCCCCCGCGAGGAAGCGCGGCCACAGCTTGCCGGTGAACGCTTCGGAGAAGACGTGCCCGACGCGCGCTTCGTCGATGGGCTCCTGCTCTAGATCCTCGAGCCAGTCGAGCCCGCGCTCCGTCGGCTTGCCCGAGTAGTCGAGCAGCCCCAACTGCTCGACGAGTTCCTGCGCCACGAGCGCGGCGAGGTCCGGCGCGATGAGCAGTCGCTCCGCAACGTCGGCGACGCGCACGACGCCCGCTCGAGCGAGGCCGAGGACCGCGCGCTGAAAGACGTTGAGCTTCCGCTCTTTCGGCACCGGAGCGACTACGCGCCACGCGAACACGGGCCAGAGCACCCAGCGGACGCTCGGGTCCTTGCCGAAGTTCAGGCGCAGGACCGGGGTGTCCTTCTCGAACTCCGGGCTGAGACTAGCGAACGATGCCATGCTCACCTCCGCAGAGTTCTGCGAAGGCGCGCAGGGCACGAAGCGGTTCTTTCGCGTCGTCGGCGCGCACGAAGTCAAGGTCGCCGACAGCCACGAGCAACCGCTGCTGACGGCTCATGGCGACGCAGAGGCGGTTCTCCAGCATCAAGTGGCCGAACTTCCGACGCTGCTCCTCGTCGGTGCGGCCCGGCAGATCGTTGCTGCGGGTGACCGACAAGAACACGACGTCGAACTCCTTTCCCTGGAACGCGTCGACGGTGCCAACTCGCAGCCGCTCGACGGTCTTGCCTTCGTGGTTGAGCGTCGTCGCCCACTTCTCGGAGACCCTCCAGCCGCGCTCGTTGTTGGCCTTCTCGGTGAGCCCGGTCTCGACCATCGCGCGTCCGATCTCGTCGACTTGCGCGCTGTAGAAGGCGATTACGCCGAAGGTCAGCTTCGAATCGTGCTCGATCAGCCGTCGTACCTCTTTGGCAATTGTGCGGGCCTCGACGGGGCGGCTCTTACTCATGCCGCGGACCTCGCGCCCGATGCGACCGTCGGCGGGCACGTTGAGCCACGCGGCGACGCGAGGAGAGCCGTCCTTCACGTAGCCGGGCAGGTCGTGGCGGAACTCGGAGGCTTCACGTGGGCTCTCAATGACGCCTTCGTCGTGAATCTCGTAGAAGTTCCTGCTCACGTAGCCACCGAGCACCGGGTGCATGCGGTATTGCGCGTTCAGCGTGACCGTGCGCTCGATGGTGTCCTTGTTCTGCAACGCGCGGAGCAGCACCCACATGCGCTCGAACAGGCTGGCCTCGATCGCGTCGAGGGTCTGCTTCTCAACGGTGCCCTGCTCGACGCCCTCGGCGAGCTGCCGCTCCACGTCGGGCTCGAGGAGGTGCGGGAGCTGACGATGGTCTCCGACGAGCACCACGCGGCGCTTCGCCATGCTGAGGGGAATGAAGAGATCGAGCGGGTTCGCGCGCGCGGCCTCGTCGACGATCACCGACTCAAACTCGGTCTGGCCCTCATCGATGCCCCGCACACGGCGCATCTCGTTGCCGGCGGCCTGCTGCAGCGTCGAGGCGAGGACCACCGTGTAGTGCTGCAGCGTCTCCCTCACCGCGTCGGGGTCGGACTCGAGGTCGTTGAGGTACGAGACCACCACGGCCTCGTCGCCCGCACGCGACGCAGCGACGCGACGGTCGACAGCGTCGAGCACCTCGACCAGCAGACGCTGGGTCTCCTCATCGAGCTGCGGTTCGGCCGGACCAGGAGGCTGCGTGAGCCGGTCGATAAGCGCGTCGCGCAACGGCACACCATCGGCCAGCCAAGGCGGCGCGCTCTCAGGCTCGACGGCAGCGCAGCGTTCGAGGAAGGCGCGCTCGTCCGGCGTGAGCACGGCGGCGAGGCGTTGGAGCGCGACGCGAGCCTTCACGGGGCCATCATCGGAGAACGACGCCCCTTCCACGCGGATGCCACGAGCGGCCTTCACGAGCTTCTCGGCTTCCTCCAGGTCGCCAACACCAGCCGGGCGCTCGAGGCCGGTCGCACGCTCCAGAGCCTTGTCGCGCAGCGCCGGAGGCAGGAGGCCGTCGAGCACGCGCACGATCTCGCGGATGCGACTCGCTTGCTCCGAGGGAAGCGAGCGGGTGCGGACGCAGGACAGCACGATGTTGCGAGCCTGAGAGAGGCGCTCCGCTTCGGGAGGAACGCGCACGCGCGCGCGAAGCTGCTCCGTGCGCTCGTCGATGAACGCCTGCGCTGGATCGAAAGAGCTGTCCGCGCTGCGGCGCCGCTTGCCAACCTTCATCGTCGGCAAGCCGAAGACCTCGGTGCGCTGCGCGACGTTTTCGACGGCGTCATGCTGAGCGGCGCAGACGAGGATGCGGTGTGATGGCTCCACTCCTTCGTCGGCGAGGACGGCCAAGCAGCGCCCGATGGCGGTGATGACCTTGGTCTTGCCGGTGCCCGGCGGACCTTGGATGAGGCAAACGTCTGGGGTGTTGAGCGCGTACTCGATCGCCTCGCGCTGCCTCTGTGTGGGGCCGCTTTTTCCGAAGACCTCGCGAATCACAGGCTTGAGCGTCGGACCATCGAGGCTGATGCGGCTCCTTCGCGCCATCGGTGCCGGTTGGCCTTCCATGAGAAGCCCGAGCTGCGGCATCGGGCACTTCCCCGTGCGCAGCGCCTCCTCCGCGCGCTCGCGACGTGCGAGACGCGCTTCATCACCGCCCGTGGACAGGTAGAGGTGACCAGCCGTCGGTGGCTTGGGCTGCTCGTCGTCGTCATAGGGCGGAGCCAAGTCGATGAAGCGCTTGTGCTCGTTTACGTCGGAGATCGACGCGCTGAGGCGCTGCTCCTTCGCTCCCTTCTTCCGTGAGGAAGGCGCCGCAGCGGTCGCATCCTCTTCGAACGACGGATGATGCTCACCGGCCTCCAACTCGAAGCGCTCGGAGTCCCCAAGTAACGCTAAGCGCGCCGCCAGATCCTCGCTGGGCACAAGATGAAAGCGCCAGCCGCCGTCATCGCGACGACGCTCCGCGTTCTGGTACTCGATCGCGCCGAAGGTGCGCGCTCGCCGCAGAACGCTGTCGCGCTCGAGCTTCTGGTACTTTTGCCACGTCCGCAGGTAGCTGGAGCTGGACGTCACCGCCTTGGCCAGGGTGGTTCGCACCGCACCGTGGAGTTCGGCGGCCTGGGTAGCGTCGACGATGGCGATCGGCGCGAAGAGCAGCATGAGGCGCGGCTGGTTGTTCTTGCCGCCCTTCACGACGCGCTCGATGCGGAGCTTGTCGTCGATGCGTCTGATGTCGGCCGCGATCTTGAGGCCGTGGATGCGGAACGCATCGAGGCGGCCACGGGCATCGCCCGAGATCACCACCCGCCGCAGGTTCTCGGGGTCGCCGGGAGCCGGAGGCATGAGCAGCCGGTCCTCGAGCCACCCACCCACGTCCTGCGCGGTGCCACCGACCTTGTGCTGCTTGCGGACGTCATCCATGACCTTCTCGTCGAGGCCGAACTGCATGGCATCGGTGACGCGAAGCTCCTGCGTGAAGCGCCGCGTCTCGACGACGAGCGCGGTGGTGCTCGCTTGGGCGACGTAGGCGATGACGGGGAACCCGCTGGTGACGACGTCGGTGACCTGCGTGGTGTCGGCGGGCGTCGCGCCCTCGATGGCCGCGACGACATCGCCGTGGCGCAAGAGCGTCTGGTCGCCCGAGCGCACCAAGACGACCTCCTGCTCACGCGAGGGGACTGACGGGAACGCACCGCTGGTCGACTTCACGCGTAGCGTTGCGGCGACCCCGCCGCTGATCTCGGCAGCCTTCATGCAGACCTCCCGATGACGGCGACGCGCTGGGGCTTGCCGGGTTCTTCGAAGAAGACCATCCAGCCACTCGGCGGAATGATGCGCCCGCGCCCGGATACCTCATGGCGCTCGGAGTCCAGCCTGTCGGCGGGTGCGACCCACGCCGTGCAACCCGGCGCAGCGCGCACCGAGACTCCGCGCTGAACCGGCGTGAGCTCGACGTGGGGCACGCGGCCAACGACGCCGGTCTGGCCCTCCGTCACGCGACGGGAGAGCACGAGCCCCTCTTCGGTGAGCGGCAACTGCCATGGTCGGGTGGCGCCATCGACGAGCCCCTTCCCGGGCTGCCACCGCGTCAGCCTCACCGGCGTGACCGAGGGACGTGGGGCTTCACACCACGGGCACTCGGTCGACGTGACGAAGTAGGTTCCCGCGCAGACTGGGCAGCGCACGGTCTGGTCAGCGGCGACGTGAAGCCGTTCGACCCAGTCCGAGAGGCTGGTGCGCTTCTTTCGATCGGTGACGCCGTCCTCGAAGGTCCGCTTGGCCAACTCCATGAGCCGATCCGCGAGCACGAGTTCCGAGGGGAGCCCCGTCGAGCAGCGATTGCGGTCGTCGGTCGAGTGCCCCACCCACGGGAGGCGGCCCGCGAAGGCTTCGTCCTCGAGCTCGGGCTCACCGTCGTTCACGAGGTCTCCGATGAACGGGTGGTGCAGCGTGAGGGTGTGCCAGGCGAGGACGGCAAAGGCCCACGCATCGGAGAGCGAGGTACAGCCGCTGGTGCCCGCGACGACCTCGGGCGCACCGTAGCCAGGCGTGTAGATGGCCCGCCGCGGGTCGGACTCGTGGCTCAGGTTGTCGAGGTCGATGAGCCACGACTCAACGGCGCCGACCGGCTCGGAGACGAACACGTTGTTGTGCGAGACGTCGGCGTAGACAACGCCCTTGGCGTGTAGACCGAGGAGCGCTTCTCCGGCGTGGGCCAAGAGGCGAAGGCGACGACGAAGGCTGCCGGTGTCGATGTGCCAGCGAACGAAGTCCTTTGACGGCGCGTCGAGCAGCGTCTTGATCGACACCATGTCTCCGAGGAACTCGGCGACGTAGCCGACTTGCGGCTTCTTCAGCACGGCGATGGGCTTAGCGACGTGTAGGCCGCCGAGATCGAGCCGGCGAACGAAGGCGAACCGTCGACGCAGCACCTCGGCGTCGGCGCCGGGCCTGAGCAGCTTCACGATTCTGCGCCCGCCCTCGGCGAGCCACACTTCGCCCTGACCGCCCGCGCCGATCCTCTTCGCGAGCGTGTGAACCGCGCCAGCCTCGTCGACGACCTGTTGGGTCGGGGCATCACTCTCGTGCGTGGTGGACTTCTTGGCAGGAGTCTTCTTCATGGCTTCCACATCACGAGGAGGGTCTTGTCGTCCCGATGGTGCGGGACGGGCCAGTTGCGAAGCTCGCGTGCGAGCGCACGAGCTGGGTGTTGGGTCGCGCCGATCTCGTCGGCGACCCAGGTAGCGAGGTCGCCGATGCGGCCCGCTTCGAGGTCCTCCGATACCCCATCGGTGGCGAGCACGAGCCGCTCTCTCGGAGCCAGCGGCTCGACGAAGGCGAAAGACCAGTCCGCGAGCGAGTGTGGCGTGCCCAGCGCGTGAGTGAGCCCGAAGCCCTCGCTGCGTGACGGGTGGACAGCGACAGCACCATCCGCTGCGCGCCGTGCGATGAGCCCGTCACCGAGCTGCGCCTGCGCCGCACGGCCATGCCCATCCTCCGCGTAGAAGAGACACGTAGTAGACGCCTCCTCGCCTGCGAACTTACGGAGCCGAAGGCGCCACGCGGCCTCGATGATGCGGATCAGGTCCTCGACGATGCCCACCGGAGACCGCTGCCAGAGTCGCCACGCGTCGCGCACGGCCAGCGTCGCGGCACGAGCGCCATCCCTCGAGCGAGGGCGGCTCCCCATGCCGTCGCAGACCACCGCCAAGCTCGCGCGAGGAGCCGCGACGGCCAGCCAGGAATCCTGGCAAGGCAGCCCCTCCTTCACGTGCGCCGGGCCGCGAATGCTGGCGGCGACGACGCGAACCACTACAGGTCCCAGCCGCCGTTCGGGTCGGCCGCAGGAGCGGCGACGTTCGGGTTCGCGCTGCGCGAGCGCGCCGAGACGCTCATCGTGACGAGCTGGAAGAACTTGCGGATCTGCCGGGCCTCGTCGGCGCGGTACACGCGAGCCTCGGCGTCGGCGAGGAACTCTTGCAGCACCGCGTGGTCGGCGTCGGCGCCGATGGCGAGCGCCATGCGGAATGCCTTGCCGCCGCGCTCACTCTTGAGGAGCGCGTCGAGCTGCTGCTTCCACTCGCCGGTGGGCTGGCCGTCGGAGACGAGCACGATGGTCGGGCGGTATGCACGGCCCGGCACCACCGCCTTGTCCTCGACCATCTGGCGGGCGAGGTCGAAGGCAGCGCCCATCGGCGTGTTGCCGCTCGCCCCGAGATCGGTCCACGAGGCACCGTGGACAGGGCCAAGGGGCAAGTGGACGCGGGACTCTCCGCCAAACGTGACGACAGCGACGTGGATCTCGGCACGCAGGTCGGATTCGTCCCGGAGCGCCTCGATCATCTCGCGCACGGCGTGGTTGAGGGCCTGGACCTTGCCGTCGTCGCCCATGCTGCCCGACACATCTGCGAGCAGGATCACCGGCAGCGGTCGGGCATTCTGGATCGTGAACTCCTTGAGTCGGCTCATGGTCGGTTGCTCTTTCTTCTTGTCTGGTACACTGACATTCCGGGCCGGGGCTTTCGCAGGCATCACGCTCGGCTGGGTGTTTCGGTCGTTGTTGAATTGGCTGACGATGTCTTCCTGATACTTGGCGAATCCCATGGAGCCTCCTTCAGGCTGCCTGATGACGACCCGCCTTGTCACGCAGAGCACGCGGGTTCTTGTTGCGGTAGACGGTGATCACTTCTCCACTTCGGGCGCAGACCACTTCGATGCCGACCCACCGGCTCAGATCGATGCCGAGTTCTGCATAGAGCCGCACCTCGCGCCAGCCGAGGGTGAAGAAGTCGGCCCCGCAGGTTGATCGCTTCATGCCAAACTCGATCGCAGCCTCGATTGCCCGGTGCGGGATTCCTCGAGTCCGCGAACGACGGAGTGCGTGGAAAGTGAAACGGAGGTCGAGACCGATGTCTCTCGTGGCTTGGTCGGTAGGAGATTGCATGGGGAGCCTCGGTGGGTTGGCCCATTCTCGTGGGCGGACGCCACTCCCCAGTCCAAGTAGCGTGCCAAGTGTAACGAGAAACCCTTAAGTGCTTTTCTGACAAGGCTCAGCAGCTGCGCTGCGCTGTGGAGCCCGACTTCGCATGGCCCGTTCCGGCAGTTTCATTCCGAGCCTCCGGAATCTTTCTTCCCACGCCAGTTTCTCAGGGTTCGGTCGCTCAACTTGGTGAGAGTGCCCTCCGGTCGCCTCAACCGCCCCGCGAGCGACGCGACCTCCTTGCCGAACCAGACTTTGAACTCTGCGATCACCTGTTCGGGGTCGAGTTGCCCATCGGCGATCAGGTCGGGGGCGATGGCCCGGCGATCGGCGAATGCGCGGGCCAAAGCCCTGTGGTTGGCCTCTGCCAAGCATGGCTCCCCTTCTTCTATGGCCTGCAGTGCGTAGTCGACGGCATCAGCCACGGTCATGGGAGCTTCGTCGTCGGCTCGCGCCGCGAGGAAGCGCCAAGCCACGCGGAACAGGTCGCGCACGTTGCCGGGCAGGTCACTGCCACGCAGTACCTTCACGATGTGCGCAAGATGCAGCTCACCAACCCTCGCGTACTTGTCAGGCACCCCCGCTCGCTTCGCCGCCTCATCGAGCACCGCGGGCCAGAGCCACTCCAACTCTTCGGGCACTTCCCGCAAGGGCGGCACGGTCAAGGTGAACGCGCTGATGCGATCCAAGAAGTCCGCGTCCAACCCCGTTCGCAACAAGTCCGGCGTGAGGTTGGTAGCGGTCAAGACCCTGAGTTCGGTGTTTTTCACATCCGTGCTACCCAGTGGTTGATACACACCTTCTTCGATAACCTTGATGAGCAACCGCTGCAGGTCCTTCGAGATGTCACCGATCTCGTCAAGGAACAGAGTGTCGCCATTTGCCCGCCCCAGCAGGCCCTCGTGGTCGCGTGCCGCCCCGGTGAATGCGCCCTTGACGTAGCCGAACAACTCGGAGCGCATGGTCTCCGCCGTGTACTGGCCGCAAGGAACTGCTGGCCATTGCTTGTCCAGCTCAGGCCGCCGGAACGGGCTGCGCAAACGGATCCACGAGGCCAGGGTGGTCTTGCCTGTGCCGCGCTCACCCAGGATCAACACCGACATACGGAGACCGGCCACGCGTCGCGCATCCTTGTAGAGGGCCTGCAAACGATGTGAGCGGAACTGGCGAGGGTCCCACAAGGTGTTCGGCTGCTTGTCGGTCGACGACGCCGCACGCGTCTCCTGCCACCGCTTGAAGAAGGTATCGACACCGAGCGAAAGTGGCACAACGGCGGTCCGCCCGCGCCTCTCGCGGACTCGTAACGACTGCACGGCAGTGAATGGG
>Ga0169931_10012289_pt1 | contig 11899 bp, 15 predicted proteins | sample Kivu_15m_20L_FD_129675 | JGI IMG/M metagenome (GOLD analysis project Ga0169931, IMG submission 129675) | Freshwater microbial communities from Lake Kivu, Western Province, Rwanda to study Microbial Dark Matter (Phase II) - Kivu_15m_20L... | ecosystem: Environmental > Aquatic > Freshwater > Lake...
CTGGCAAAATCTGTAACTAACCCAATGGAATCTATATTCCATCCTTCTTGAAGTATTTTTTGATCTTCAGGAAGAATAGAGTTTAGAGCCAACCCCTGGCTGCTAAAAACCATTAGTGTAGAATCATCGACAGCGACATCTTTGACATATTTAGAAAATGCCAGTTGCCCACCTGCACCTGGTTTGTAATCTATTATGACTTTATATCCTCTTTTTTCGATTCCTTGTATGTAAGGTTTTAAAACCAAGTCAGTTCCGCCTCCAGGAGGAAATCCGACTATGAAATTTATTGTATTGTTTTTTGGAACAAAATCAGATGCCTGAGCTGCTACGCTGAAAATTGAAAAGGCAATCAACGATAGAAATTTTTTGATCATGAAGTGAATTCTCCTAAAAAATAAAATGGGGATCTTATAGGTTTATAGCCAGTAGGTTCTTGATTGATACCTGTCTCTAAAAATTTAATATCGATAGATTTTAAATAACTGGAATACAAATATTCCCATTTCTTAACTATATATTCATAATTACCGGTATCATAAAAAAACCAATCTTTGTCTCGGATATAAGCATGGGTAGGTTTTCCTGCCTGAAATTTTGTAAAATCCCATTTAGCATAACATACCTGTCTTGTTATATGTTCAAATACAGCGTATTCCATTTGTATTTGATTTTTTTCCTTAAATTTTGATGCATCTAAGTCGATTAAAGATCTTAGATGTGAATTCTGATCGAAATACAAAAATGTCTGATAAGCCATCTCATAGGTTAGTAAGGGCATATCGGGAGTCCAGTAAAAAAATTCTAAATGTGGATCAAATCCATCGATGGCTCTACAAGAATGTATCAAATCATCTCTAAAATACATCCCCACTTGATTATTTCTTATACCGATCTGCGGTTTATCTATGCCCCAAATCGCAGCAACTTTTTTTCCTTTGTCCCGTAATTTTTTTTCATACGGACTAAATGCCGCCATCCGTAGCAGATTTACTGCACTATGCCTATGATTTTGTGTAGCGAATCGATCATCTGATATCAAACTATCATCATCGGCATAATCTAACCAATCCACTAATTCAATTTTTATTTCAGGATGATTTTTTTGAAGATATTCTAAATCGGGTTTCAACGCATAGTCCCATTCGCTTAAAAAATTTTTAGCGGTGCGGTCGATGGTATTAGGAGTATAAATTCCTTTTCCTATAATTTTAAAAGGCCATTTAACATAAACACAATCGAGTTTTATATTATTGTCAAGAAATGTTTTTAAAACATTATTAGAATCTGAACCACCGCTATAATAAAGTATCAGATAATCGTATTTGTCTCTTAGCATCTGCGCTCTTTCTTTGTAAAGATTTTGAAGAGATATTTTACCTAACAGAGATTTATCGAATTCGGAAAATATATCATGATTCCAAAAAAACTTTACGTCAGATTTGATACCTTTTTTTATGTATTCAGTAGCAGAAAGTAGTCCGTCAACTTTGTTATCATGAATAGAAACCGTTCGCTGATTTATTAACACATGCCACCGTCCTCTGTGTGTTTCTCTAAAATTTTTCATGCTGTATTTAACAGATAAATACGTTGCTATTTTTGAAAAAGAGATCGATTATGTATGTGCCTATTATAGAAAAATATCAAAAAAATTTAAAAAAAATCGAGTTCCCGGAAAGATTCAATCATGAAGAATCGATAAACTATAACAGCGATTGGGAATATACCAAGACTCTTAGTTCTTATCATTTCGATATGTCTCGTCCTGAAAAGGAAGGAGACTACTATGATGTAATTGGCCATTTTGTTGGCGAATGGCAAGAAGAAACTGCTCGTGCGATCAAATCATCATTCCCTGCACCTTGTAGGGATAGAAAATGGCCTATTTTAGATGGCATTGTTCCAACGTTACAATTAGAAATGAATGATGAAGAGGGTTGGGGATATGATCCCCGACATGCTCAAACAAACGCCGTAAAAACCAAGTACATGATAGAACATTGTCCTCAAATAATGAAGATGGTAAATTATTTCGAATTAGAAGATTTAACTTTCAAATTTATGTGCCAGATGCCGGGACAAAGTTTTAGACTGCACATTGACAAAATGCAGCATCGATATCCTTCGGATGTATGGAGAGTCATAAGATTAGAAATCGCGTTGTTTGATTGGTATCCTGGACAATTTTGGCAATACGGTAATACGTTCCATAAGCAATGGAGGCGAGGTGAAGTTACTACTTTCGATTGGGTAAACATTCCCCATGCGACGGGAAATGCAGGGATGTGGCCAAGGCCCTTCATACAACTTACTGGTCTACGAACTAAAATAACCGACGAAATATTATCTGAATCTAGCAGGAGCCAGGAATTTATTATATGAATATCGATAAATGGGTCAGTAGAATAAAAAACAGACACCTACCAAAAGATTTTAATCACGAAGGCAGCGAAAATTTTATCAGCAATTGGGAATATTGTAAATCATTAAGTAACTATCATTTTGATAATACAATATCTGACGATTCATCATGGTATGAAATATTAGGAAGATTCGATTCAGACTGGGATCAAGAACTAGAATGTTTAATCGAAAACAAATCCAAAAAACCTCTTAGAGATCGACCGTGGGCCACAGGGGGAGAAAATCCCCTAAAAAAACAAGAAAGTTATGATAGGATGATCATGGGGATTCCCGATGATCAGATTCCTTACTATCATGCTCCGAGTAAATTAGTACGTGAAAGATGTCCCATTATTATGTCTATGATAGAATATTTTAAATTTGAAAAATTTGTTTTTGGTGTTCAGATGCAGTACCCTGGACAGTTTTTACAATTGCATATCGACAAGTTTCAACATCGTTATCCGACCGATACTGCTGAAATCGTTAGGATACAAATAATGCTAACTGATTACGATTACGGACAAATGTTTAGTTTAGGCAATGATGTTTACTCTCATTGGAAAAGAGGTCAAATATTAATCGAAGATTGGCATAATGTTCCGCACTCTATGATTAATGCTGGAAAAAATCCTGTATGTTGGATAGCTCTAACAGGAATAAGATCGGAAGAAACAGATCTTATTTTAGAAAGACTTGACAAAAATTCAGTTATAAAAATTTAGAAAAATCATTTTTATTATCGATGTAACGATTGATATCATCTAAATTTTTAATTAAATTGTAGTCTGTATCTAATCCTAAAATATCGCCAGCAGTTCTTCCCGATACGATACTTCTAAGACTTTTGTTTTTAGTTTTATATAGATAATCTTGGTCTTGAATGAAATCTGCTACAGCCTTTTTTGCGGTCCATTTAAATGTGTTTTTAGTCCTTAGATCTTTTGGTTCGATATCATTCATGCTCCAGAGTTGAAAACTTTTGGAATTATAGAATGAGACATTTAACTCTTCTGACCAACTAGGATTAATTCGATCCTCGGCGGGTGAAATCATTAACGTTCTAAGATCAGTCCCGATCCACAAACAGGTAAAACTAAACCACCAAAATGCTTCTATCAAAGTAGGATCGGGATTAGGTGATGATTTTAAATTTTCTAAAAGCAACTTAGATATAGATAAAGCAATATGTTCTTCTACTTTATATGATTCGATCATAAACTTTTTAATATTATCGATATTTGCTTTTAATTTGTATCCTTCTGGATTCCAGTCGTATAATCGAGAATTGCCTCCCCTAGGAACATAACCAAAAATATTATCGTTCAATTCTCCAGTCACTGTAATAGTTTTTTTATTAGTATCGTGATATCTAAAACTACCAGATTCTATTCTAAAATAAGGCCTAATAAATTTTTTCCATAACGACGGATTTTCCTCAGCAGACTCTTGGGTCATTACAATAGTTAATCTATCTTTGGATTCTTTCAAACCTATCGTCTCTATAAAAGATATCAAAACATTGCTAGAATCGATTCCTCCGCTATACATCAGTTCTATCGGATAATTCAAATGATCCTGTTTTTGAATTATTTCATAAACTTTTTCAGAACAACATTCTTTATATGTTTTGTTAGATCTTTCAAATTTAGGTAAAAAAAATCTGTTCGGAACATATGTTCTGATCGGAGTCTGTATATTATTCGATCTATCGTTAATATCATGGAACCAACCTATTCCCCATTGAGAGTAAATTTTCTGCCAGAGTTTTATATCGTCAGATAAATTTACATCAGTTGACAGTGTGTTATAAAATATTCTAGGATTGTGCGTTATCAAAGACATTAGTAATCAACAGCCAAAAATAATTTATACTTGAATTCGTCTGGAATTTTTTTAATTTTATCTGAATCAAATTCGCTATTAATTTTTTCGACAAAATTGTCAATAAGAGCTTGTGTTTTTATCAATTGAGATTTTCTGGAATTTATTTTAAGTTCTAATTCTTTAAGACATTCCTCAGCAGGCAATTCCCTAAGTTGCGAATATTCAAAAAATTCTTGGCTGTTGGGATTCTTGATCAGATCAAAAATTATCGAATCGGCCGATGTGTTAAAAATAAAATCAGATTTATTTCCGAATACTTCGGCCATAACTAATATCTTGATGAAAACACTATGTCTAACAGCGGCTAGTTTTTTCCTATCTAAAAAATATTCGTCGATTTTTTCATTTTCTAAATCTGTAACTTTTCCTAGATCGCTGACCTTGATGTGTTTTTCGAGAATATTATGTTGATCGCTCCAAATAAAAATTTCATGATTGTTAAAATAAGGTTTGATTTCTGTATCAAGAATGCCCATCTTTAGATAAGTTATCAAAGGAAGACTTTTGCCTATGTACAAAATGCCTTGGTTGTTTTTGTCGATAAGTACGTACTTAATTAAAGTAAATGTTTTCATGGAAATATTTAAGTGTTATCGAATTGCTAAACAATAAATAAGATATGTTCTTTGAGAGGAAAAATATATGATTAAAGTTATCAGTCAATTTGTTAAAACTGACCCGGAATTAAAATGGGCGTATCAACTCCAAACCGAAGATTATAAAAATCATATAAAAACCAACTATATTGATCTGGGAAAATTAATAGAGCACACGATAGAAATTTCTCCGGATAATTTAAGATGTACACATACGTTTCTATGGTCCGATATCGAATCGTTCGTTAGATTTCAAGAAGATCCTATCGTAAACGATTATCATGAAAATAGACACATTTATGACCAATCTAATAATATTACAAGAACGTTAAGAGATATTTCTCAAATATAACTTTGCAAGTTTCTTGCTAAATCAGGGAACGTTTCTTTCCAATCTTTTTTACGATTCTTAGATAGGATTTCTGCCCACCTAATAAAGTTTTGAACGTGTACGTAATCTTCTTCTCCAAAACTTTGTTCGAGATAATTTGCTGCTTTTTTACATTCGGGAGTAGATAAAGATCGATATATCTCTATCAGTTCCTCTTTCATTCGCTTAGGAAAAAATCTTAAATTTAAATGATCAGGGGTCATGATGAATCTCCAGGTCGATTTTAAATTATTAACGACTCGCCATTTTTCCGCTTCTACAAGATTCCACGCATTGTAAGGCATTAGACATCCAGTAATCTCTTTTATCATCAATTTATGTTGTAAAACATTTTTTTCTACTTTCAGCCATTGACCAGGATAGCGTACCCACTCGTAGGTATCTTGTATTCCATCTAAAGAAACTCTGATTACCACCGATTTAAAATTTTTAAATTTTTCTACTATATTATCGTTTATCGCGGTAAAGTTAGAATCGTATTCGAGAACTATATTTTGACTGAGATTTTCTGATACTAAGTAATCTAACATTTCACCGTGCCAAGGGACTAACATAGGCTCTCCTCCAGTCACATAGATATGCACCAATTGTCTACTGATTTTTTTAAATTGATTATGCCACCGTTCATCGTGCATCCAATTGGTTTCTTTGATTTCAAATTTACCGTTATTTTTTTTTGAAAAATACAAGCGAGGTGTTGCTCCTACACGTTGACTCGCAGTGTTTTCAAGTCCTGCATTTGCTTCGGCCCATATGTCTACCCATTGGGAACTATTAATTGGATCGCAGTGGGCGCAAGTTAGATTGCATATGTTTCCTAGTTTCAAATCAATACTTATCGGACCCTTCTTCCATAATTCTTGATCTGCGTTAACAGTTTCCCAAAGAGGAAATTTGTTACCAGTGAGTTTGTTCAACTCTACTGTGTGAAAAATCCTTCGAGTTTTGCTCATAGTTTTTTGGTTAGAAGCTAGTTCTCTTAAGCGACATGTTTTACAATTTACATGTTCTTTATTTTGAAGTTGGGCGGCTCTGATAGAATGATGTAGATCACTATTCAGCGAATCTACTATGTCATGCGTTAAAACATGCATCCACTCACCATTAGAATCTTTTCCTATTCCCTGATTATCGTTTACTGAATTTGAAACACAGCATACTCTAAAATATCCTAGATTATTAATTTCAATAGAGGACCACGGAATAGTGCAAAAGGTATCAGGGATTTTATCTGAGGCTATCATAGATTTTCAAAAATAGATTCGTAAGAAATATTTCCATCTATCGGGAATTTAATACGCAGACTTAAAATTACTCGGGGAGTACCGGACATGTTTATTACCGAATGCAAATTTCCAATTTGCACAAAATGAGGAGATTCTAATTTTAGTCTGTCCTTGATTTTTAAATTTTCTCCTGCAGAACTTATTAAACAATCATTGTATGTATTACTATTAATTTTAATCAATTCATTATAATTCTCATACCATATATGATAATGATCTCGATTCGGAATAATTATAGGAATATTTAAAGCATAGATTTCACTTGTAGGTTCATAACCATCGATATGGGGGTACATAAAGAATCCAGGCGGTGTGATAAAAAATCTAGCCCTTTTTATAAAGAGATATTTTTTCTTTAATTTGGGTCTTAGGAATTCATAGAGACTAGCGAAATTTTCTAAATTCCAATCTATCAAAAAAGAATCTATTTTTTCACATTCAAATCTGTGACCATGAAGATTTATTAGTTCCGTTTGAATGATCTCTAAATTCGGTATATAATAGGGAAAAAATAATTTAGCCACCTAATATTTATGCGGTTAAATACTTCACTGGAACTTTATATGATTAAAGATTATTTAGAAGATGTCTGTTTTCCAATTAATTTCACTATAGACCTCGAAAAACTTCGAGGCTCTATTGCTGAACTATTTAATGATTTATCTATAACTAAAGAATTTTTTTTAGAAGAAACAAGAAAATTTGGGTTTTCTACTATAAATCTCACACATCTTAAAAATCTTGAAAAAGAAGAAAGATGGAAAAAATATAGGGGAAATCATAAAGCAGTCATTGATGCAGGAGTAGATGAAAAGGATTTTTCAATTTTTTTAAAAGAAATAGAAAATTCTTATCTCGGGCAAACTATAGAAGATCTTCAACATTTTCATTTTAAAAATCATGGCACATTGTTTCAAGGTAGATGTCAGTTGATTTGGATAAATCCAGGAAGATGCTACCCATTGCACATAGATGCACATACACCAGATCGATATCATATACCAGTCGAAACAGATCCTAATTGTTGGTTTTTGTTTCAGGATAAAAATATAACACCAGTACATCTACCTGCGGATGGTCGAGTATGGTATCTTAACCCTCAGAAACAAAAGCACACTGTCGTACATTTAGGTTCTGTTCCTAGAATGCACCTATTGCTAACATCTGGGTATCACGACGAATAAAATTCTAAATCAGAACACATCACTATATGAATTCTCTGTTGTTCTGATGCATTAAAAAATGTATGAGGATGGGTAGTATCAGTCCAATAAGACATTCCAGCAGGCATGGTTGTCATAAAGTTTTGTTCGGGCCAACACATCATGCATTTTTTATTGGTGACAATTGGAATGTGTATTCTTGGGGTTGGATCAGAATGTAATGTATAGCACATGGTAGAATTTAATACCATGATCCTAGCCCTAGTTCCCGAATATCTGTTAATCAGAGATTCTAAATTACTGTCTTTCAAAGAATCGTTAATGAATTTATATTCGTGTTCGATCTTATGAGGGAGTTGATCTATACGACCTACTCCCTCATACCAGTTATCGACTCCCTCCCCATACGTCTGCAACATCAATTGATTGTGATTTAACCCGTGCATTTCTATCAATTCTTCTACTTCTCGTCTGAGGACTTTGAGGTTTTTTATAATGTCTAAAGGTTTAAAAACATTCATTTATAAATTTTTCTATATCCCGGACTTAGATTATCAAAAGATTTTCTCATTAAATTTCTGAATCCATCTACGGTGAGAGATTCTTCATCTATACTAACCAAACCTTGATATCTTATTTTTTTAGTTTCGTCTGATCGAACTGCTTTTGAAATCTGCTCATTGAACCATTTAACAGCGGCAGGGTTCGATCCTTTATGCATTAGGATTCCCACAGTAGATAACTGTGTTAGTCCCGGCACATGATCTTTCATTAATGGAACATTTGGAAGAAAATCGAGAGGTCTATCACTTAAACTTCCAATATATTGAATTTCCTTTGATCGATAAAGAGAAACAGTGGGTGGAATAGCCCCGATCCAATATTCCACATCGCCTCTAACAACGTCGACTAAAAGTTTAGAAGGATCGTTATATTTTATAAATTTAACGATCTTGGGATCCAGTCCAAGAAATTCTATGATATGATAAATCGCTACTTCTTGATTCGGAAAGGTAACGCCTATGCTGACAGGATTTTTGATGTCGGCTGATTTTAAATGTTGCAGAAATTTTTCAGGCGTATTGATAGAATGATTATATCTGTTCGCGATAACTAAAGTTCCTGTCAACATTCCAGAAACGAACTGAAAATCATCTAAGGGATTCCAAGACACTACCTGAGGATGCGTGATAACAGACATGACATGACTTATGCTCGTGGCTGCCAATAGCGTGTGATCATCCGCGGGTAGGTCGAGAAAATATTTGGTAGCGATCAACCCTGCGGCACCTGGTTTGTATTCGATAATAAACTTAGCGCCAGTAGTTTTTTCAATAATCGGTTGAATACTTTTAAACCCCGAATCGTGTAGCGATCCAGGAGGAGCAGGAATTATTATTTTTACCGGTTTTGACGGGGACCAATCATTGGCGTATACGATGCCGGGACCCAATACCAAAAGAAGACATAAAAATATTTTTTTCATTTTTTTTCCTTAAAAATAATCTAAGATATTTACATCAATCAATCTATCAAGTATTTTTTTTATTCACCTTAAATAGACTATGTTCAAAATTAAAGAAACTTTGTCGGGATTATTGGTTTTAATCGTAGGAATCTTTTTTAAATTACAAGCAGGATCTTATGATTTAGGAACAGCCGAATTCATGGGTCCGGGTTTTTTCCCTAATTTTATTTCCATCTGGCTTATCATTATCGGATCGATCATGACGATCAAATCTATAAAATGGAAATAATATCTGTAATTTTATCCAGTTTCACATTATGGCACCTCGTTAGTTGCTTTCTAGGGGTCCTGTTGGGGACATTAGTCGGTGTTCTTCCGGGTTTAGGACCTATGGCGGCATTATCTCTGTTATTGCCGTTTTCTTATTCTTTTTTAGATCCTACATCGGGAATAATTTTTTTAGCGGGAATATATTATGGAACCCAGTATGGAGGATCTACCACTTCGATTTTACTTAATCTTCCAGGTGAATCGTCTTCAGTTATCACGACAATAGACGGTTACAAGATGACACAGAATGGCGATGCCGGAAAAGCATTATCTATTTCTGCTATAGGCTCCTTTGTTGCTGGAACATTAACTACTTTTTTAATTTTATTTCTTGCGGTTCCTGTTTCGAAATTGGCATTTATTTTTGGTCCCGCTGAGTATGCTATGTTAATGTTTGTAGGACTCATTGTTTGTTCATTGCTGAGCAGAACTGGAGTACTAAAAAGTCTTTCTGTAATATTGATAGGAATTTTGCTCGGTAGCGTAGGCGCAGATGTGAATTCCGGATTAGCGAGATTTACATTTGGGTTTCCGGAATTATATGACGGAATATCTTTTGCCATTATTGCGATGGCATTGTTTGGAATGGCTGAAATCATATACAATATTTTTCATACAGAAAAAATAACAGTTAAAATACCCGCTATATCTAAATTATACCTTTCTAAGAAAGAACTTAAGTTCTGTATACCTTCTGTCCTAAGAGGAACGGCAGTCGGTTCTTTCTTAGGTATACTTCCGGGAGCAGGCGCAGTGATCGCTAGTTTTGCCAGTTATTCTTTAGAAAAATTTGTCAACAAAAAAAATAATCTTTTCGGTAAAGGCGATATTAGAGGTGTAGCGGCTCCTGAAAGTGCTAACAATGCAGCGGCACAATCTAGTTTCATTCCTACTATAAGTTTAGGATTGCCTGGTACTCCTGTCATGGCAATAATGCTAGGTGCTCTGCTGATGCATGGAATTCAACCTGGACCGCAAATGATAATCGAAAATCAAGTATTGTTTTATACTTTGATTATGTCAATGTTGATCGGAAATATTTTTCTTTTAATCCTAAACTTACCGTTAGTAGGTGTATGGGCAAGTGTATTGAAAATATCGTGGAAGTTTTTATACCCTATGATTATCATAATTTGTTTTATCGGTGCCTATCATATAAGCAATAATTGGTTTAATGTTTATCTTTTAATCCCTTTTGTATTGTTAGGATACATTCTAAAATTATTAGATTTTGATCCCGCGCCATTGGCCATCGGTTTCATTATAGGACCGTTATTTGAAGAATATCTAAGACGATCGTTGGAAATATCAAACGGTGATTGGTTAATATTTTTTCAACGACCTATTTCCCTAGGGATGTTTTTAGTTTTGTCATCTATTTTTGTAACATATTTTTTATATAAAAAAAGAAATCAATGACTTGATTTCGTTGAGGATTCTTATAGGTATTGAATAAAATATCCCAGATCGGAAAGAATAATCCATAATTTACTTTATAATTTTTGTGATGCTCTAAATGCCACTGGCCTGATGTTAGTCCGAATAGGTTAAAGTTTTGATCATGCTCTATTATTTCTTGTAGTAAGGCGGCCCAGAGATAGTAGAATAAAAAGATCCACCATTGACCTGTAATGAGACTAAAAATCAGAGTAGGAATCACCTCAGTGATCCATAGATCTATGGTACTCTTCGCATTATCATTGTATAAAAATAAGTTGTTTAATTCCCATCTAGATTTTTGATTTTGGTTAAAATTAATAAATCTATGATGCTCTAGATGAAACTTTTTAACCCATGGTAATTTATGTGAAATTCTATGTATCCAATATATGATAAAAGTCCAAGATACAAACCAAAAAAGTATTTCAAAAATTGCCATGATCATATTTATTTCTTGAACTATCGATAGCAATGTTATATAATTAATTGTGGCCGTGAGCAAATTGGCAAAGCTCTCGCCGGACTCATAGTCCGGAGTGAGGACGGGACGATGAGTATAACTCGCAGTCTTTGTAGGTTCGAAACCTACCGGCCGCACCATAACATAACATAAGTAAAATACATTTTATAAGGAAAACAAAATGTCAAACACAGTAGAACAATTAAAAACACAATTCGACGCATTTCTAGCAGAAGATGCTAAGTTCACAGCAGGTAACGGTGCTGCCGGTACTCGTGCTCGCAAGGCCCTGCAAGAAGCGGCTAAACTAATCAAGGCTCGCCGTAATGAAATTACAGCAGAGAAGAATGCTCGCAAGGAAGCCAAGGCCGGGTAATGGACTACGATGCATTTTCTAGCGGTCAGGTCGTAAGCAAACTATGGTTAGCCCAAGAACTAGAACCGATCGCTAGAGTGCATGCTAATCCAGCCA
>Ga0169931_10012290_pt1 | contig 11899 bp, 11 predicted proteins | sample Kivu_15m_20L_FD_129675 | JGI IMG/M metagenome (GOLD analysis project Ga0169931, IMG submission 129675) | Freshwater microbial communities from Lake Kivu, Western Province, Rwanda to study Microbial Dark Matter (Phase II) - Kivu_15m_20L... | ecosystem: Environmental > Aquatic > Freshwater > Lake...
AAAACTATCTATTTGGCAGTGAGGTGCGGTTTGCCAGTCTGATCTATCAATATCAGCTGCCGGATAGCCGTTTCAGCATTTTTAATGCCCCGTTTTATCTGGGGAGTTCGCTCGAACGTGGTTTTGTCAAAGGTTCTCGGTTTTCCGCGTTGCGCGATGTGCCGCATGATGAGTGGATTTGGGCCGGTAGTATCTTTGCCGGTTGGGATAGCCCGTTTGGGCCGCTGTATTTAGGCTATGGTCAGTCGCAGTCCGATTTTGGCGCAAGACCTTACCGTTTTTATCTGGCGTTAGGACAATTGTTTTAATCGCATTGCCGCAGGAATATGTAAGATGATAACAACAACGATCCTGACCATTGATCAGGGCACTTCATCCAGTCGGGCGATGTTATTTAGCCGGGATGGCCAGTTGCTTGCCAGCGCGCAGCAAGAAATCCATTGCAGTTTTCCCGCGCCGGGCCTGGTGGAACAGGATCCGCAGCAGATCTGGCTGTCGGTGCTGACGGTTTGCCGGCAAGTGCTGGCAACGGCGCAACAGCATGGTTGGCAGGTGAAAGGTGTGACCATCACGAACCAGCGGGAAACTACCTTGTTATGGCGACGGGATAATGGCGAGGCGGTTGCCCCAGCGATTGTTTGGCAAGACAGGCGCACGCAGGATACTTGCCAGGCGTTGCAGGCGGCTGGTTATCAAGACATGATACAAGCGCGCACAGGCTTATGTCTGGATCCATATTTTTCCGCGACTAAACTGCAAGCGATGTTACAAGACCCGGCGCTGCGACAAGCCGCAGACGCTGGTGAACTGGCATTTGGCACTGTGGATAGTTTTCTGTTGTGGCGCCTGACTGCCGGTCCGTCAGCGATCGCCGGACAATTTGCTGGCGACTGTGCCCGCCACGCCACGGACACCACCAACGCCAGTCGTACTTTATTATTTAATATCAAAACCTTAAGTTGGGATGAACAACTTTTGCAGTTGTTTCAAATCCCGGCCACCTTGTTGGCGCAAGTACAACAAACTGCAGACGACTTTGGTCTGGTGCACCCCGGCTGGTTGACTGATGTCTGGCCTGCTGAACAAGCGTTGCCGATAGTGGCGATGTGTGGTGATCAACAAGCGGCCGCGATTGGGCAGGGGTGTGTGCGGGCCGGTGGATTAAAAAGCACTTATGGTACCGGTTGTTTTGCCTTACTCAATACCGGTCAAGCCTGTTTGTTGTCCAGACACCGCTTGCTAACAACTATTGCGGCCACGGTACAAGGACAAACCCAATACGCGTTGGAAGGCGCTATTTTTGTCGCAGGGGCTGCGATCAAATGGCTGCGTGATCAGCTCGGTTTAATCGGCAGCGCAGCCGAAACTGAACAACTGGCACAAAGTGTCAGTGACAATGGCGGGGTGTATCTGGTGCCGGCTTTTACCGGGCTGGGGGCTCCGCACTGGCGGCCTGATGTGACCGCTCAATTCAGCGGTTTGACGCTGGGGAGCAGTAAAGCGCATCTGGTACGTGCCACGCTGGAAGCTGTGGTGTATCAAACTGCCGATTTGTTGGCCGCGATGCGCGCTGACGGCGCTGTATTCAGCAGCTTGCAAGTAGATGGCGGTATGGTTGATAACAGCTGGTTTTGCCAGCAATTAGCGGACTTGCTGGATTTGCCGGTGATGCGGCCTTTGCAAACAGAAACCACCGCCTTTGGCGGTGCATTATTAGGTGGTATTCAGCTGGGCTGGTATCAAAGTCTCGATGATTTACCGGCCTTGGTGCGTGTGCAATCCTGGTTTTATCCGCAGCTGGATACCGCTGCGCGCGCACAGCAGTTACTTGGCTGGCAACGTGCAGTGCAGGCGTTGTTAACCGCTGGTACAGCAAATCAGCCTGATGCGGTAGATCATGCTCGCACTGATCGGCCAGCAAACGCGGCCGGGCTGCATGGAGCAAGTTGATGTTGCAAAAAATGCTGTTACACATTGAGCAAGGTAAGCCGGTGAATTATCAAAAGCTGCTGCAATTATTACCACCGGCGTTTTATCAGCAACGCCAGCAGTTGTTTAAAGTGAATTCACGTGGTGCCGGTAAATGGCAGGTACAGGTAGCCGATGCGGCTTTGTTCGCCCAACTCAAACAAAGTGCACTGGCTCCGGCAGATCGGATCACCGCCAGCTGGCAGGGCGACTCGCATCAGGCGCCGACCTCACACAGTTTTTTATTGGTTTATCACGATCAGCTCAGTCACGACCGGCCGGATCTGGTGCTGGCTGCCGGCAGCAATACGGTATCGCTTAGTTATGACTTTACCGCCAAACCTGCCTTGGTACTGATTGAAAATGAAGAGAATTTTTTTGCTTATTCGCAAGTGTTGCGGTTAAGCAGCCAAATGTTGGCCAAGCCGTTTAGTCTCAGCTGCTGTGATGTTGCACTGGCAGCAGGATCCCGCATTGGCAGCGCCTTGCTGACGCCATTTTTACAGCAGTATCAGCAAATTTGGTGTGCTTTTGATTTTGATGCGGCTGGCCTTGAGATCTTTGACCATTTACATAAGCGCTATGGCACGGCGGTCCAGTTGGTGTGTCCACCCGAGCTAACGCCCTGGCAACATGGCTTTCGTGCTAATGCAAAGCCGGCACAACTGGAAAAGGCACTGGCGCTGGCCGAACAACATCGGTTGTTTGGGTTAGCGGCGGCGTTTCGGCAACACAAAGCTTTTTTGGAGCAAGAGATTTTATTGTAAACAGAGCCGGCTCTGCCAGGTGCACGACACAGCATGGGCTGGCACCAGGTTATCGTACTGGTTAGTTGTATAAAAGGGACGTTAATAGAAATGCATATGCGATTGATTTCTATTTGCTTGCTTTGTTAAGGTAGCGATTAAAAGCTCAGCCTGACGCGCAAGAAGGAGTATTGGATGTCCCTGCCAGTTACAGATGTAAATGCGCCGAGGTTTCGCACGGCGGTGGATCTGGGTCTGATCCTATTGGTATGTTTACCGCTGCTGGCCTTGCCCATCCTGCTGGGGCCGGACTTATTGGTGCTGATTGTATGTGCTTGTCTGACTGGTATTATCCTGCTGTTGGTATGTCCCTGTTATTATCAGTTACAGCCTGAGCATCTGCTGATCCGTTGTGGCTTTGTGTTTGAGTGCCGCATTCCATATCAACAAATCAACGATGTGTTGCCCAGTTATAACCCGGAGTCGGCACCCGCGTTATCTTTTGATCGGCTGGCGCTGTGCTACGGACAGCAGCAACAGATATTGATCTCCCCGGCGGACCGGGTGGGTTTTTTAACTGAGTTGGCCAAAAGGCGAAGTGGCTCTAATAAAGCTCTTTAGCCAGCCGTAACATTCTGGCATTGAGGTGATAGTCGCGGCTGCGAGCCAAAGTCAAATTGACCCGAAATGCCAGTTGTTGCGGTTCCTGAATGATGCCAAAGATAGCGCCAAGGGCAAACAGTTCGGCATTGGCGGCGATGCTGAGTACATCAGCGCTTTGTAACACGGGTTGCCAGACCGGATCTGGTGTCAGCTGCCTGCTCAGATACAGCACATGACAACCCTTGACCTGTTGTGGCTGCTGAATGTGCCGCACCGTTGAGCTCGGTTGCAGCACCTGCTGTAAAGCCTGCTGCACGGCAATATCTTGCACCACACAATAAACCTTCGGTTCTGCTGCCGGCCACTCGCTATATTGGGCAAACCGGTAGATTAATGCGGCCTGCAGCGCTGCGTCAGCAGCCTTTGCTGGCGGGCAGTAACACGCCAGCAGCATACCGAGGGCCGGCCAACCGCTTTTGCCTGGCCAACACCAGCTCATGGCAGGCTCCAGCTCAAACTGAGATCTATACTGCGACCACTTTGGCTCAGCTGTTGGGTGGATGGCAAAGGTGCATCCAGCTGACGATGATCTGTCAGGTTCTTAATCGTCAGTTGCCATTGCAAGTTGGCAAACGGCTGCCAGCGTAATGACAAGTCATGGCGGGCAAAACCTGCTAAACGGGCATTGCGGGAGAAGCGGGCGGATGCGGCAAACAGCCGGTAGCCAACCGACCATTGTTCCTGCCATAACGGCCGGTAATATTGCAGCTTCAGCAGCTGTTCGGCCGAGTTAGTCAGCCGTTGCTGTGTGCTGTATTCAGCCCGTTGCAGGCTAACTGACAGTTTTAACTCGCTGAGATCGGTCCAATCGCGTTGCAACAGCAGTTCAACGCCTTGTGCATGCACCGGTAGATCGTTAAAAAATGGCACCAGCGTGGTATCGCCATAGGCTGAGGTAATCAAATTTTTAAGCTGATTTCGGTACACAGTGACATGGCTGTGCCAGTCGGTTTGCCATTGGCGTTGCCAGCCCAGCTCTATGGTATCGGTTTGCTCTGCCGCTGGTAGCGCGATTTGGTAAAAGCGATTGGTTTCCAACTCATACTCATTGGGGGCCCGAAAAGCCCGGCCAAAATTAAAGCGCCACTGTTCTCTCGGGCTGGCCTGCCAAATCCAACCCAGTTTGGGGCTTAGTTCCCGCACATCTTGTGCGCTGTGGTCATAACGCAGGCCGAGTAACAGACGGTGTGCCGGCCACAATTGCCAGTCTTGCTGGATAAATACACCAGCCCGCAGATTGGATGATGCGACCGAGGATATGGTCAGTAACTCATTGATATTAAATCTATATGCCTGGTGGTGATCGCGTTGCAGGTCAAGCCCGGCTAACCAGCTTAAACCAGGGCTGGCTTGATAACTAAAGCGCTGATCCAGATTTGTCCATTTGCCTTCAACATCAAAAATCAGTTCATTGAGCTGGGGTTGATTGGCTGCTAATCCCAACAGGGTGGGGGTGACTGTTTTAAAATGCATACGGTTGGTGGAGAAATGCCCCTGCCATTCGAGCTGCTGGCTGAGTCGTTGTGCATAGCGGGCGTTAACGAAAGATACGTCGTTTTGTATCTGATGAGCCACTAGTCGCTCACCTACCAATGCTGGTTGTTGCCGGTCACGCTGGACGCCGGCAAAGGTAATGGCAAACCGCCGGTAACTGTAACTGCCCGCCAGTTTGGTATTCGTATCCTGATTCAAATCGACTGCTTGCCGGGGCACATCAGCTAAACCAACTTCCGGCAACGGAATTTCACCCCGCCGATTTTGGCTGAGTGCTAAAAAACCTTCGTGGCCTTCCGGATGACGCAGGCCATAAGATAACAGCATATCGTGCTGGTGCTGGTTAGACACTGAACCTTGTAACTGTAAATTTTGCAGCTGATAGACTTTTTTGCTGATGATGTTAACGACACCCAGATAGGCATTATTGCCATACAGTGCTGAGCCGGTGCCTGGCATAAACTCAACCCGCTCAATTAAACGCACATCCAGATGAAAATTGCTGCCAACCAGACCAGCGTCGTAGATGTTGTCATTGACCCGGGTGCCATCCACCATAAACAGCAGTCTGGAGTTGTAATCGCCGGGGCGACCAATGCCACGCGCGGTCAGATAACCATAAGTGCTGTCGCTGCTGACATACAAACCGGGTAATAAACTGAGCACTTCACCCAATGTGCGTAGCTGCAGCCGGTTGATATCTTCGGCGGTGACCAGATAAGTGACCTGTGCCGCCTGAGCTGCCGATTGTTGGAGCCGGCTGGCGGTGGACACCTCAATCTGACCGGGTAAAGTACGGGTGCGTTGCTGTAATAACTGCTCAAGCGATGGGGGGGAGGCTGCTGCGTTCAGGCAACTGCATAGCAGCAGGGCACCGATCCCGCGGTTAAGGAGCTTGCCAGATGCGATAGTCATTTTTTCCCGCCCGTTTGGCCTGATACATCGCTTCGTCGGCCAGATGTAATAAGGTATCTGCCTGACTGGCATGTACAGGGCAAAAAGCGATGCCAATGCTCATGCCTACCGGCATCACGTGCCCGTGCACTACCAACGGCTGACGAATTTGGTCAAGTAAGCGCTGGCATACTAATTCGGTAGCCTGCATGCTGGTTTGAGCGGGCAGCAACAAAGCAAATTCGTCGCCGCCAAGCCGGCATAGCAAATCGGCACTGCGCAGGGTGGCCGATAGCCGTTGGCTGACTAAAATCAGCAGTTCATCACCAGCCTCGTGACCATAGGTATCGTTGACATATTTAAAGTTATCTAAATCAATAAACAGCAAGGCCGATAGCTGCTGGCGCTGGCAGCTTTGACTGACCATTTGGCTGAGTAGTTGACTAAAGTAATGCCGGTTAGCCAAGCCGGTCAGGCTATCATGTAATGCCAATTGACTCATTTGTTCACTCACATCATTGGCATGCTGCAATTGAGTTTTCAGTTCGGTTTGCCAGATCTCGGCGCGTTTTAGCAGTTCGTTAAAGCGCCGGCTCAGGCTGCCTAATTCGTCATTACGATAGATTTTGGCCCGCAAGCGGAAATTGCGTTCTGTCGCCACCTGCTCGGCCAGCGCCGATAACTCGACTAACGGTCGCAGCGCCTGTTGTTGAATGCGAACCAACACACGGGCGCAGAGCAGGTACAACAACGCCATAATGCCAGACATGACCAACAGACCTTGCATAAACCAGCTCATCAGCCGATGCAGTTTTTCATGGATCGCCAAAAAGCCAACCAGTTCACCCCGTTCATGCACCGGCACCCACAAATGGATTTGCAGATCCTGATATTGGCGATTGAGTTGCGTGATCGGTATGCTGGGCGCTGGTAGTGGTAATTGCGTTCGCGCAAACAATTCACCGGTCGCGGTATAAAGCCCTACTGCCGCCAATTCGCGCCGGCTGGTCAGTAGTGCCAGCTCGCGGGATGCTTCTGTTTTATCCTGAAACACTAACATAGCCGCCAGATTGCCGGCGGTTTGCACCGCAGCCAATTCAGCAGCATCGCCTTGCCGCTCGCGGGCGGTTAGCCATAACACCATGGCTATCAGCAAAAAACTGGCCACCATGCTGACAAACAGTACAGTCAGGTTCAGCTGTGTTAGCCGACGAACCAGAGAACCTGTCGCATTAGCGGATGATGTTGATGTCATTGTGTTCAGCAAGCCCTTGGTTATTCAGTAGTTCCGAGACAAAATGAACTGGATGGACAGAGCTTGAAGATAGTTCGGGCAGCCTGTTTTTTCAATCAAAGCGGTGTACCCTTTTTAGCAGTATGCCAGAAAACCAGCCATTATCGGGCGAGGTGGTGATGCAGACTATTAGTTTTGACGATTTTTTAAAAATTGAAATGCGGGTCGGCCGGGTGCTGAGTGCCGAGGTTTTTCCACAAGCCCGTAAACCCGCTTATATATTGCATGTTGATTTTGGTCCTGAGTTTGGTGTTCGTAAATCCAGCGCACAAATCACGGCGTTGTACCAACCAGCTGATTTGATTGGTCGTTTGGTGGTTGGAGTGCTGAATTTTGCTCCCAAACAAATCGGGCCCTTGATGTCAGAGTGCCTGATCACGGGCTTTCACACGGCCGACGGTGCGGTAGCGCTTTGTGTGCCGGATCAAACCGTGCCGCTGGGCAGCCGGTTGTTGTAACGCATCTATGGTCAGCAAACTTGCATTTCGGCGATGACTGGCATTAAATGGCGCCAATTTTCCAAGCTGAGCGGAGTAAAAATGCAGCAGATAGTGCGGGATGCGTTGTTATTTGTGGTGGCACCATTGGCTATTCTGGGTGGCATGACCGCCTGGATGCTGGCGGCGGCCAAACCGGATTGTAGTAACACGATACTGCAGGAGTTGCTGTCACCAGATCAACGCTTTAAAGCCGTATTGTTTCAGCGCAGTTGTGCCGCTGAGCCGGCCGTCAGTAGCCATATTTCTATTTTGGTCGCCAGCGGGATATTAGCCGATGGGGCTGGCAATCTGTTTGCCGCCATCGGGGCGGCACAGCCAGCTGGCTTGCAGTTGCAGTGGCAGCAACAGAGTGCAGAACAGCTGCAATTGACAGTCAGTAGCAAGGAGCAATTAAAGGTGTTATTTGCAGATCCGGTTTGGTCGGTGAATCAACAGGTCACTGCAAGTTACCAACTGGTGGGTACAGGCCCCGCAGCCAAAGTGGAATCAGCTGTCATCCCTACGCCAACTAAGTAACGCCGGCATGCCGGCGTTACCTGATCAGTGTTGCACTGTGTTTTTGCTTAACCCGCTAAGACCCGGTCAGCGAGACCCGGTCTGCGAGACCCGACGGTGGTTATTCAGTGCTGCAGGCTGCTGACATTGTCTGCGGAGTCGTCCGTTAGCGCTTGTTGCAAGCTGTGTGCAAAGCAAGCACTGCCACCTGCCAGTAACAGCATCAACCAAAGTGTCGCGTCGATGACAGGGATGGCGGGCAGCCACTGCAGCTGCGCAAAAGCCAGTAACAAACCTGCCATTAGCAAGTTGCAGGCCTTGGTACCGGCCTGTTGGTACAAACTGCGGATATATTCATCAGAGTAAATCCCTACCCACTCTTGCCGATGCCGGCCAAACCATTGGGCTTCAGGTGTTTGCAGAAATTTTGCGCCAAACCACACCACCGCCAGTACGTTTAACATGCCAAGAAATCCACTGAGCCCGTCGTCCAGCAGTTGCAAATTGGCCAATAGATGGGCAAACGCTTCCAGCGTAAAGTAGCTGCCAGCTAGCCATAGCAGAGGCACGCTGGCGCGCAGGGTTGTGTGTCGCTGCTCAGTCGCCTGCAGTACCCGTTTAATTTCGGCCGTTTTCTCTGCGCCTTGCAGGCCTTTGAGGTTGGCGGCGTAATCCAGATAATCCGCCACCAGCATATCCTGATACACCGGCAGGTTTTCCGGCAGGTAACCGAGTTGACGTTGTAGCAGTTTAGGGGTACTGGCGAGATCGGTTTGGTCAAGACGGATAGAACCGCTGTGCGGTTCGAGATACCCGGCCAACATCTTCATCAGCGTGGTTTTACCGGCACCGTTATGACCGAGCAACCCAACGATCTCACCGCTTTGTACACCAAAGCTTAACGGTTTGACCGCGACATAGTCGTCATAACGCGGCGATAAGGCATGAACTTCCAGCATAAGGTCTCCTTTTCAGTGTGAAAAATCAGGGAAACCCGCAGCGAAGCACAGTCGCCAACTCAACCAAGCAGGCGCTGGCAGGCCAAGGTCGCCTGCAACAACGCTGGTTGAAAGAAAAGTTCAGTTCAGGCTGACTCTGGCTCCGGGCTGCGGGATATTCCGCAAAAAATCAGGCTGCAAATGAGTTAACGCGGCATATATGGCCGGGTTGGCTAATTTTAAGAGGCCAAAATTGTCAGGTTTGCCACATTCAGTTTAAAGGCGGTCCGTCTGCGACAAATCATCAAATTGCCACCAAATTGCCACCGCGCTGTCAGCTTGACTGCCGACAATGGCGCCGCCAGCGCACGGACGCTGGTGCAGCGACAAATGAACACAGGCAATGGAGCAAATCATGAAACAACTGATCAAAGTTTTTCTTGGCATGGGAGTATTGTTCAGTGGCGTTGCGATGGCGCAGCCACAAGAACAGCTGCAATTCAGTGCAGCGGATGACAGCGCTGAAACCGCGGTTTGTCTGGCGATTGCCAGCAACAACAGTCAGCAGTTACAACAGACCTTACGTCGGTTTGATTTCAGTCGGCGTGAAGTGGTGTTAAGTGTGCAATGCAATGGCATGCCAGCCCTGCAATTTGCCCGGCAGTATCAGCTGACCATGGCAGAAAAATTCCTGCAACCCGGCCAGTTACTGGCCCGGCGCGACAGCGTAGCTGACGATTCGCGTCTGAACTAACGGCGACCGACAGCGCGAAACAACTAGCGTTGTGGCGCTGTAGGCAAAAACTAAGGCCATCCGCTGGGATGGCCTGATTTTTGTTGGCCCGGTTGTTGGGCTGAAGTTGTTGGTAAAACTGGTTGCCGCCAGTTGCCGGTTAAAACGGCGATAACAGGGTTTTTAACACGGGCTTAAGCGCTTGTAACACCAGCTCTGTGGTGAGCTCCGGGTTTAATGTACGGCGGATCATCAAGCCACCAAAGGTGGCAAACATCACACAGATACGCGCATCCAGCTCGTCGTCGGGAAAATCGCGGATCAGGCTGTCATCACGGCGCATCAGTTGTTTCATCAGCCGGCGTGCCTCGCGATCATTGTCCTGCAGCAGGCTGGCGACTTTATCATTACGCGCGGCTTCTGAAATCATCTCCAGCTTTAATGCACTTTTCTCCTCATCCAGGTGTTTGGCCACCCCGTTTGGACAACCGGCCAGCATCACATCCAGCAACTGGCCGTCGGCCTGCATAAAGCCATGAAATACCGAAAACATCTCTTGCATATCGCGCTCGATAATGGCCTCGATAATGGCTTCTTTGCTATCGAAATAGTTATAAATATGGCCAGGACTCATGCCGGCAGTTTTACTGATCTCCGCCATACCGGCGCCGTGATAGCCCCGGCGGCGAAAGCAATCAGAGGCTGCCTGCAAGACCTGATTACGCCGTTGTTGCGCCAGTTCAGGGTCTTGCTTGCGGGTTTTGCTGTTCATCTGCTGTTACCTGTTGTCAGTGTACTGGCTGTCCAAATGGGATGGCTGTCCAAATGGGTTGGCGGACAGGGTTTGTCCACCTGGTTGGCTACCTTTGCGCCACCTTGGCTTTGGCCGACCAGGTGGCCTGCCGCTTAACCCTCAGATTGCCAACCGCCACCTAAGGCTTTGTACAAACCAATTTGCGCCTGCACCAGTGCCAGTGCGGTGCTGGCTTGTTGCTGGCGGGCAGTATACCAGCTGCGCTCAGCGTCGAGCAGCTGTAAATAACTGTCGGCACCGGCGTCAAAGCGTTGCTGGCTCAGTTGTTTGGCGGCAAAGCTGGCGTCGTTCAGCTGTTGTTGCGCCAGCAACTCGTGCCGATAGGTACTGACATCCATTAACTGATCGCTGACTTCCCGAAAAGCCTGCACGATACTTTGCTGGTATTGGGTTAGCGCCATTTGCTGGCTGGCACTGGCTTGCGCCACGGTTGCCTGAGTAAGGCCCCAGTTAAACAGCGGTAAATCTAGTCGCGGCGCTAAACTCCAGCTGCCGCTACCGCTGTCAAACAAACCACTGAGCTCACCAGATAGCGTGCCTGCAGTGGCGGTCAGGCTAATTGATGGAAAATAACCGGCCCGCGCCACGCCAATATTGGCATTGGCCGCCTGTAACGCCTGCTCAGCCGCCCGTAAATCTGGTCGTTGCAACAACAAATCGGACGGTGCACCCGCTGCCAACTGTGGCAATTCAAAGCGGGTATTGTCATCCGGTAACCAGCTGGCCGGCAGTTGGGTGTTGCCACCCGCTAATAACTGCAGCGCATGCAAGTCGCGTTGCAACAAGCGTTGATAGCGAGCAACATCGGCTTTGGCTGTTGCGGTTTGGCTTTGCATCTGCGCCAACGTCAGGCTGGAGGCAATGCCTTGTGCCACTTTTTGTGCGGTCAGCTGTTCGCTCTGTGCCCGGTTGGCTGCCGTGTGCTCAGCCAGCTTTAACAGCTGTTGATGCTGTGCGTAGCTGTACCAGCTATTGGCGACACTGGCCAATAAACTAACCTGGGCGGCCTGTTGTTGGGCACGGCTGGCCTGCCACAGTGCTAGTGCTTGCTCACTCTGCGCGCTAGCTTTGCCAAATAAGTCCAGCTCCCAGGCAGTCACGCCAACACTGACGCTGGCTTGCTGTTGTATCGTTGCTGTGCCGCTGTTACTGACTGTTGCCGGCAGACGCTGGCGACTTTGGCTGGCAGCAAGACCGAGCGCCGGCCAGCGACTGCTATCGCTGATTTGATAGGCGGCACGGACTTTTTCAACATTTTGCGTAGCCAGGCGCAAGTCATGGTTTTGCGAAAGCGCCTGCTCCAGTAACGCCACTAAGCGCGGATCCTGAAAAAACTGCCGCCAGTTGTGCTGTGCTGTAA
>Ga0169931_10012291_pt1 | contig 11898 bp, 10 predicted proteins | sample Kivu_15m_20L_FD_129675 | JGI IMG/M metagenome (GOLD analysis project Ga0169931, IMG submission 129675) | Freshwater microbial communities from Lake Kivu, Western Province, Rwanda to study Microbial Dark Matter (Phase II) - Kivu_15m_20L... | ecosystem: Environmental > Aquatic > Freshwater > Lake...
AATTCATGGTGCTTTGCTCGGGATTCACTCTCTACTGAGTACAGCAGCGTGTGCCGATAATTACCTTGATAAATCGCTGTTGGAAAAGATCTTTTATTTTTCATCGTGGACGCATTGGCAACTTGCTTGCCCTCCGGCTTGTGCAGCTATCGCATTAGATATATGGTTTTCTTATAGTAAACGCTCGTCCGTTGCGATATGTATTCGCGGCTTGCATGTTTCAGAGGTAGCATACAACGTTTGTTCAATTATTGAAAGAGTGATATCACAAAATCTGGACAGTTCCATGATCTCACTCTCAATCCTAGCTCTTACATCCTCGCGGATCGCCGTTGAAGGAATTCTTCATGAGATTTTCGTCACACGCAAATATAACTCTGATGGACTCGATCGTTTGAAATGTCTACTAAATGGCTCTTGGGATATTCGTTTACAATCAGTAAAAACATTGAAGAAGCACCTGCCACATTATCTGCAAGAATTATGGAATTTCAATGGTGATACAACAAGTAACTCTTCTTCAGGGCTCACCGTTATTTGTAGACTCATATCTTTAATACTGAGCTCAATGCAACACGTGGAATCATCATCGTCACTCGCCTCGTCGATTAGCCTCCGTCATCCTCCTACGCTTCGAAGACTTTCCCGCTGTGCCCTAGATTGCCTTTATACATTGAAAACGTTCGATTGTGCTTCATGCGCCAAGTACATTAGTGAATATGAAATGCAATACCATCTATGGAGATTCCTTGAGATGACAGCCCAAAATAAACTTTCAAACCACGTTGATATCTCTAACGACGCATATAATGGAAATCTTATTGAGCTAATGTCTTTTGTAATATTCTCTGAAAGCTGGCATCGCTGCGAAACCGAGACGGGCGTGCAAGTTGGGTATGACAGAGAGCTCCAGCCCGAAGAATGTAAGCGTATCAGATTGCTCGAGGTATTAATTAGCCTCGCAATAGAACCGCGTGGATATTGGAGAGTCCGTCATTCTGCGGCAATGGCTATTGGTGCAAGTGGCGTTGAAACAGTAAAACTGGCAGGTTACACCATGAGATTATTGCAAGATCACGATTGCGACGTCCGCGAAGCTGCAATTAGATCTTCGATTCATGGAAAAGAATTTTTACATTATTCGAGAAATTTCTTAGAATGCAAAACATCTGACACTAATAGACACAACTACTACGACAATATGCTTTCTAAGATGATTCGCAGCGATTCGACAAACGTTGCTAACTTCTCCGACCTTCGGGTCCTTGAAAAGACATATGCAACTATTTATCGATGTTTTTCGTCAGGCTCCTTAGATGTTGCACTATTTCTTTTACAACAGCTACATCAGTTTAAAATACTGGATGATATAGAAATGAGTAAAGTAATGGATGATTATGAGGACTTCAAATCATACGTACCGAAGCCGATCTCTACTTTTCACGTGGAGACTGCATCCCGAATTCTCATGAACACGAATAATAAAAGGAAAATATTTGAAGAAGAAGACGCGAACCCATATGAGGAATCCCTTCTGACGGCACACTATGCTGCTGTGGTTCTATTGAAAGAAGTCTCAACCTCGATTTTAGCTCAGCCGAATTCGTCCTTACTATTATTGGAGGTTTTTAAAATCATGACAGCAGGTGAAAAGATCCTTGATCTTTTAAATACGAATAGATCAGACTCTATTTGGATTGATCTTAGTCGCTGCAACAGAGTATTCTGTGCCATTCACGCATTATTAGTAGCGCTTTCAGTTATAGTTTACCTTGGCTCACAAGCTGACGAAGGATCAACGCTATTTACGATACAGACGAAAGCCGAAAAATTAACTCAGAGTGATGGAGCCATGTCTACCCTTCATCCTCATATTGCCGACGCTCTCATAGTATTGTCAAGTGTAAGAGAGGGATGCGAACAAAGCAAACAGAAAATCATTCGATGTTGCTTTCTTCTCAATGGACAACAACCCTGGTAAGAGAAGAAACTAAATTGTCGCCCCCCTATTTGACAGAATGGCCCACTGTATGAAGTATTTTTGCAATACCCGGAATTCCGTCTTCCATATTAGGTGTAGATTCTGTTTTCAGGTGATGAAATGAAAAAAAAAAACATGTAAATTATTACGTTATTGTTTCAGCATCTGCTCACTGACTATATGTATGGTATCCACAAATGTTGATACTAAGTTGGGACTTTCTTTCCCACTCAATCCTTCACCCAAATTGGCTATTAAACGTCTAGGTCCAAGTTCTTCTAACAGCTCCGTCGCACTATGTTGGACACTTCCTCTCGTCTTCCCATTCTCTTCTATAAGTTCTGCAGGATCGTAATTCCCTTGTAAGGTTACTTCGGACGGAATATTATCCCTCGCAGTTGCTCGTGAGACGGATCCGTCTATAGTTACCACATGATAGGTATTCAGCTGTGCAATTTTAGCATTGGCATGACTATGATCATCAATGAAAGAGCAATTGTGAGAATATTCCAATCTATTATATACAGAAGTCCTCACAACAATTTCTTGTATCATCCACATCCATGACTTACCAAGCCCCCCTTGCAAATACCATTAAAGGAACTTGATTCCCAAAACGACGACGTAATGTATCTCCAATATCCTTGAGACAAGGCAAACACCACTTGTCGAATTCTTGCTCATTGACAGTCATACCCATCGCTTCAAATAACTGTAAAGCATGACCCCCTCGTTCAATTTGTTCTGTCATATATTCAATAACCAACTGAGTCAGTAATTGCAACAATTGTCGAGATGCCTCTGGATAATGTTCTAGCCAATACGATCCAATATTTGTATTCTTCTTACTGGTACCACCAATCATGTAATAAAAGAGAGTATATGGTGCTGCAGAAAATCCAATTAAGGGTTTATCTAAATTTTCTTCTACCATTTTCTTTCGTATAAGGGATATGCTTTCCATAACATAACCTAATTTATCTTGAACAAAGGACGGTGTCATATCTTGGACAGTATAGGGTATACGTAGAGTCATATCTTCTGGTGAAGTGAGTGGGTTAGGTACTTGGATACCCACACCCCCAGGCATGGTAATATCAATCCCTAAAGCTTGGGGTAGAACCAAAATGTCCGAAAATAAAATCGCGGCATCGACGTGGTATCTTCGCAAAGGTTGCATAGTACATTCAGCTACATCGGTAGGATGAAATAACATTTCAAGGAATGATCGTCCCACTTGTTTTTTATATTCATTGTATTCAGGTAAATGTCTTCCAGCTTGACGAAATAACCAAACAGGTGTTTGCGTACAAGTGTCTGGTGATTCACCCAACGCAACACGTAGAAGTAAATCTTGGGCCGGTCTAGGTGGTACATGATAGATCCGTGTTGGTGTATCTATAACAGTGGTAGATACAGACGACAGCGACGACGACGACGACGACGGATTCTGTTCCTTCTGAGTAGGATCCATAACCGTATCTTCTTCATCTTTTCCCGTTTCCTCTGTATGATGATCTTGTTGTTGATTCATCTTGGCAATATGTGCCAAAATGATTTGACGGGTTAATTCTAAATCTTCTTCATTGGAAGAAGCACTCATGGACAAAAGTGGCGAATTCTGGGATGATGTGGTAACTCTAAATTTCTGTTTCCACGATTTTGAGAAAGACAGTTGTCCTCTTGTAGATGATGAAAAGGTAGGCATGGTAAATGAGACAACTTGTTGAAACAAGAAAAACATGATTACTACCGGACAGCAGCAGGATGAGGTTCTCATTGTGATAAAATGTGATTTAATTAGCTATCTACAATAATGGGCTTTGCAGACTTAATTTATCAAGAAGCAGATGAAAACTATGGAGACTGTTGCAATGTAATGACTGTTGGATTGCATGACATGATGTGATTGATGATCACGGTGCTGGAATCACATGCTATATTCAACGGTGATACCCGACTTCAAGTTGAATGATCCAACCCTAGGCCTAAAGGTACGACAACCCTATTGTAATCCATCGGTAACCAATCAAACCGGCCGTGCGAAGCAAGAGATGTACAGTAGGATACCAGAACACCAGCGAAGAGCCCCATGAGTGTGTGGATGTACGATTCCCATTTGTTCTGTAAAATCGCTCTGTGGTGTTTACCTATCTTCTGCTCTTATTCTTCCAGTACTGTAACTCAATCTCCGAAGCCAACAGGCTTCAGAACAAGTACACAATCATAAACTACATACTACGGTGTAGGAAATGAATACATAGTAAAGTATCGTAAATAATCAATATCGTCTCAAGAAATAAGGTATAGCATTGCAGGACCGGCTAATAAGATATGTCGTCGTCCACTATAGCATCTCCATTCTTTGCTCCACATAAAAAGACACCTAGAAGACATACGATATCCATAGGAGAAGGAAACACTCGAAGGAAGAATGAAAACCAAACACATGAACAACAATCGTCACCGGGGGATGAACCAAAATCATCCATGGCTGGTGCGACATTCAATTTAATGAATGCTATTATAGGTGCAGGGATTGTGGGTGTGCCGTATGCTGTACGAGAATGTGGTTTTGTATGGGGTATGATTATGATTGTATTTTGTGCTATATTAACAGTCAAATCACTCCGAGTACTTATCGGTACAGCCAAGTATGTCAATGTCCCATCGTACGAAATGTTAGCCGAGGCAGCCTTTGGGAAACCCGGCTTTATATTTGTTTCCTTGGCCATGTTTGTTATGGCGTATGGAGCCATGGTGACCTATCTTATGATCGTAAAGAATGTTTTGCCAGACTTGTTAGGTGTTGATCCGGATGATTTACCTCTTAGACGGACATTGTTGGCCCTGAGTAGTTTTTGTATCATGTTACCCCTCAGTGCACAACGAGATATGGCCAATTTAGCCAAAACATCCACTATTAGTGTCATCTTTGATTGCATCATTGTAGCCATCGTAGCTTCGTTTGCGCCTGTACGAGAGAACATTCGACAACAAAATGGTGGTGGTCTCTTGTCGTTACTCTTGTCTCAATCATCATCATCGTCATCCTCAAATACGACAACTTCGATATCAACTGCATCACTCCTGACACTACTTATACCCTCATCGACATTCTTTATTGGACTCGGTGTACTCAGCTTTGCGTTCGTTTGTCAACATTCAGCTTTTATTATTGCAGGATCCTTAACTAAACCGACCAGGAAACGTTGGGCAGCCGTCACTGCGTCAGCATTAATTTCTTGTTGTATCCTTGCTATGATTATGGGAGCGTCAGGATATTTAGGCTATCTTGATAAGGTCCAAGGTAATGTATTGAATAATTTAGTACGACCTCCATCCACAACTGATCCCTACTTTCCATCACGTATGGATGCGGTCGATGCAGTCGTCGCAACACAAGATGATAATAATCAATCCCAACAAAATACGTATATTTTCTTTCATAAGTGGAGCCATTTATATAGCAATCACCATATACTTCCGTTATCTCCTGAGGAAGTGGCATTGCATCGAGCGGCAAATATTGCACGTGCATTACTCTGCACAGCCATGTTTTTTGTGTATCCCATGGAAGGTACGTGCCATTGAATGAAAAAAAAGAGCATTATGGCAAAGTCGCAGTCAAATCTTACATGTCATTCTTTTACACTTGGCATCCTGCATGTCCAATGTTTTGGTCGGTGCATACACAAAAATTCATAGCATTCGTTGCTCGACATGTCTGCGTTGTACTATTGTTCCGAGGTAGAAACGCTCATGAAGGTGATGATCATTATGTCCTTGCACGTAGAGATCGACGTCTTATCATGACAATCGCTTTATATTTACTCGCTTTGATACCAGCTTTATGCTTTAATAATGTAGGAAATGTATTAGCCATAACCGGGGCGTTGGGCGGATCGGCATTGTCCTATATTGGCCCAGGGGCTGCATACCTTGCGATTCATGGAAGAGCCTTTTTAGATTTGGTTCATAAATATCTTGAAAAACAATCTCTTCTTCCATCTGATTCTCCACTTGAAGAGGACAAAGAACAGATGAAGTTACTCTATTCAAAGAGAAAAGAGATCGATATACCTTCAATACCACACTCAACAACAACCTGGTACAACTACATCCTATGGTATTGTTGCTGTTTACCCATTTGGTGTCAAGTGGCTCAATATGGACAAGATATGCTAAAAAAGCACAAGGAAGAAGAAGCAATGAAGAGTCCATCCATCCATTCTCTCGCAACCCCGAAACCATTTTTGAGAAATGAAAATTTACAGTCATCACAACATCGCTCAGGGGGTATACCTCAATTTGTAGTGGTGGATATGAAACGAGGAAAGCTCTCATCTATGGGTCGTTCTACATCTTTTGAAAAGACAAGTATAGCACCTGCATCTGTATCTGTATTGTCACCCAAAAGAGCGCTTGTAACATATAACAGTACATCGACAACACTACCTGATACTGTTGAACTGGATGAAGTTGACAAGATTCAATCATTTGAGAACATAGAGAAAGAGGAAATAATTCCCACGGCGAAAGATTTCGGTATAGCAATTTTCTTTATAGTATTCGGAATCATAGCAGCGAGTGCAGGCCTAGTTTCGGTAATATTTTGAGAAGCATTGATAAGCATTTTTCGTTCAAAATGATGCATGATTATCAATCTTAAAATTAAATTTCATAGTTTGCAAGTAGCTTATCTAAATTGAGCAAGAGGTATCCCACCCATCTCCGCGATCAATTTGATCAAGTCGATTCGGCCCGACACCAATCCATCGGATAGGTACACCAAGCAATTCCTCTATTCGCTGTACATATTTTTGCGCGTTCTCTGGGAGCTGCTCAAATGATGAACATTTAGAAATATCTTCTCGCCACCCTGGAAGAACTTCATATTCTACCTCACATTCGCTCAAAGTTTTCAAACAAGCAGGCATACTCTCAATGTAGGAACCCTTGTGTTTATAGGCTTTTCCAAGTTTTACATCAACAAGTCCCGTTAATACATCAAGCTTTGTTAGATTAATGGCTGTAAACCCATTAATCAGGACAGAATACTGCATCTGGGGTATATCCAACCACCCACAACGGCGTTGTCTCCCTGTCGTAGTACCGTACTCTGCACCGACAGTACTTAAATGATATCCCACACTCGTAGGGTCTGACATATCGAGTTCGCTGGGAAACGGCCCCTCTCCCACCCGGGTACAATATGCCTTCACAGTTCCATACACACCACGAATTTTCTCAGGACTAATGCCTAATCCAGTCAAGACGGATCCGACACTAGGATTGGAGGATGTGACATATGGGTAAGTCCCGAAATCGATATCGAGCATGGTGGCATTTGCACCCTCAACCAAGATTTTCTTTCCCTGATGAAATGCTTTATTAACATACTGGATCGTATCCGCTGTCATGATAGCCACTTTCGATGCAACACTTTGATAATAAGCTAATTGTTGCTCCACATCAATGATCAGACCCGGGTACGCGTACATGGTTTGCTCTGCCAAAGTTCGGAATCTCTGCTCAAAGTATTCAAAGTTGGTCGCCAGATCGCCCACTCGAATACCATTCCGTGAAATTTTCGAAGCATATGCCGGTCCGATACCCTTTTTCGTGGTACCTAATTTATTCCGTCCCAACCTGGATTCACTCACACCATCTACTTCTTGATGGAAGTCAAAGACAATATGTGCCCTATCCGAGACGAGAATTCGTCCAGCCACCTGCACACCCGTGGCTTGAAGCTCTTCAATTTCGTCCAGAAACGATGGGATATGAATAACAACACCATTCCCAATCACACAAACAGCTTTAGGGTTGAGAATGCCTGACGGCAATAAATGAAATTTGTATTTCACACCATTCGCAACAATTGTATGCCCTGCATTGGACCCACCAGCGACTCGCGCACACACGTCATATTCCTAAGTTGTGTCAATGTTCGAAGGTACGGCAAGGCATATGAAATAATTTATCATCAGTTCATGAAGTGAGATGTATACTCTACAGTTTTGAAAGGCTTAACATGATCGTTGTTACCTGAGATAGGATATCAACAAGTTTCCCTTTCCCCTCATCTCCCCACTGACCGCCCAAAACAACATCGATACCGTTTTTGCGCGCTTTGGACATGCTTCTATATTCAAGAGATATATGAAGGTGTTCACTAATCGCGACAACTGCCTGAGTGTGTAGTGTCGTTTATGGATGACGTTGTCATAGACACAGAGTCGCAAAGTCTATAACAATGAAGCAAAAGCATGAAACGGACGGAGACAGAAGATCGAGAGACGAAGCAAAACATTTGAACTCACGACTCATTCATATATTTTTTAACGTTGTTTGTACTGTGTGTGTACTATTCACATATTCACTTGCTCTTTTTGAAATATCGTAACTGATGGCCGAATGATGAGCATTATAAATGGAGCTGCATTGTTTTAACTTTCAGAATTTCCAATGTCTATAATGACTCTAAGAGATCTATATAGTATATAACGGAAAAATTCCATTGAAGGATGGATTTCTAGATGATTTCCTAAAAAATCAGCTGTAGTCGATTTTAAATCAATATTTGGTCATATAATAATTGATTACAGTTTATTGACTATTCCATCAACTAGATATTTACATTCCTCATTACAGGAAACAGTATCATCTACTGTTTGAACAAAGCTTGACTTTTCTCGTTTTGTAACTCTTTCCAATATAGGGATAAACCCTAAGCGAAATCGTAATTCATAGGGGATTTGAAGCGCCTCTAATCTACAGCAGCTGAGTCCAATTATAGCACAGTAAGCTCCAAGACCAGAGAAAAAGTGCCATAAGACATGCGGGGTTATTCCACGAAGGAAGTGCATGTGGTCGACGATGGGTAAAAATGAATCACATTGAAACATGTCATAAAGCCAAAGGGGGAAGGCGATGAGTGTGAGAGATGAAAACGCCATTACACCCAAACACTTGGTACTGAACTTTCTATCATTCGGTTTCCCACCGTAAGTTGGAGCGAAAAGAATCCGTGCATACCATGCAACAACAATTAGCGTTTCAAGGATGAAACTTAATATGAAAACAATATAAATTTTTTGAAAGGCATAGTAGATTGCGGTCAAAAGGACAGTAAAACCTGATAAGATCAGAGGTAATCTTGGGTGAGTAGGGGACCCGATGGGAGAATCAAACTCCGCCAAAAGATAGAAAAGACACATAACCAGCCAAATCATCGGCAACTCATCACTCGATTGAAACAGCCAATGTAAGCTTCCATGTAAGCCAGTTGATCCTAGTCCAATAGTAATAAGCACTTGGTATGCTAAAGCGTATCGAAATTCTCGTGTAGGGTTGCCGTAAAAAAGGCCGAGTATTCCTAGTGAGCTCAACCCGGCTAAGCTACTCCATGTGTTGTGAAACTCAACAATATAGTTGGAATGAAGATAATTGCTCTCACAAAAATCAATGCTTGCGGAGTGAGGCTCCCAATATCCCATGATGATATGCAGACAGTGAAGCGTGGTTGATCAAAAGTGCCTTTCGATTGGGAGTTGACAGATTAAGTCCAGTCCGAGTTTCAATATTTTCAGCTACTTGATATTTTATGATGAACGAATGAATGAATGATTGTTTGATTGTGATCGATGATTAATATAACGAGACACGCAAGTTGCAGAAGGGGTTTGACACCTGGTTTCCGTGTGTCATCATTTGTCATCATCAAAGCCGTTACCGCGATAGGTACGTAAATACTGTGTAAAAAATTGTGGGACAACTACAATAAATAGCAGAGTACAGAGAAGACCGTTAGAACGCCTTTTATTATCTATGCATGTATGGATGTAGTGGTTTCTCGACAATTTGATTTGAGATGGAATCCTTCAAACGAGAGCAATTAGATTGTAAAATCGCATCGAGAATAAAGGAGAACAGTGAGATCGAAGGAAAGATTCAAGCACTTCGTGCATCTCTCGAACAACAACAAAATAATAATTCTAATGTACGATCTGCTACTTTTGATTGTCATTCTCCAAGGATAATTCATTTTATCCAATTTCTACTATTCTACTTATTTTTATTCCAGCTTTCTCAGGATAGAGAAACAAAGTCTAGGATGATAATTTTACGTAAGAAAAATTGCTTGTTAGCGTATTCAAGAAAACAAAAAGATGAGATCAATCGATTGCGTGAGGAACTCGATAGACTCCAAAAAAGAAATGTTCCATTCTTTTCCTCGGTTGAATGAATGATGAATAATCTAATTTAGGATACGAATTTGATAAATCATAGTAAAAAAGATTCAACTGAGCTCATTACATGATACTGAAGAGCAATGTCAAGGACATATTTAAACCATGCCACCAACAAACAAGAGTAAAATTACTCTTGAATTTTCAGTTTTCAGTCTAAACTTGTAGTTTTCTTCTCATGGTGAATAATCTACATAAAGATACAACATCAACAAATCAGAAATAAAAAATTTACTTAATTAATTAAATGATACTGAAGAGCAATCTGAAGGCCATGTTTTCAAACCATGCCACCGACATAAAGAAGCAAATGTAAACTTTGAAATTTCAGTCAACGCTGATTCTACGTTTCTTCTGAACATGAGGACGAATATCAGAATTATAATTCAAAACTAAGGACGATCGGTGTGTTACACGGAGATTTTCTCCGCGTTCAATACCAAGTTTGCAATCTACGGTCATGTTCCTTCCAGTCTCAAATTTATCGATGAATTCGCGTACGAGAGAAGCACCATTTTCAGATGTGAAAACTACAGCATATCTTTCCCCTCCAGATACTACAGAAGAGGTGTTAGAGCTCCATACTGCAGCCTTTGAGCGTCCAACAAAGGGTGCTGCCTATTTGGATAATTTTTTTGTGTAAGCGTGATGAATGAACAAGCGATCAAGATAAATACTACATTTATAACAACAATAACTATACCATCATATCGTCATCAATAGGATGAGTTACGAGAGTAGCCAAGGAACCTTGTTGATAAACAACGAGACGCACAGAGCCGCGACGAGGTCCCATTTCCAATTGTCGGGTAATTTTTAGGGATCCGACTCCTTGTTCTTTCCAAGACTTGTTGACGAAGGTGAACAACTTCACATCTGCAGAAAAAAGGATGTCTTCAAAGTTATTGTAGTTAAGTTTACGGAGAACGGTTTCAACGAACAGTTGATTTTCTTGAGTTCCTCGCCAAACAGCATGGCTTTCGTTCACAACGCTTTCAGGTTTGAGAATGGGTTCTCTGTTGACTCCGTCATCCTCATTCGCATTATCCGGCACGTTGTAATCAGGTTCTTTTCCAGGTTTCAAAAGTTTAGAGTTCATTTTAATATCAATGCTGAAAGTGAGGATATCGAAGAGGATTTGATCTTTGTTCAGCGAGTTAAGTAGCGAGTGTGACAACGAGAGATGAAAGGTTTTATGTGTCAACGCCCATAATGTGGCTTTTCTTTGCCGAGACGCCGAGACCATCGTTTGCAACCGACACTTGATGTTACAGTACACAAATGTACCTAGAATGTTTTACGCATGTACAATTTCCATTTTCCCTATCAGACTCTGTTATTTTGAACAAAGAAGAAAACGCGCCAGAGGATGTTTAGCCTGGTGTGTACTGTAGACTTTACCTACATAGGTAGGACTACTGTTGTTCGAGCGGCGGTGGGAGCTATGAGTAGGTCCTACAGTGCTACGTACCGAGTGGCGGCAGTGGCGAGAGGCGATGTTGTTGGCGGGAACATCTTTCCTGCTGCAATGTGTTGAAATTACGTTCTTCGCCAGCGTCTCAATCTCCTGATAATACTGGTATAAGATGAATACCCTCCCTATTAGCTCCAATAGTAGTATCTAATCTTCGTAATATTAAAATATGATGTTAAAGTCTATCT
>Ga0169931_10012292_pt1 | contig 11898 bp, 5 predicted proteins | sample Kivu_15m_20L_FD_129675 | JGI IMG/M metagenome (GOLD analysis project Ga0169931, IMG submission 129675) | Freshwater microbial communities from Lake Kivu, Western Province, Rwanda to study Microbial Dark Matter (Phase II) - Kivu_15m_20L... | ecosystem: Environmental > Aquatic > Freshwater > Lake ...
AGAGTTGCTGTTCGTTGAGCAGTTGTTGTCCGAACTTTGGGAGATCTTTCACGTCGTACACGGCTTCCGAGATCAGGGCATCCCGGAGTACGACGCCGGACATGATGTCGTTTCGGTCCCAGTATCTGCTGCGGTCGAACTGGAGGTTTGGGTAGAAGGTGTCGGCGGTTTCATTGACGACGTAGCGGACTTCGTCGGTGCTGAGGGGCATCCAGGGCTGGTTTGCGGCAGTACGAACGCTGGCGGTCATGCGAATGCGGTCGTTTGGCTGTTTGTTTTCCACTCCCGCCAGCGTATTGTGCGCGCGCTGGGCCACGACGGGTTCGATCCAAAGTCCTTTGAATTCAGCGACTTGCTTGTCCGTATACGTATAGCCCGATGTGATCTGGTGCCCACCTTCTTCAACAGGTTTCTGGATGAGTCCTCCCGGGACATCGGCTGGGTGAGACCAGACCTGAATAAAACCTGAGTCGCCCTGAGGACCAGGAAAGTCAAAACGAACTCCGCGTTCGTACACTTGCGGGGCGATCGAGAATGCTGCGGCGGTGAGTGTGGGTTTCTGACCGGGAGTTGGCAGGCCCTGCGGGACGAAGAGCAGCTTGCCGATGCCGTGCGAGTGATCTTCGATGTATTCCTCCCAGTTTGATCTGTCCGGAGCTGCGTAGCCGTTGGTGTTGTCGCTGTCGATATCAAGATCCACGTCCCATGTTGTGGCTGTCACCTGATCGAACGTCGGTGAAGGGAAGTTCATAACGAACCCGCCCCAGCGAACGCCGATCTGGCCGTGCGCCGCGCTGAGCCCTTCGACAGCAAACTCCCACGACTGGCCATCAGCCAGATAGAGCTGGGTTGAGGGGTCGATAAGCAACCAGCCTGAGGTGTCGCTGGGTCTCGGACGCTTGTAGATGCGAAGCGCCGAAGTGTCGTACTGCAGCTGGAACCATTCAGGGCCGCTTTCGAAGATCAAGTCATGTGTGGGCTCGAGATATGATTTCAGCCAGAGCCTCATGACGTCGTTTTCTTCGTTCAGAAACGCGCGGCTTGATGTGTCGTACCAGACGTGGTCCGGGATGTCGCGGCCGTTGTCGTAGTCATTGTTCACCCTCAGCATAGCGCCCGGACGGTCCTCCGCCGGGCTTTGCAGCAGTGAGCCTTTGGCATGCATGGATTCCATCCGCAGATCTGCCGTCGCGTCCTTGATCTCGACCTCGGAATGCCACAGGTTGCCCGGCCGCGAACTGCCATCGGCCGACTTCACCAACTCCATCACCATCCGCTCGGGTTCCTCCCAGTCCCCGTCCATCAGTGTCGTGAGAACAATCGGAACTGTCTTCACGCCGGCCGGAATGGTCACACTGGCGTAGAGCGAATCGCCGTTCCGCCAGGGGTTGATCGGCCGCCCTTCGGTGCTGAGCCGATAGTCTGTCTGATGGGTGGCCGTGCCCGAAAGTTTCAGCTGAGCGGTTACGGTGCGCTGCGGTGAGAACCCGACGCGGCGAATGTACCACTCTGCTTCATCAAGTTTCGAAACCCGGTAAGGGCCTTCCAGTGCGTCAGCGTCGATACAGAACAGCTCCAGCTCTTCCTCGGGCAGATTGCCGGGTCCACCACCAACGCTGCCACCGCCAACGCTGCTGCCTCCCGTGCTTCCGCCGCCGTCGGTCCCTGTGCCGCACACACCAAAGCCGCCGCCGTAGCCGCCACCCACATCTACGCCAGGATCACCTTCCGGCTTACCATCCGGATCGCCGGGACCGAAATTGCCGCCGGTGGAGAACGGGGGAAACAACGTCGGCGAACGCTGTCCGCCGAGCGGATCCATGAGGCCACCCCAGACCGCGCCCGCTCCTTCGTCGTACAGGTCTTCGGTGGGAACGAACGGCGATGTTCGCGCTCCACCGGGATCGGCTGACAGACTGACGGAGGACATCAGCAGTCGGGATTCAAGCGTCTGCAGCTCCTGTGTCTGACTCGGCTGCTTTTGCCAGACCGACGAACGGCGTTTCGGACCGAAGAAACCAAGACCGGAAAAGAACGATTTCACCCATGAAGATTTTAACATAGCGCACCTGTGGAGTGGTAAAGGGAAACAAAACCAGGGTGAAATCAAAGTAACCACGTAACACAAAAATTAGAAAGCCCCCTTTCGATTTTTGGGGTGGAAATTGCGATTGGGTAGTTTGAGGGAGTGTTTTTTGCGGTTGAAGGCGATGGGTGAGTTTGTTGCGTTTTGGACTCAATTTGTTGAAGCTGTTGCCTTTGCGCATCCTTTTCACAGATTCTCTGTGGGGTTTTCCACTGCTTTTCGGCGAATTCCCTACTCAATGTGCACATTTGCACTCCGGGGATTCCCGGGTTTATGCTTCCCAACACGTCCAAACCCGCAATTTCGGAACTCCCATCATGGCTCGCTGCGAACAAGGCTACCTCTGCGACGTCTGTGGTCACGAGGTGGAATCCATCCGTGACAGCGACCTGTATCTCCGATTCGTGATCGGCGAACTCCCTTCACGGCATCTGCTTGCTGCACCCGAACGACACCTGCGCTGCAACCCCGTCAATGCTCAGTTCATCGCATCCCCCGACTTCACACCCGTTGTGGTCGAGGGGGATTTTGATCGTCGACTGTTTGATGCCGACTTCGTGCAACAGCGCACCCAGCTTGTGACTCGTGGCTGGCTGCGCCTTCAGGAACTGGCTGAACATGCTCAGACTGTCCCGCTCCCGGACTACCCGCTGCTCGAATTTCGCGGCCGCTGACGACGGGGGCTGCGATAGTCGTCTTTCGCTCCGCGAAAGCACAGCATTGGAAGTCCTTTCGCAGAGCGAAACTCGACACTGCTGGACGTTAATGGCTGGCTTTGATTTCAGCACCTGAATCCTGGACAGGTGGTCCCCACCTGGTTACTCTTGGCTGGACAAGCACACAACCACAGGATTTCCAACGGACAGGGGGGCTGCAGGATGCGACATGCGATCGTGGCGTTTTTTCTGGCTTCAGGATGTCTGGGCTTGTCCTGGGGCACCGGGGCAACTGGGAGCCTGGTAAGCGGGACATCTCTGTTCCCGGCAACAGTCGATGTCATTTCCCCTGAAGATCTGCTGCCGGCCGCCAGTTTTCTGGCTGTGCGGTACGATGGTTCCGCTGCCCATGCACCGCAGATACAAAAAACGGCCGACTGGCGTGCTCTGGAAGACACTCGGCTGATGGATCGCGTGCTGGACATTGTGCAGATGTTTGCGACGTCCGCAGGACCGCAATACGGCGCACCTGCTCGAAAAATCCTTGATCACGTGCGCCGCAGCGGGCTCACGGCCGCCGTGGGCTTCAACGGTGATGCATCCGGGCCGTTTCCGGTTGCCGGTCTGGTCCTGCATCAGGGCGGCAGCTTTGCGCCACTTTTCGCTTCTCTGCTGAACAGCATTCCACCGGGTTCGCCTGGCCCACTGCAGGCCCGGGAACTTCTGGCTGGGCGGAAAGGTTACCTTCTGGAAACTGGCATTGGACTTTCGGTGACGTGGTGGGCGGAGGACGGACATCTGGCGATCGGACTCGGGGACGGTTCCTCGGAATGGATGCTCGCTTCCCTCGCGGGCGACCTTGAATCGCTCGACACAAACCCGACGTGGCAGCAGCTGCGGAGGGCGGACGGCTATGAAGTCACCAGCTTTGGCTGGTTCGATGTGAATAGTCTGGTGAAGCGTTTCGAGTCCGTGCAGCTGCCGCAGTTCGAGTCGGGGATTTCCGTGACAGTGCAGCAACTGCTTCAACGACTCGGGCTGACAGGACTCGAAAACATCACGATCCAGACGGGCTTTCAGGGCGAGGTCACGTGGCAGGAGACGAGCTTCAATGGCAGGCCGGCCCCGGGACTGCTCCAACAATATTTCCGGCCAGCCATTCTGAAGCTGGACGAACTGCCACCGCTCCCTGAGAACGTCACTGGCTTCTCAGCAGCGAAGCTGGACGTAGCGGGCCTGATGGATGAACTGGTTCGCACGGGGGTGAGTCTGGAGCGGCTGACCGGGGTTGAGATGTTTCAGGGCGCGACCTCGGTGAGGGTCGTGGAGTCATTAGTCAGCGGCTATACACTTCGTCAGTTTCTCAGCGGGCTTGGGGATGTCTGGTGTGAGTACAACGATCCGCAGCCGTTGGTGGTTCCCGTAGGATATTCGCCTGTGTTTGCGGTGAGTGTGCGGGATCAGCAGTCGGTGGCGGCCGGCCTGTTTCGGCTTGAAGGGGCCTTGCAGCCTCTGCTGTCGGGCACCAGTCAGGTCCGGCTGGCAAGTTCGCAAAAGGACGACCGCAGATACTGGACTCTGCCTATTGAAGGCATCCCTGTGGTCCCGACGCTGATGCTGACAGAGAAGTGGCTGACGTTTGCCGTGAATTCTGCGGCTCTTGAAAGCTTTGCATCGCGCTCAGCGGGCAGTCAGGGGCGATGGGCGCCCAGTGAACAGGTTCAGGCTGCGTTTCCGGAAATGCCGCAGGAGTATGGTTCTGTGCGTGTCTCTGACCCTGCTCCCACCTACAGGCAGTTGTTTACAGTGCTGCCAGCGGCGACGCTGGTGTTGAATTCGCAGGTGCTTCCAAATCTGAGTCCCGGTCTGAAACTCCCTTTTGGTCCGGAAGATATGCCCGATGCGGATGCGGTGGTTGAGCCAATGTTCCCCAATGTTTCGGTTGGGTATGCCACGGAGAGTGGCTATGCATGGAAGACGAGGCAGAGCGTTCCGGGAACTCCGGCGGGGAATATTTCAGCAGCGTCCGTTGTGCCGGTTCTGGTGGCTTTGACCCTGCCTGCGATCCAGCAGGCGCGTGAGGCCGCTCGCAGAACACAGTCCAAAAACAATCTGAAGTGGCTGGGTTTGGCAATGCACAACTACCACGACGTTTGGAACCATTTCCCAACAGGGACGCTGGAACAACAGGATTTGCCGGTGGAGGAGCGTTTGAGCTGGGCTTACAGCCTGCTGCCTTTTCTGGAGGAGGCGGCAGCCTATGACGTGGCGGATCGTCAACAGGGCTGGCAGGGCGAGGGCAACGCGGCGCTGGTGGGCAGAAAGTACAGCATTTTCCGCAATCCGTCACAGTTTGGCGAACGCGGACATGAATCTTCCGGAGACTACGTGGGGATCGCGGGTGTCGGCGCGAATGCTGCTGAACTCCCGGATAATGATCGCCGCGCAGGAGTCTTTGGATACAATCGCAGTACAACGTTGCGTTCGATCATGGACGGGGCTTCCAACACTCTGATGATGACCGATTCGTCGCAGCCCAGCGTATCGATGTTTGCGGGGGGCAGACAGACGATCCGGGGCTTCAGCCAGCAGCCCTACCTGAACGGTCCTGACGAAATTGGCTCACCGCACGCCGGAATCGTGCATGGGCTTTTGGCAGATGGTTCGGTTCGAGCCCTGTCGGTGACGACGGATCCAAAGATCATCGAGTCGCTGGCGACGAAGGCTGGCGGCGAAGTGATTGACGAATTCTGATTGAAATACTGTCGGTGATGTCTCTGGAATTTCAGCAACCCACTTATCTGATCCTTGCACTGCCACTGGCGTTTGTTCTGTGGTGGTGGCATCGTCGCAGCCTGTCAGATTTTTCCCGGCAGCAGCGACTGCTGTCGCTGCTTCTGCGGGCTGTTATCTGCTTTGCGGTGTTGTGCAGTCTGGCGGGTCTGACGTGGCTGCAGAGTTCTCGAGAGCCGTTTGTGGTGTTTCTGGTGGACCGCAGTTCCAGCGTCGGTTCGGCGGGTGAGCGGGCAGCGCGGGATTATCTGCAGTCGGCAGAGCGGTTGCGGGGTAGTCATCGGGCCGCGTGGATTCCCTTTGCGTCCAGACCGGAATTGCCGGCCGCCGCACCAGCTGACGTTACTGCAGCGGTCCCGCCGGACATTGCAGATGGCACCAATCTGGAGCTCGCGGTGCAGACAGCGGCAGCGACAGTACCGGCAGGTTATGTCCCGCGGGTGGTTTTGTTGTCCGATGGTCATGAAACGGAGGGCGACGTGCTGGCCGCTGCGGTGGCTGCTGGAACACCCATCTGGACGGTACCGCTGCCTGGCCGCGATGAACCCGAAGTGCAGATTTCGGAAGTAGTGGTCCCTCCGGAGGTTCGGGAGGGCGAGCCGTTTGTGGTGGAAGTGGTCGTATCATCGAACCACGCGGACGAGGGGCTCGTGGAAGTTTTTCGGGGTGGCTATCGGGTCATCAGCGAGCGTCGGCAGCTGGAGGCAGGCGAGAATCGGCTGCGGTTTGAACAGACGGTGGAGCGGGATCGGTTAGCGGTGTTTCGGGCGCGGATCTCGGAGCTCAGCGGGGACACACTTCTGGACAACAATTCGGCTGCCGGGCTCGTCTCCGCATCCGGCCGTCCGCGGTTGTTGATTGTGGAGAGTGAGCCGGAGCGGATTGAGGATCTGGCCTTCGCGCTCGAAGCCGAGGGTGTGGCTGTGGATGTGCGTCCCGTGGAAGGTATCCCGGAGTCGCTGGAAGCGCTGCAGAATTATGAACTGCTGGCGTTTTCAAACATTCCTGCCACGAAGGTTTCACCGCAGCAGATGGAAGTGATTCGCACGTGGGTTCAGGACTTCGGTGGTGGCTTTCTGATGCTGGGCGGGGAGCAATCCTTTGGTCTGGGTGGCTATTACCGCACGGCCATCGAGGAGGTGCTTCCGGTGCGGTGCGACTTCGAGAAGGAGCAGGAGAAGCCGTCTCTGGCGATGGTTCTGGTGCTGGACCGTTCCGGTTCGATGGATGGGGAGAAGCTTGAGATGGCGCGTACAGCGGCGCGATCAGCGGTGGAACTGCTGGGGGAGCGTGATCAGGCTGCTGTTCTGGCTTTCGACGACCAGACATGGGTCATCAGTGAAATGCAGCCGGCGGGGAATCGCGGTCAGATCAGCGATCAGATCAGTCGGCTGCAGCCCGGTGGTGGCACCAGCATGTATCCGGCGATGGAACTGGCCGCAGAAATGCTCAATGCCGCATCAGCGCGACTGAAGCACGTGATCCTGCTGACGGACGGTATTTCCAACAGCGGTGACTTCGAAGGTCTGGCCCAGCGAATGGCGGGTTTGAAGGTCACAGTTTCGGTGGTGGCATTGGGACCTGAAGACGCCACGGACGCGCGGCTGCTGAAGTCGATTGCCCGGATCGGCCGGGGGCGATTCTATGCGGCTCCTGATGCGGCGCAGGTGCCACGCATCTTTGCGAAGGAAACCATGACGGCCGGCAAATCGGCTCTGGAGGAAGAGCCGTTTCTTCCGCAGGTGGTGCGGGCGACACGAGTTCTGGCCGATCTGGATCTCGAATCCGCACCACTCCTCCTTGGATACGTCGTTACCAAACCCAAGGCGGGCAGTGAAGTGATTCTGGCGACAGAGAAGGGTGATCCGCTGCTGGTCTGGTGGCGAACCGGGCTGGGCATGTCGGCGGCCTTCACTTCCGACGCCAAGAGCCGCTGGGCGGCCGAATGGCTCACATGGCCGGGCTATGGCAAATTCTGGACTCAGGTCATGCGACAACTGATGCGCAGAACTCCGCCGGGTGGCCTGCAGCTGTCCGTCACTCGCCGCGGCAACCAGTCGGTGCTCACGGTCGATGCGGCGGACGAGGCAGGCAGTTTCCTTAACGGTGGCGAAGCAGAAGTGCTTGTCACCGATCCTGCCATGAAGACTTCCCGACTTGCACTGCAGCAGACTGCTCCGGGACGCTATGTGGGTGAAGTCAACACGACAGCTTCCGGCGCCTGGAATCTGGATTTCACCATTCGCCGCGACGGCCAGACCGCGGCTCAGCAGTCTCGGGCAATTGTCACGGGTGAATCGGAAGAGCTGCGGCTGAAACCGGTCAATACAGAACTTTTGCTTCAACTGGCAACGACCACTGGAGGCGTGAACAACGCAGCCCCTGAACAGCTGTTTGAGCCGTCTCTGCAACAGGTGGTCCGCCCACGAACACTCCGCCCCTGGCTGCTGGCGCTGGCAGCCCTGCTGCTGATCCCTGACACAGCCCTGAGAAGACTGGAGCTGCGGCGGTTGAAGCGGCCAGCATCTGCAGCCGCCTAAATCAGTTCGCGGATCGGTTCCCGCTGATCCAGCAGATATTGTGGACGCCCGGCCTGGTCTGGAATAGTGGCGGTTGCCGGGTCGATTCCAAGACGGTGATACAGCGTCGCGAAGACTTCCTGATAGTGGACCGGACGATCCTGCGGGACTTCTCCGAGCCGATTTGTGGAGCCGATCACCTGGCCGGTCCGCATTCCTCCTCCGGCCAGCAAACAGCAGGAGACCTGCGGCCAGTGATCGCGGCCGGCATCCTTGTTGATTCGTGGAGTGCGTCCGAATTCACCCCAGGCCACCACGCTGACATCGTCCTGCAGACCGCGCTGGTGCAGGTCTTCAATGAGCGCGGTGATTCCCTGGTCGAATCGTGCCAGCTGAGTGGGAAGCCGATCGAAATTGGCACCGTGCCGATCCCAGCTGCCAAAGGACAGAGTGACACAGCGCACACCGGCTTCCACGAGTCGCCGCGCCATCAGGAACTGATCCATCCAGTGCGGCCCGGCGTCTTCGCCAAACGCCGGATCGGCACTCCCGCGCCCGTAGCGATCACGAGTAGCCGGGTCCTCGCGTTCGAGGTCCAGCGCTTCCACGAGTCGGCTGGAAGTGAGCACGTCAAAGGCCTTCTGAGTCAGCGCATCGACACCGCGATACTGCGTGACGGAGTCAGCAGTACGACGGAAACGGTCGAAGCTCTGGAGCAAATCGCGGCGATTGCGAAGCTCTTCAAGGGAGATCCCGGTGAGCCGCATGTCCGCCATTCCCTGACCTTCCGGCTGAAAGGCGGCATGAGCGGTTCCAAGAAAGCCAGGCATGCCGGGATTACTGTAAGGAGCATGCCGCGTTTTAATGGTGAGCCCGACAAAAGGAGGCACCGCAGGATCGACGGGACCCAGCAGTCGCGAGACGGCAGACCCGAGCGAAGGATGATTGTCCTGACGGCCGCGAGCCCCAATGGGATAGCCGCTCAGACACAGGTCGGAAGCATGCTGATCCGGACAGCCGTGCAGGGACCGAATAATCGTGGCCTTGTCCATCACAGTTGCCAGCCGCGGCATGTGCTCACAAATCTCGATCCCGGCCACATTCGTGGCTATCGGCTTGAACGACCCCCGGATTTCCGGCGGCGCGTCCATCTTCAGGTCATACATGTCCTGGTGTGAAGGACCGCCCGAAAGATAAATCATAATCACCGATTTGTGCCGCAACACGCTGCCTCGAGCTGTCGGCAGACCAGACTGAGCAGCAATCAGCTGCGGCAGTGAAATGCCACCCATCGCCAATCCGCCAATCCGCAGAAACTGACGACGCCCAAATCCATCGCAGTGAGCAGTGGCTGAACCATGAATGTGAAGCATAGGAGGAGACTTTGTGGTGGGAGGCGGGCCGATTGGCAGTCACTTTGTCGCCTTTTGCTCTGCGAAAGGACTTCCGATGCCGTGCTTTCGCAGAGCGAAAGACGACTCTCGCAGTCCCCGACGGCGAAAGTGACTGCCACTGGTTGGGAGGTGGGAGGTGGATAAAAAACTAATCTGCAAACATCAAAAGGACACTGAAAACTGAAAACCGAAAACTGATCACCGCTACAGCAGCCCTGCAATTGGTTCACCGTGGTAGACCTGATGTGGTCGTTCGAGAGCATCTTTCCAGACGATGGATTTCGGCAGTCCGAGCGTCTGGTAGATGGTGGCGGCCATATTTTCGGGTGTTTGAGGATCGGACTTGGGATAGCCACCGGTGGCATCAGATTCACCAACAACGGAGCCACCGCGCACACCTCCGCCGGCGAAGAAGACTGTTTGAACGGCGCCCCAATGATCCCGGCCGGGCAGTTTTGTTTCGGCACCGGGGAAGGTGAAGACTTTGGGTGTACGGCCGAATTCACCGGCCATGACGATGAGGACGTCATTAAGAAGTCCGCGTTCGTCGAGGTCTTCGATGAGTGCGGAGACTGCGCGATCGGTTGGCGGGAGCAGGAATTCGCGAAGGTTGCGGAAGGCTGCTTCGTGAGTGTCCCAGGATTCGTCGTTGCCAAGATTGACTTGTACGAGTCGGACACCGGCTTCGACGAGTTGTCGGGCCATGAGCAGTGACCAGCCGAAGGAATTTCGGCCATAGCGGTCCTGCAGGCGGTCGCTGGCGGCATGAACATCGAGAGCGTTGTGGACGCGGCCATCGAGCAGCAGCGAGACGGCTGCTTCGCGATGCTGATCGTAGCGGAGTTGTTCGGCGGCAGTATCGAGAGCAGCGCGCTGGGATTCGATGGATCGCAGGAGTTCAACGCGGGAGTCGAACTGGTTGCGAAGGAGGCTGCCGGCGAGTTCAAGCCGGGGGGCTTCGTAGCGATATCCGGCGGGTGTTTCGTGACCGCGCTGCCGCTGGAAGCCGTACTGCGGAAAGGCTCCGTGGACGTAGTCCGTATCTCGATATTGACTGGCTTCGATAAACCACGGCTCGGAGCGTGATCCAAGTACTCCGGCAAATTGTCCGGGAATGGTCCGCCCGGTGACATGGACGAGTTTTTCCGGGAGTACGGCGGCCGGGGGAAGATTGTTGCGGGGCGGGAGCAGTTTTGTGACAAGAGCAGCGAAGGAGGGATCGTCCTGGGCGGTGGGGCGATTCGGATTGAAGCCCACGGGAGTGGGAGTCCTTCCAGTGAGCATCACATGATGCCCGATGGAATGCTCGTTGTAGGGATGGGTGAGCGACCGCACCATGGCCCAGCGATCGCTGCAGCCGGCGAGCAGTGGGAGGTGTTCGCAGATCTGCACGCCGGGAGTGCGGGTCGCGATGGGGGCGAATTCGCCGCGGATGTCTGCCGGAGCGTTGGGTTTGGGGTCGAAGCTGTCGTGCTGGGCCAGTCCGCCGGACAGGAAGATGTAGATGACAGCCTTTGCGGTGGTGACTGCAGCATTGCCCTCGTCGGCCTGCAGCTGATTCAGGGCGGAGAGATGATTGATTCCCAGTCCCAGCAGTGCTGAGGTTCCCACCTGGACAGCAGCGCGGCGACGCAGTGGGTGCTTAAGTGCGGCGGCAGGTTGCAGCATGTCGGGGTCCTCCGGGGAGGGGGGGGAGGCAGGGTGGGGATCGGTAGTTTAGACGTCAATCCCCTCTGTATGCAACTAAAATCCGAGCCGACCGCCTGAGTCACGACTGATACTGCGCGAAGGCCCTGCCGTCCACAGAACGGCAGGGCCTTCAATCGAAGAGTATCCGGGCGATTTCAGAGCAGTTGTGGGAGCAGTGTGAAGTAGAAGTCCAGAACCGAAGCAGTTTCAACACCGTTCACATCAACAGCGATATCCGTGGAAGAGCCCGCGGTGCTGGAGGCATGATCTTCGGTTGTCGCGTCAACAGGAGCGGTCGTGCGCTGCGGCTGAACGGTGATTTTCCGGGAGACCGCGACCGGTCCGGAGTTGACCAGCGCGGCGGTGTCGTCGGGGCTGCCGTGGGGAACAAGTGTCCGAGTCCCGGAATTGCGGGGTCTGGCGGAACCCTCTTCTGCTGCTGGCCGTTCCTCACTGGAATTCTCTACAGTTGGTGCATCTCCGGTCCACGTTGGCGGCGGATCTGCGATGCCCTGAGGAGATGAGTTGCCGGACCCGAGCAACGTGGTGAGGTAAGGAGCCGGGGCAATCAGCGTTCTTGCCGAGCGGTAGGCCACCACAGAATCGTTGGCATCATCAACGACCCAGATGTCCATCGAGGAATTGGATGGGTCGAGTGTGATGCCGGTGGGCATCACCACGGAGGCCCCCAGCAGCCATGAAACGGAGCTGACAGAGACGCCCTGCGCATTGAGCGTGTAGCGGAAGACGCGGTCCTGTCG
>Ga0169931_10012293_pt1 | contig 11898 bp, 7 predicted proteins | sample Kivu_15m_20L_FD_129675 | JGI IMG/M metagenome (GOLD analysis project Ga0169931, IMG submission 129675) | Freshwater microbial communities from Lake Kivu, Western Province, Rwanda to study Microbial Dark Matter (Phase II) - Kivu_15m_20L... | ecosystem: Environmental > Aquatic > Freshwater > Lake ...
CAAGCAATGTCACCGTCGAACGCATCGATATTCGCGGAGATTCTTCGCTTCCGCGCGATGTAATTCTCTCGGCAATTGACGTGAAGCCAGGTGAAGCTGTTGCACGCGAAGAGCTCGATGCAGCTCTGACGCGCGGCGAACAGCGGATCCGCGCGCTCGGACAGTTTCGAACCGTTGATATTCGGCTGGAAAAGGGCGCAAAACGCGGCAGTTTTGTCATCGCGATTGAGCTTACGGAACACACGAAAGTCTACAGCGGGGTCTCATTCTCCCATCAGCGTTACCGCAAGGAACGAGACAACCCGCCAAAGTGGTCGTCGTCGAACCGAGAGACCGAGCGCACCGGTAAAGGATCTGCATTCGTCGGTACAAGGGACGGATTTGGCAAGGGCACTCGAATTGACTTCGAGCTGACCCACAGCGATCAGCGGGATGAAAGTGAGAGCTCCGTTTCCACGGATCGCGACTGGACCGGAGCGCTTGCGATCATGCAACCAGAGATCGGTGGCAGCCCGGCGTTTGCCGGCCTTGGTCTGATCGAATCCCGTGGTCGAAGTCGTTACAAATTCGAATCAAGGTTCAGCGACTACATTTCGTCCAGCAAGGGCCATAACCGGTTTTTTGTCGTCCAACCTCAACTGGGTGCACGCTTCGGATTGTTCAAGATCGCCGCGTCGGTGATGCGGATTGGTTTCAAGTCAGAATTTACGGACGTCAGCTACGACGATGGCAAGATCGAAACTGATTCCAATGCGTGGCGCGGCTATTTCACCGGCGCCAACCTCAATCTCCGCTGGTCTCAGAAATCCTATCGGGTCGCGGTCGAACCAGGATCCGCAGTTCAACTCGACTACGATCGTTTCGCAGCACCAGAGATCAATCCGCCGCAGATCCGACTGAAGGCTCTCCACACGTGGCTCCCGGTCGAACGACATGCGCTGACCGCAGACGGAAGTCTCAAGTACGAATGGAGTGAGAACACCAGCTCAAGTTCGGACTCGAGCGGAAACGTGACCTCGACCAAACGGACCATCGAGCTTGAGCGGTTCTATGATGTATCGCTCCTCTATCAGTTTGCGACTCCGTGGGATTGGGTGCTTGGCATCCAGCAGGGCCTCTACGGACAGATCAATCAGCCACCGCGATGGCGATGGGAAAAACTCCCGGCCTGGCGCACACGACTGTCAGCTCTCTATGTCACACCCTGGTTTATTGCCGATCTCGGAGTCATGGTCGGTCACCCCGGAATGTCGGAAGACTTCCTCCCGAGTGGACTCGCCACCGAAAGAACCAAGCCATGACCGGGCCGATGCTGAGAGCGCTGGTACTTGGTTGTGCGCTCATCGCAACGACGGCGCTGGCAATCGAACCGGAGCTTCCAGGTTGTCGTGATTCCGGTCAAAAGGGTGTCACAGTTCACCTTCGAGACTCGTTCTGGAACGAGATGGTGCAGCGTCTTTCCCGGGGGCTGTCGGTCACGATTCGTCACAAGCTGATGGATTCTCCCAGCCAGTCAACCGGCACACGGTCGACCCGCGGCTGTCGCATCACCTTTGATCTCTGGGATGAGCGCTACACGATCGTTCCGCTCGACGCTGCCGGATCGGCGCAACCCGCAGAGGCGTGGAGGCAAACCAGGGAACTGAGCGCGTTTCCAGAGGAATGCCTCACCGTGATCCCAACTCGCGATGAAGAAATTGCAGCCCGCTCGGCTGGCGCGTACGTTGTCACGACCCAACTCAATCCAGTTCCACAGGAACAGATCAATCGAACGCGCCAATGGCTTGCAGCCACGCGCGAATCCGGCAGTGGGACTATGGTGGGTCGTGCCGCGCTGGCAATGCTTGACCTGTCTGGTGGCGAATCCTTCACGACAAGATGCTCGCCGCAGGGATCCGACGAATGACCTCCCTGCCTGCATTGCGCTCGTCGATTGGACGAAAGTACGCACTCGTTCTCGTCGCAAGCATGAGCACCGTCGGAATCCTTGCTGTCATCACCGGCACGGGTGTCGTCGAGCAGGTCACCGCGATGCTCAGCGACAGCGACGCTACGGCCAGCATGATTGAGGGACGCGATGCTGTGATGGCCCTGCGTAAAATGCGGCGCAGCCACGTCGAGCATCTCGTCCGTGAGTGCGTCGAGGATCGCACATGGCCCAGCTGCCCCGCTGGCGAGCTGAGTCTTCGTGTCGAGACCTCGCCACCAGCCGACAAAAGCGCTTCTGGGGAAGAACTTGAATGGCGGGACGAAAAGACACTCGCGGTTGCCGCGGCGACAGCGTCAGGCACCGTCCACATCGCCTGGAAGCCTTTGAAACCTGTATTCGAAGGGATTTCAGATCAGATCGCGACGCGTGAGCATGTCGAACGCCTGTTGCCGCAGCTCACCCGATCATTTGGTCTCGTGTTTGCACTGGTTCTCGTGTTCAGCACTCTCCTGGGTCTTGTTGTCATCTGGTTTCTGTCGAGAAATCTTCGCCGGCGCATGCGCGGCCTGATCGAGTACACCCGAAGCATCGCGGCTTCCGGCGGATCGGGCGACGTGTTGCTGCCGCGCGAACTGTCGACCGCGCAGGGAGCCCGCGGCAAACTTGACGAGATTGATCTCCTCACCTCGGCGCTGTCCTCGATGTCAGGTGATCTCGCCTCTGCACGGCGAAGGCTGGTCCTCACGGAGAAAATGAGTTCATGGCAGAACGCGGCGCGAAAGGTCGCACATGAGATCAAGAATCCGCTGACGCCGATCACTCTCGTTGCCGGCGAGCTGCAGCGACTCAGCACAACGTCAACGTTGCCGCAGAACCTGCGTTCGAGCCTTGAGCAATCGGGGCGAATTTTGTCCGAAGAAACCGAGTCTCTCGGACGAATGGTGCAGGAATTCACAGCGTTCGCGCGGCTGCCTGAACCAAAACTCGAGACACTCGATCTGGGCGAAATCGTCCGGGACTTTGTCACGCGCAACTCAGGACAGAAAAACGTGACACTGACTCTTGAGTCCGAGGGACCCAAGATCGTACTCGCTGATCGTGGGATGATTCACCAGATCTTCCACAATCTGGTGACCAACGCGAGACTCGCCAAACAGCCGACCCCGGTGACGGTTTCGTTTCGCTTCGAGATCAGTCCCTTGCCTGATTCGGAATCGGCGGGATCGGCTGCGACGCAGATGCTTCGACTGCAGATCACCGACGACGGCCCGGGAGTTCCGGAGACACTGCGCAACACCCTGTTTGATGCCTATGTCACGACACGGTCAACGGGTGATGGCGAAAAGGGCATGGGGCTTGGCCTGACCATTGCACGCAAGATTGCTCACGATCATCTCGGCACGCTCGAACTCGTTCGATCAGATTCCACAGGCACAACATTTGAGCTCTGCCTGCCGCGAAAAAAGGACGAGGCACAATGAACGGCGACGACATCAACAGCAAGGCCTCCCCGGGAGTTTCTGATGCAGACGGTCCTGGGCGACCCGCAAACGGTCGCATCCTGGTCGTCGACGACGAAAAGAACATTCGTGCATCACTTGAGATGGTCCTTGGCGCGCAGGGTTACATGGTCGATGTGGCGGCCGACGGAGACGCAGCCGAGAAGATCATGAGCATCACTCCGCCTGACGCCATCATGCTTGATGTGCGCCTGCCGGGACGCAGCGGCATCGAACTTCTCAAGACCTGGAAAGCTTCTTTTCCACAGATTCCAATCATCCTCATGAGCGGTGAAGCAACCCTGACTGAAGCGCTCGATGGCGTGCGGATTGGTGCCTACGATTTCATCGAGAAACCGTTTCTGCAGCCTCGCCTGATCAACACCCTGTCTCGCGCGCTGGAAAAGACCCGCCTCGTCGAATCGCGGCTTCACGCCGGCACTGGCGACATCGTAGGTTCATCACCAAAGCTTGTGCGCGTGCTCGATGATCTACGCAAAATCGCTCCGCTGCGCACACGAGTCCTCATCATCGGTGAATCCGGTACGGGAAAGGATCTTCTCGCGAAGGCCTTGCACGAGGGCAGCACGCGGGCCGGTAAACGCTACGTGAAGGTCAACTGCGCCGCGATTCCAGCTGATCTCATCGAGTCGGAGCTCTTCGGACATGTGAAGGGTGCATTCACGGGCGCGTCTGCAGCGCGGCGCGGAGTCTTCGAGATGGCCAACGGCGGCACACTGTTTCTCGACGAGGTTGGCGAGCTTTCGCCTGCCGCACAGGCGAAAATTCTTCGCGCGCTCCAGAACGCAGAGATCACTCCGGTCGGCAGCAACATCACAATCAATGTCGACGTTCGTGTGATTGCCGCGACGAATCGCGATCTTGCCGCCGAGGTCGAGCTTGGGAATTTCCGTGAGGATCTCTACTACCGTCTGGCGGTCGTTACTCTGGCTTCTCCACCCCTTCGGGAGCGATCTTCCGATATTGGTCGATTGACGGAGCACTTTGCGGCACAAATCTGTCGCGAGAACGGAATCCCGGACAAACGTTTGTCTGCAGCCGTGCTCGGAGCCTTAGAAACCTACCGCTGGCCGGGAAACATTCGGGAACTGCGCAACGTGATCGAGCGGCTCATGATTCTCGGCGGTCCTGTGATCAACATCAATGATCTTCCGCCAGAGATCGCCAAGGCCGGATCAGATGCCGCCCCTCGCAGTGTGGGCGCCGGAAACGATGCAACCCATGCGACCAGCACGTCCGGATCCTTCAGCCCGAAGACATGGGAAGACTTCAAGAGCGAGTCAGAGCGCAGCTATCTGATCGAGGTTCTGCGCCACACCGCCGGCAACATCAGCGAGGCCGCGCGCGTCCTGAACGTGGAGCGGACCACCATCCACAAGTGGCTCAAGTCCTGGCAGATCGCCAAACATCACTACCAGGCCTGACCGACCCCGCCCCCGATACTGTCGCCAACCGAACACACCAGCCCGAATAGGACCTGTCGTCAATCGACGACACTGGGTGCCTCGCGGTCTGTTTCCAGACCCTCGCGCCGAAATTGGAAAGAGACCAGGAATGGCAAAAAAAAAGTTTGAATTCAGGCGTTCCAAGCGTTGCCCGGATATCCGCAGACCGCTCGCCAGGACGAGCGGATGCTCCACGAGGGTGCTGCCTCGAGCTGGCACGTTACGTGCTGAGAGACACTCGCATCGCAAACCTGGAGGTCCCGCTCGTGCGCTACGCCGATTTTCATCTCATTACGCTTACCATTCTTCTTTTGTTCGCGTTCGCCGCGCGCGCGACGTTCGCCATCGCATCCCATTCGGCTTTCTGAGGATCATGACCATGACAACGACCGCTCAAAGCAGTGAGACTCGGATCTGGACCAGCTCCCCCATCAGCCTCGCTGTCGTGACAGCGCTGAGTATCGGGTCGCTTTCGGCCTGCGGCGACATGGGAAGATCGTCTGGCAAGAAGGGTGACCCGGAAACGAAGCCCGCACCGCAGGAGACAGCACTGCCTGATACCTCGCAGCAGCAGTCATCGGAATCACCGACTCCTGGAGTCCGAGTGACGACCGCTGAAGATCTGCCGGCATCAACACCGATCGAAGATGAATGGGCGCGGCAACGCTGGATCGACAAGGCAGCTCGCACGCTGCGCAACGGTGCCGGAATTGCGGCTGGAGAGGATCTGGATGCAATGTTGGCGAGAAACCGTGAGGAAGTAATTGCCGAATTCATGAACGATCCGAGGTTTCTCGAGACGGTCTCGACCTTCGGCCTGCACTTCCTTGGCTATGGACCGAAGCCACTGCTGCAAAATGGCGGACGCGTGAACACTGAGCTGTTGCAGTTTCCCCAGGTCATCACCGCGACCAGAGAACTCGCTGTTGGCGGTGACTACCTGAAACTCTTCAGTCTTGAGCAACCTGGCTGGGCCGCACAGCTCGGTATGCCGTTTCTCCCGAATCCGGATGATGGAAATGACGACAACAGTGCCACTCCTGCACCGACAGATCCGACTCCCCAACCGACCCCGGCTGAGATTCGCGCAATCGTATTGGCGCAGCTTCTGGCAAAGGTGGACGAGACAATCGCATTTCTCTCAACCGAGAATCCCTCCCGTGAGGAGTTCTGCTCGGACGACGATCAGGATGACAGCCCCTCATCGCTCCTCTTCCGCCTTGGTCTGCCGAACGGAATGGAAGGTCGGCTCTTCAACCAGTGGTTCCTGCCCGAGGCGTTCTACTGCTTTCTCAACCTCGATGGATCGCCATCCGACTTCAAGAACAACTACGTGATGTTCCGCGCGATGCTTCCGCGACTGATGGACGCCATGACCCCGCTCGACCCGGAAGTGTACAAGCCACAAACAGTGGTCGACTTGCGCGCACTCGACGAACAAAGCATCGGTCTCACACCGTCAACTCAGCTCACGGAAAGATTCTGGGAGAACTTGCCGAACTCCTCGACGAGTTTCAATCGCAAGCGCGGCGCTTACGTTCTCAAGCGCTTCTTCTGTGACGATCTGACGCCCATCACCATCGCGGTTCCAGATCAACACATCAGCAATCAGCACGGCAACTCGGCGTCATGTATGTCGTGTCACTACAAACTCGATCCGATGTCCGGGTTCTTCAAGAACCACGGAATCAACGGTACAAGCTTCGGTGGACAACCACGGTTGCTGTTCGACGATCTCGCCATGGCCGACAAAGCCACCTACGACGCAAGCTGGCAGTTCGCAGATGGCACCGCGCCCGCCGGCGTGAACTGGAATATCGGTGTCGTACGCTCGCTGGAGGACCCCCGTCTCAACTCATGGGGAGAGTCACCGCAGGATCTGTTTCACATCATCCGCACCGCACCTGAAGCTCGTCAGTGTCTCGTGCGGCGTGCCGTTGAATTCTTTGGTTCTTCGAGTCAGGCCATTGACGCTGGTTGGCTTGCCTGGCTCACCGAGAACTTCAATCGCGAAAGCGCAACTGAGGCGAGTCCAACAGCGAATTCATCGATGGCCTTCAAGCGCCTCGTCGCGAGGATCGTAACGAGCAACCTATTCTCCGCATCGGATCCGAACTCAAACCAATGCTACGACTACGCTCCCGGCGCAAATCCGGCCGGACGACCGCCGTGCCGAGTCGCCCATGTGCTTGAGCGCAACTGCGCAAGCTGCCACGGGCCGCGCCTTGCCGCAGGCGGTCTCGACGTCACTGCGTGGGTAGAACTCGAAGGCGGGGCAAAGTCTTTCCGCCACACCAAAAGCGGACAGCAGCTGACGAAACGCGCCTCGTTCGAGAGCATCATTGATCGTCTCGAAACGAGCGACCGCATGCGCCGCATGCCGCTCGACATGCACATCAGTCCAGCCGACCGCGAGGTCCTTGATCTCTGGGTTCGCGACACGCTGACGCGGGGAGAATAATCATGACGTTCCTTTCCGATCGAAACATCACCGAGGTGAGAAACGTGAGCATCTTCCATCGCACTACGACCGCCTCAATCCTGCTTGCGGCGACACTCGCCACGGCATGCGGCAGCGGCAACGACGGTCAGATCATTGGCCGCAAGCAAACCCTCGAGTTGAACAACAACGGCGCTGATCCAACCGGCGAAGACGCAAACCGCGAGGCGGCTCGTCCACTGACAAGCGATACGCCAATCAACGAAGGCATTGCGAACTACCGCGGTTATCTCGCGATCAACGCACTCGTCATGGATCGCATGATCGTGGAGCAGCCGTGGTTCAACATCGGCTACTATCTCAACGGTTTCTCCTTCTCATCGGGAGACGACACCGTTGAGGGCTTGCCTGCCCTCCTCGGACATTACGAAGGCAATGGCCTCGATTCTGGTTTCCGCAACGGCAAACCGAACGCGATCAACGTGGTCTTGTATCACCTGTTGATGAGTTCTCTTGCGGTTGACCTGGCCTCCCGCTGCGCGACGGGTTCACCGACCCCTCCGCCTGCACCAGATCGTCCAGGCCCAATGATCACGCTGCGACCTGAGTTCCGCGCTGCCATCGCCCCAGTTTGTGCATGGCCCGAAACGACTGCGATGAGCGACGAGGCACTGCTTGGACTTTGGCTGGCCGTGATGAAGTTCGACGCGCCATCGACGGAGTTTGCCGCCTGGAAAGAATTCGTGCGCAGTGAATACAGCTCACGCACTGCCGCTGAAAGTTTGCCTGACATGCTGCTGGCGATTCTGATGAACCCACATTTCCTTATTCAAAAGTAGCGTCAAACCAAAAGGGACGGACTGACCATGTGCAACAATCACGACAACAAAGCTCAAACGATCAATCGTCGCGCGGCTGTACGACTCGGATTCAATACGCTTGGCGCGGCTGGTGTCGCCGCCATGCTGCCCAGCATGCGAAGTCGCGGCGGACTCGCACTTGCTGAAACCTCCCGCGCCGACGACCATTTCCTTCTGCAGGTCATGATTCCGGGCGGACTCGACGCGACCTCGCTGTTCGACGCGCGACCACTTGCCATGACCGCAGCCGGACTCCAGACGAATCACTTCGGCGCTGAGCCGACCACCTGGACCGGAACCAACGGCGAGTCTTGCCTCGCAACCTCTGCGGGCCAGAGCCTCCACAACATTCGCAACGATTTTTCGATTCTCAACGGCGTTCTGATGGCCACAACCTTCGACGGCCACGACCAGAACACCAACTATTTCGTCACCGGCAATCCTTTCGGAGGTGAATACTTTCTGCCCCACTTGAACAATGACGTCCCCAACGCAAGGCCGATGCCGCTGGACTATATCGACACCGGTTTTTTCGGCATGGCGAGCATCACGAACAGCTCTGCGAGCGCGCCGCTCAACTCGTTTTCTGCGCGAAACCTCGCGCAGCGTCTCACCGCGGTAGCCCCCATTCCTGAGTCGAGTCCAGTCATGAACTTCATCCGCGCCCGCTACATGGCCAATGCAAATGGTGGCGGGAAATTCTCCGCTGCATCGGCCGAGCTGAACCGCGCATCGCGCAAGGCGCCTGAACTGGCGGTCCAACTTCAGGGTCTCGAGATCGACACGTCTGAAGAAGACCGCGTCCGCCAGTCCATGAACCTTGCCATGCAGGTGTTCGCGGCACGTGCCTCGCGCGGCGCCCTCATTCAGTTCTTTCCTGGAAACAATGTTCAGGTCGACGCGCATGATCCAGTGTCAAACGCACGGCAACCCGAACTCGCAAACGAAGTCGCTCGGGCAATCCAGACGGTGTTTGCCATGTTGCGCGAAACGCCATTCGACGCAACGCGCAGCATGCTTGACGTGACGACCGTACTGATCGGAACGGAATTCTCGCGAACCATGCGCCAACTCGGACTAGCCATCGATGCCTCAGGTACCGACCACAATCCGCTGACGAATACGATTCTGATCGGCGGCAAGGGAATTCGCGGTGGAATGGTTCTTGGCGCTTCCGACTACGCAACACCCGAAGAAACCCTCTCCCGCGTTCACACGACCCTTGATCCAGCGCGCCTGAAGATCATGGGGCGGACATTCGACTTCGAGACCATGCGATCCACGACCGCGACTCCTGCGTCCTTCAATCCCGGCCAGTATCTGACGATGAACTCAGTCGCGAACACGATCTACGATGTCTTCGGGGTCAAAACTGAACGCCACTGGCTCCTCGAACGCAACGGCAGCAGGGCCCGTGTGCTCACGAGCCTGCGTGCCTAGATCGACTGTAAGGAGATCAGCTCGCGGGTTGCTGACGAATTTGATTCAGGCGACGCTCAGTGCAGCAGGATCTGCACTGAGAACGCGATCGAAGTTCGTACACTTTCCTTGATCAGGCTATTAATATCCTTGGCTGCGGACGCGCTGTTTTCTTCTCGCCTTTCGGTTGACTGCACCCAGCGGTCGCGAGAGAAATGCTCGCTCATTCGACTACGACACCCGCTCGGCCCCCGGACCGCTCCGGTCTCCTCCCGACCTTGTCGCGACTCTTCGTCAGGACTTCAGTTATTGATTGCGAATCGCCGCCATGACTGCCGCCAGAACCCGCACAAGCCGTGCACAAATCCCGGGTAGAATCGCGCTCTTGAGTACCTCGGGTTTCGGATCCGGACAGTGACTGAAACAATGGGAACTGCCATTGGGGCCCGAGGAGCGGTTTCCGGGTCAACGTCCGCAAAAACAAGACTTCTCATACATCGGCGGGACTCAGCATACGGAGCGCTCCCAACCTTGCAGATTCTGCCCACTTATGACTCGCCAGCAACGCGCCGAAACCTCCCCCAGATTCAAGATTTGCGGATCGTGAGTGGCGGACGACAGCTTTGATGGCATCAGCAGGAATCCACAAACGATTCTCCACGTACAGTGCGCGACAAACCCATGTCGCAGCTCTGCTGGTTGGCGTCGCCGTAACCGCGCTGATAGTTGCTTTCAGCCGTTCGAAAACCGGCCACGGAGTCGAGTTCTCGTTTGCTCGTTCCATCGAGTTCGCACTGCGGGAGCACATGGGCAAGGCTCCGCGAGTCGATCCGGGACTTAAGATTTTCTCGATCGACGACAAGACAGCCATCAATGTCCAAGGCGGTCCACGCTTCGACGAACCAACGTGGCGGGCGGTTCTCGAGCACATTGCTCGCGCAAAACCGCGAGTCATCCTGATCGACGGGCTCTTCTCGATTCCGATCACGAGCGGCAAGGAGCTTGAGGATGCGATTGCTGGACTCGAAGCGATCGACGTGCCCATCGCCGTTGGCGCGTTTCTGACGCCACAAGCGATTGCAGGGAGAGATTCAGTCAACCTCACCAATCGCAATGCAAACACTTCGGCACTGCAGAATTCCTTTCAGGTACGCGACGCGACACGCGCGAACGCATACGGCCCAAACGCTGTGTTCGACAGGGCGTTTCCCCGAGTCGGTCACATCGTCGCCCCTGGTCTCGGTCGAGCTGTAGCGGTGTATCGAACCCCGGGTGACAACTTTCTTCCGCATATCGCCCTGCACAGTGCTGAGACCGTATCTGTCGACGAGCGGGGCAAGATGGTCGTCAACGGCAGGACGCTGTCCATGAGCGGGAACGGCGAAATGCCGGTCAACTTCCTCTCTCCCGAGGAATTCTACGCGGAGGCGCGCACCATCCGCGGCGTCGTCGAGCGTGCGCTCAACAACGAACCTCTCACATCCATCGCCGCCGGAGATACGGTTTTGATCCTTCCGGAGATGTTCACCGGATCGACGGACTTCGTCGAATCACCGTGGGGAAACGTACCTGGAGGCATTCTCGTTGCCAGTGTCGTCTCCAGTGTCCTTCAGGGGAATTGGCTCCGTGAAGTGCCAGCAGAAGACTTGATCTCGATACTCGCCGGAGTCGTTGGCACGGCAATTGGGATGACCGCAGGAGTAGGCTGGTTCATCGCGGCCATCATCCTCGTTCCCCTCGTGACCATCTCCGGAAGCCTCGGCGCGTTCACATATGAAGGTCTTCTCGTGCCCTGGTTCTGGATGGTCATCGTGTTCACCGCCAGCGCGCTGTCGACGTTCTTCGTGCTTGCACGCCAGCGGGAACGCCGCAGTCTGATCTTCCGCGTCGCGTTTGAGGGCGCCGTCCCCGACGACCGCGTCGCACAGGTGGCGAGTCGCGTGACCGCGCTCGACTTTTCGCCGCGTGAGGAAACTCTCTCCATCATGTTCATCGATGTGGTGGGCTTCTCGATGACTTCTGAGCGTTTGCCACCGGAGAAAGTGTTTTCGGAGTTGCGGCAGATTCTCACGGCCATCTCGGCAGTCATTCACCGCCATGGTGGTGTTGTCGACAAGGCACTTGGCGACGGTCTCCTGTGCTACTTTGGCCAACGTATCTGGCGCACGTCCGAAGGCATCGATCCGCATCTTGCCGCGGTAGAAGCGGCCATCGAGATTCAGCGCGCGAGCATTTCGGCCAATTCCCATCTCGCAAACGGCGAGGTCCCCATCTATCCGCTTCG